>Ga0207683_10000979_pt1 | contig 26185 bp, 29 predicted proteins | sample KBSM73metaG_FD_184333 | JGI IMG/M metagenome (GOLD analysis project Ga0207683, IMG submission 184333) | Miscanthus rhizosphere microbial communities from Kellogg Biological Station, Michigan, USA - KBS M7-3 metaG (SPAdes) (version 2) | ecosystem: Host-associated > Plants > Roots > Rhizosphere >... | reverse complement strand
GGCTCTCCGCTGCGCCCCGGCGCGGTCTACGATTCGAACGGCGCGATCATCGCGGCAGCGTCGCGGGAAGCGGGTGGCGAACCGGTTTTGTTGGGCGCATTTCCGGATGACGAGGCCGTGCTCGAAGCTGCGGCGCGCAAGGCGCTCGATGCGTGCGATATCGTCGTTCTGTCCGGCGGCACCTCGAAGGGTGCGGGCGATCTCTCGCACCGCATCGTCTCGCGTCTCGGTGCGCCCGGCGTGATCGTTCACGGCGTCGCACTCAAGCCCGGCAAGCCGCTCTGTCTCGCGGTCGCGCAGGGCAAACCCATCGTCGTGCTGCCAGGCTTCCCGACCTCGGCGATCTTTACCTTCCATGCCTTCGTGGCGCCGGTCATCCGCGCCAGGGCCGGCCTGCCGCCGGAAGCCGCCGTGACAGTCGATGCCGCCGTCCCGGTGCGTATCCCTTCGGAGTTGGGGCGCAAGGAATTCGTGCTGGTCGCGCTGGTTGCGGGCGACGATGGTCCCATCGCGTTTCCGCTCGCGAAGAGCTCCGGTTCGGTCACGTCCTTCTCGCAAGCCGACGGCTTTCTCGAGGTGGATGCGCTGCGCACATCCGTCGACCCGGGCACACAAGTGAAGGTCACGCTGATCGGGCAGGCGCGCGCGCCGGACCTCGTGATCGCGGGCAGTCATTGCGTTGCGCTCGACGCCGTACTCTCCGCGCTGTCAGCGCAGGGTATTTCGGCGCGCACCATCGCGATCGGCAGTATGGGCGGAGTGGCGGCGGCGCGGCGCGGAGAGTGCGATCTCGCACCGATCCATCTGATGGACCCCGCGACCGGTGTATATAACGACCACTACGCCAGGGACGGCCTGTCGCTGGTGCACGGCTGGCAGCGCATGCAGGGCATCGTGTTCCGCTCCGGTGACGCGCGCTTCGCGGGGAAGATCGTGCAAGACGCCGTGAAGGTCGCGCTGGCCGATCCCGATTGCATCATGGTCAACCGCAACGCCGGTGCCGGCACGCGCATCCTGATCGACCAGTTGCTTGGAGCCGAGCGTCCGCCCGGCTACGGCAATCAGCCGCGCTCGCACAACGCGGTCGCGGCCGCGGTCGCGCAGGGCCGTGCCGACTGGGGCGTTGCGATCCGCCCCGTTGCCGCGATGTACGGCCTCGGTTTCCTGCATTTGTCACCCGAAAAGTACGATTTCCTGCTGGTTGAGAGGCGACGTGAACGGCCACCCGTCGTCGCGTTCCTCAAGGCGCTGGCCGACGGACAAGTACGTGCGCAAATCGCCGCGCTCGGCATGACAGTCTGATAGGCTGCGCGCATGAAGGTCATCGGCATCGCGGGCTGGAGCGGGGCAGGCAAGACCACGCTGCTCACGCGCGTCATCCCGTGCCTGACCGCGCGGGGTCTGCGCGTCTCGACCATCAAGCATGCGCATCATGAATTCGACGTCGATCAACCCGGCAAGGACTCGCACACGCATCGCGAGGCGGGTGCGACCGAAGTGCTGGTCTCGTCGGCTAATCGTTTCGCGCTGATGCACGAGTTGCGCGGCCACCGCGAGTGGACGCTCGATGCGTTGCTGGAAAAGCTCTCGCCGGTCGATCTCGTGCTGATCGAGGGCTTCAAGACGCAGGCGCATCCGAAGCTGGAAGTCTTTCGTGCTGCAGTAAAGAAGCCGCCACTGTATCCCGAGGACGAGAACATCGTCGCGATCGCGAGCGACAAGCCGCTTGAAGCCAAAGTGCCGGTCGTCTCGCTCGACGACATCGAGGCGGTGACTGACATTCTGGTGGCGAAGGCCGCGCCGCTCGACACCGTGATCGCGCGGGTGCGGAGCGCCTGATGGCTCAGCTCACCGACGACTGCTTCGCATTCGGCGGGCCGCTGCTCTCGATCGACGATGTCGAGCGGCTGATCGTCGAGCGCGTAACGCCCGTAGCCGAAACCGAGTCTGTCGCGCTGAAGGATGCGCGGGGACGTGTTCTGGCCGGCGATGTTGTGGCGCCGATCGATTTGCCGCCGTTCGATAACTCGGCGGTCGACGGCTATGCGGTGCGCCATGCCGATGTGGGAACGAAGGATGAGGCGAAACTCGTTATCGTCGATCGGCTGACCGCCGGCCGCGTTACCGGGCGCGGGATCGACGCGGGCGAGGCGATTCGTATCTTCACCGGCGCGCCGATGCCGCAGGGCGCCGATACCGTGTTCATGCAGGAGGATGTGCGTACCGAGGGTGCGGCCGTGGTCGTGCCGCCGGGATTGAAGCCTGGCGCCAACCGGAGACTCGCGGGAGAGGATGTTGCGCGCGGCACCGTTGCGTTGCCAGCGGGCCGCCGTTTGCAGCCGCAGGACCTGAGCATGGCGGCGGCGCTCGGGCTTCAGGTGCTGGCGGTACGGCGGCGCGTGCGCGTCGCGATCTTCTCGACCGGCGACGAGATCGTCGAGCCGGGGACTAAACTTCCGGCGGCCGGCCTGTACGACGCGAACCGCGAGCTGCTGCGCGGTCTGCTTGTGCAGCTCGGTGCCGAGGTGAGCGATCTCGGCATCCTGCGTGACGATCCGGAGAAGCTTGCGGCGCGGTTGACCGAAGCGGCGAAGGGGCAAGATCTGGTGCTTACCTCGGGCGGCGTCTCGACCGGCGAAGCCGATTATGTGCGCGCCGCGATTGAAGCGATCGGCAAGCTCGTGTTCTGGCGCGTCGCGATCAAGCCGGGCCGCCCCGTCGCGATGGGTGTGCTCAAAGGCACCGCGTTCGCCGGCCTGCCCGGCAATCCGGTCGCGGTGTTCGTCACGTTCGCGCGCGTGGTACGGCCCTTGTTGCTGCGCCTTGCGGGCGCGAGGCCTGAGCCGCTGATCGCGCTGCCGGTCGCATCGGGTTTTGCATATCGCAAGAAGAAGGGGCGGCGCGAGTATGTGCGGGTATCGCTAACGCGGCGCCCCGACGGCCGTTATGAGGCGCACAAGCATCCGCAGGACGGCGCCGGCGTGATCTCGTCGCTCACCGCGACTGACGGGCTTGCCGAGCTTGACGACGACGTGACCGAGATCGCGCACGGCCAGATGATCGGTTTCCTGCCGTACTCGGTGCTTGGAGGTTAGACCTTCTCCGAGGCCGCAAGCTGCGTCGCCATCTCGACATCCTCGGGCGTGTTCACGTTGAAGAACGGATCGACCGGCTCGGTCGGCCAGTCGGCAAGCGCGACGCCGTGGCGCGCGGTCCACACCTCGATCTTGCGCAAGTCTTCCACCGTGATGGCGTGGCGCAAGTCCTCGCGCAGCTCGACATGCCAGAGCCCGACCACCGGATGGCGCCAGTCGCCGGAATGCGCGCAGGCGAGTGGCTTTCCTTCCGTGATGCGCGCGGCGTGCAGACGCGCGACCAGATCGCGCGGCAGGAATGGGCAATCGCCCGGCACGCTGACCATCCATTCGGCGCGCGGTCGGTTCGCCGCCACCCAGTCGAGCCCGGCCAGGATGCCTGCCAATGGCCCGGCGAAATCCGGCACGCTGTCGGCGACGACGGGCAGGTCGAACGACGCGAATCGCGCGGGATTGCCGTTCGCGTTGAGCACAATGCCGCTGACCTGCGGCGTCAACCGCGCGAGCGCGCGCTGCAGGATCGTCTCGCTGCCGATGCGGATCAGCGCCTTGTCGCCGCCCCCCATGCGGCGCGCGAGCCCGCCCGCGAGGACGAGGCCGAACGACTCAATCGTCATGCACCGCCGCCTTGCGCCGGTTCTTGCCGCTCTCCTCCTCGACGTATGCGAGATCTTGATCGAACACGATGCGGTCCTCGCCCGCGAGCGCGACGAAGCGCTTGCCGCGCGCGCGGCCGATCAATGTCAGGCCTGCCTTGCGCGCGAGTTCCACGCCCCAGGCGGTGAAGCCCGAGCGCGAGATGAGGATCGGGATGCCCATGCGTACGGTCTTGATCACCATTTCGGAGGTAAGACGGCCGGTGGTGTAGAAGATCTTGTCGTGCGCCGGCACGCGGTTGCTGAACATCCAGCCGGCGATCTTGTCGACCGCGTTGTGGCGGCCGACGTCCTCCATATAGACGAGCGGGCGGTCCGCTTGCGCCAGCACGCAGCCGTGGATCGCTCCGGCCTCGAGGTAGAGCGACGGCGTGGTGTTGATCTTGTGGGTCAACGCATAGAGCCACGAGGTGCGCAAGGTCGCGGCGGGGAGTGTCACGCCCTCGATCAATTCCATCAGGTCGCCGAAGGCTGTGCCCTGCGCGCAGCCCGACGTCTGCGTGCGCTTCTGCAGCCTGTCCTCGTAGTCGGTCTCCCGTTCCGTGCGAACGACAGCGACCGCGAGGTCCTCATCATGATCGACGCCGGTGACGACATCGTCGGCCTGAAGCATGTTCTGGTTGAGCAGATAGCCGATCGCCAGATAGTCCGGGTAGTCGCCGATCGTCATCGCGGTGACGATCTCTTGGCGATTGAGATAGATCGTCAGCGCGCGCTCGACTGTGACCGAGGTCGTCAACGCCGCGCCGGTCTGGTCTACGCCGGACACTCGCTCGGTCAGCCGCGGGTCCGCCGGGTTGGGGCGGATCACGTAGTCGTCGGCGTCAAGAGTTGCGGCGGTCTGGCTGGCCATGTCCGCCGAATATAGGGCCTGGCCGTGTCAGGCCCAATCCGATACGAGCGGAACAAGTCGGGAACGGGCTGCTTACGCCGTGATCTTGGCTATGCCGCCGAGGTCGGGTTCCGACACGACGGTGCTGCGGGCATGCTTGGCGCGCCACTTGGGGCCGGGGCCACGCATATAGTGCTGTTCGGGGTGGTAGGTACCGAAGAGTTCGGTACTCACGCTGCGCCACAGGTCAGCGACGGCCTTGCCGATGCTTGGTGTTCTGTTCTTGGTTCCCATGACACATTCCCGTCCTCCAGGCGGGTCCCGATCGTCGGGTCCACTTTTTGGTCGTCGCGGAATGCCGCCTGGTTCAGACCACTATGCGGGCCTATTCGTTAAAATTTGTTACGAATATGCCTGCGTATTAGTCCTGATCTGTAAACAGGGTTTCCGAAATTCTACCGACCGTGCAGACACTTTCGCACCTGCAGCCGAGCTACGCGGTGATGCGAGTCACGTTCCGGCTGAACGATTTGCTCGCGCGCATGTGAGCGCGCGATACAACATAGTTTTGCAGGCGATACATTGTAGCGACCGCGAAGGCGCCCGCTGCGGCAGGCGGCGTTACTCGACCTTCGCGCCGGACTCCTTCACCACCTTGCCCCACTTCTCGATCTGCGCCGCCAGATGCTCGCCGAAGCGTTCGCGCGTGCCGCCGACCGGATCGACGCCCTGATCGGCGAATTTCTGCTTCACGTCGGCCATCGCAAGGATCTTGTTGAGTTCCGCATTCAGCTTGGCGAGCACGTCGGGCGGGGTCGCCGCCGGGGCGACGATACCGAACCAGACGCCGACCTCGTAGCCGGGCACGCCCGCCTCGGCGACAGTCGGGATATCGGGAAGCGAGGCAGCTCTGTTCGAGCTGGTGATGGCGAGCGCGCGCAGTTTGCCGGCCTTCACCTGCGTGACGACGTTCGGAACATTGTCGAAGGCGACCTGCACGTGGCCGCCGAGCAGGTCGGTCACCATCGGGGCGCTGCCCTTGTACGGCACATGGATCATCTGTGTCGTCGTCATCAGGCGGAACAGTTCCATCGAGAGGTGGTTCGAGGAGCCGCTGCCGGTCGAGCCGTAGCTGAGCGAGCCGGGCTTCGCTTTGGCGGCGTCGATCAGTTCCTTCACGGATTTGAACGGCGTGTCGTTGTTGACCACCAGCAGGTTCGGCGTCTGGCCGGCGAGGATCAGCGGCGCGAAATCCTTCAGCGTGTCGTAGGGGAGCTTTGCGTAAAGGCTCGGGTTCACGGCGAACGGGAACGCGACGACCAGTAGCGTGTAGCCGTCGGCGGGGGCTTTTGCCACGGCGTCGGTGCCGATCAGCGTGCCGCCACCGGGCCGGTTTTCCACCACAGCCGGGACGCCCCAGTCGTCGGTGAACTTCTGCGCCACGATGCGGCCGAGCGTGTCGTTGAAGCCGCCGGGCGTATACGGGACGACGATGCGGATCGTCTTGTCGGGGTAGTCGGCGCGGGCGATGTCGGACATCGCCAGCGTGGCAAGAAGCACTCCAAGAACGCGCATCACCCGCATTGTCGTTTCTCCGTTTCGATTTTCCGTGACGCCTTAACTCTAAACGTAACCGGGCCCTTCGATCGGTGGATGCTTCACGAGGAAGTCCTCGTTCACCTCGACGCCGATGCCCGGTGCTTCGAGCGGCCGTACGTTGCCGTCCTTGTCGACCACGTAGGGCGAACTCGTCAGCTCATCGCGGAACAGATTGTTCTTCGACACATCGCCCTCGAAGTATCCGCCATTGTCGATCGCGCCGAGCACGTGGATCGTTGCCGCCATGTTGAGCCCGGTCATGCAGGTGTGCGGATTGATCGGCAGCTTGTAGGCCGACGCCATCGCGGCGATGCGCAGCAGCTCGGTGATGCCGCCGGTCTTCGACAGGTCGGGTTGCAGGATCGTGATCGCGCCATCCTCGATCACCCGGTTGAACTCGAAGCGCGTGAAGTGGTTCTCGCCCGAGGCGAGCGGTACCTGGCCGAAGCTCGTCGCAAGTTCGTAGCTCCGATAATCATGTGGCGGGAACGGCTCTTCCAGCCAGCCGACCTTGTAGTCGTCCATGCCGGGCATCACGGCGCGGGCATCTTTCACCGTGTAGGCGGTGTTGGCGTCGACCAGGATATCGATGTCGTCGCCAACCGCCTTGCGGACCGCCGCGATGCGGGCGAGATCGCGCGCGGGACTGTCGCCGACGCGCAGCTTCACCGCCTTGTAGCCGGCATTGAGATGCGGCCGCACCTCGTCGACCAGCGCGGACGGCTCCTGGTAGCCGAGCGAGACGCCGCCCGCATAGGCGGGGATCGGCTTCTGCGCGCCGCCGAGGAGCTTGTAGAGCGGCCAGCCGCACGCCTTGCCGCGGATGTCCCATAGCGCCATGTCGATGCCGCTCATCGCCATCGCGCAGCCGGCGCCCATGCCGTGACTGGCAAGCTGGCGTGAATAGATCCGGTTCCAGCAGCCGACCACATCGGCCGCATTCATGCCAAGGATGAGCTGGCGCAGTGTGGTGTTGACGAGCTGCGCGATCGCCGTGTGGGCGCGGCCGTGGTGCGACTCGCCATAGCCGACGAGGCCGCCTTCGGTCGTCACCTTCACCACGACGGCGTCGCGCTTCACCGCACGGCCGATGCCGAGCGTGACGCTTTGGCCGGGAGGGATGGGGTAGGACGTGGCGTAGGCCTTCACGTCCCTGATGCGCAAATCCTTGTCCGTTGAGCCCGGATCTTGAGCCGTCATTGGTCCTCCCGCACGCTATTTTCCGACTTATCGCACCGGTAAGCGCCGGCCGCCAGCGGGCGCTTGCTCTTATCGCCCGCCGTCGTTACATCAGCCCCCGAATTCCCGACATTTTCAGCGAGGGCAGGGCAGAATGGCCCGTCAGTTCATCTATCACATGCAGGGTCTGTCCAAGACCTATCCGGGCAACCGCAAGGTGCTCGATAACATCCACCTGTCGTTCTACCCGGACGCCAAGATCGGCGTGCTCGGCGTCAACGGCTCGGGCAAGTCCACGCTGCTGCGCATCATGGCGGGCATCGACACGGACTATGTCGGCGAGGGCTGGGTCGCGGAGGGCGCGCGCGTCGGCTACCTGCAGCAGGAACCCCACCTCGACGAGACGAAGAGCGTGCGCGAGAACGTGATGGAGGGCGTCGCGGTCAAGAAGGCGCTGATCGACCGCTACAACGAGATCGCGGCCAACTATTCCGACGAAACCGCTGATGAGATGTCGCGGCTGCAGGACGAGATCGACAGCAAGAACCTGTGGGACCTCGACAGTCAGGTCGATCTCGCGATGGACGCGCTGCGCTGTCCGCCGGACGAGGCCGAGGTGACCAAGCTTTCGGGCGGCGAACGGCGCCGCGTCGCACTCTGCAAGCTTCTGCTGGAACAGCCTGAACTGCTGCTGCTCGACGAGCCGACCAACCATCTCGACGCGGAGAGCGTCGCGTGGCTCGAGGGACACCTGCGCAACTACCCGGGTGCGATCCTGATCGTCACCCATGACCGCTACTTCCTCGACAACGTCACCGGGTGGATCCTGGAGCTCGACCGCGGCAAGGGCATCCCCTACGAGGGCAATTACTCGTCGTGGCTGGTGCAGAAGCAGAAGCGTCTCGCGCAGGAAGGTCGCGAGGAAGAGGCGCGCCAGCGCACGCTGGCGCGCGAGCAGGAATGGGTCGCGTCATCGCCCAAGGCTCGCCAGGCGAAATCCAAGGCGCGCTACCAGCGCTATGACGAGCTGCTCCGGCAGGCCGCCGAAAGGCAGACGACGACCGCACAGATCGTCATCCCGGTCGCCGAGCGGCTCGGCAACAATGTGGTCGATTTCGAAGGGCTGAAGAAAGGTTTCGGTGACAATCTGCTGATCGACGGCCTGAGCTTCAAGCTGCCGCCCGGCGGCATCGTCGGCGTCATCGGCCCGAACGGGGCCGGCAAGACCACGCTGTTCCGCATGATCACCGGACAGGACAAGCCGGACGAAGGCACCATCACGGTAGGCGAGTCCGTACATCTCGGTTACGTCGACCAGTCGCGCGACGCGCTCGATGGCTCCAAGAACGTGTGGGAAGAGATCTCCGGCGGACAGGATCAGCTCATGCTCGGCAAGCGCGAGGTGAACTCGCGCGGCTATTGCTCGGCGTTCAACTTCAAGGGCGCCGACCAGCAGAAGAAGGTCGGCACACTGTCGGGCGGCGAGCGCAACCGCGTGCATCTGGCGAAGATGCTGAAGTCGGGCGCCAACTTGCTGCTGCTTGACGAGCCGACCAACGATCTCGACGTCGATACCTTGCGCGCGCTGGAGGAGGCGCTGGAAGATTTCGCAGGTTGCGCCGTGATCATCAGCCACGATCGCTGGTTCCTAGACCGCATCGCGACCCACATGCTCGCCTTCGAGGGCGACAGTCATGTCGAATGGTTCGAGGGCAACTATCAGGATTATGAGGCCGACAAGATGCGGCGCCTTGGGACGGATTCAACGATCCCGCATCGGATCAAGTACAAGAAGTTCGCGCGGTAAGGATCAAAGAAGGGCCCGCCGCCGGCCTTCGGGCTCGGCTCTCAGCCCATCACCAGCGCGTCGATTTCCGCATCGGTCGGAAAACGGTCAAGCGCGTGCTTGGAGAATTTCAGCGTTCCGTCGACCGTGATGTCGAACACGCCGCCGCTTGAGCGAACGAGTTCGACGTCGGCGTCGGTCAGCTTTTGCAGTCGTGCCCTCGCACCGAGGGCTTTCGGCTCGTAGCCTCAACTGCCGCAGTAGTGAATGACGATCTTCATCGGGGGCTCCTGGGTGCGTACAATAGCGGCTGTTTGAACGCTCCGCCACGGGATCAAGTATAAGAAGCTTATGCGGTAGCCGAAGGATCGGCACGCGTCGCAAGGAGATCGCGGTGGCTGGGCACGACATCACCGTCACGCTGGACCGCTCGGTCGCGCTGGTGCTGTTCGAGTTCCTCTCACGCACCACCGATGAGGAAGACGGCGAACCGCTGGCCGAGGCGCTGCAATTCAAGGCGGAACTGCCGGCTCTATGGGCGACACTGGCCGCGCTCGAAGAGGTTCTGACCGAGCCGTTCGCAGCGGATTACAGCGCACGAGTGAAGGCCGCGCGGACGGAGGTCGTCAAAAAGTTTGGGGCCGCGCAGAAATAGCAGGCTCTGCGTCAATGCGGCGCAGATGGGCTGCGGCGTCTTCAACGCCGCCTCCTCGAATCAAATATAACCGGGCGCATCGGGACGCGGGTCCCGCAGACTTCGGAAAACCGCATGAGCATGGCTCCCGAAACGCCGATTCGTCCGCATCCCGGTCTGCGGCCGCTGCCGTTCCTGATCTTCTCCTCGCGTTGGCTGCAGTTGCCGCTCTATCTCGGGCTCATCGTGGCGCAGGGCGTCTACGTCATCCTGTTCGTGAAGGAACTGAAGCATCTGTTCATGAACTCCTTCGAGCTCACCGAACAGACGATGATGCTGGCGGTTCTCGGGTTGATCGACGTGGTGATGATCTCGAACCTGCTCGTGATGGTGATCGTCGGCGGCTACGAAACGTTCGTGTCGCGGCTCAATCTCCAGGGGCATCCGGACCAGCCGGAATGGTTGAGCCACGTCAACGCCAGCGTGCTGAAGATCAAGCTCGCGATGGCGATCATCGGCATCTCGTCGATCCACCTGCTGCGCACCTTCATCGAGGCCGGCGCGCTCGGGACAGAGGGCACGAAGTACACGGAGACCGGTGTGATGTGGCAGACCATCATTCACTGCGTGTTCATTCTCTCGGCGGTCGGGATCGCGGTCGTGGACCGGCTGGGACAGCTGCCCGCTCCAGAGCATCATTGATCCGATGATCGCGCGTGCATTCGCCCTGCTGTGGCTGGGCCTGCTGTGCGTTTCACCCGCGCAGGCGGCCGACGCGGCATTCACGCGCTGGCTCGAGTCGCTCTGGCCTTCCGCGCAGCAGCTCGGCGTCTCGCGCGCAACATTCGATGCGGCGACGGCCGGCCTGGAGCCGGACCTGACCTTGCCCGATCTCGTTATTCCGGGCCGGCCGGACCGCCAGCCTTCGCAGGCCGAGTTCGTCCAAACGCCGGCGCAGTATCTGAAAGAGTCTGCATTCGACAATCTCTCCGCGCAGGGGCGCAAGCTCAGCGAACAGCATCGTGGGACGCTTGCGAAGATCGAGCAGCGCTTCGGCGTGCCAGCGTCGATCGTGCTGGCGATCTGGGCGCGCGAGAGCAATTACGGCGCAGCGAAGCTGCCGCACAGCGCGATCCGCGCGCTTGCGACGCAAGCCTGGCTCGGCCGGCGCAAGGAGCAGTTCCGCGAGGAGTTTCTGCTGGCGCTGAAGATGCTGCAGGAAGGCCACGTGACGCTCGCCGGCATGCGCTCGTCCTGGGCGGGCGCGTTGGGACAACCGCAGCTTCTCCCCTCCGGCTTTTACAAATACGCGATCGACTTTGACGGCGACGGGCGGCGCGACATCTGGGCCGCGGTGCCCGACGTACTCGGCACCATCGCCAACCATCTGGTCGAACTCGGATGGCAGCGCGGCCAGCGCTGGGCTTATGAAGTGCGTGCGCCGCGCGGCGCCGACTGCACGATCGCGCAGCCCGCCGTGAAGATGAAGATCGCCGAGTGGATCAAGCGCGGCTATGCGCCTGCCTTCGATCGCAGGCTTTCAAGCGAAGAACTCGGCCTCGAAGCTTCGCTGCTGATGCCGGCCGGGCCCTACGGTCCGTCGTTTCTCACCCCGGCGAATTACTTCGCGCTGAAGGATTACAATTTCTCCGATCTCTACGTGCTGCTCGTCGGCCATCTGGCGGATCGCATCGCGGGCGCGAAGGCATTCGAGAAGCCGTGGGACAAGGTCGAGCAGCTTTCCACCGTCTCGCTCGAACGCATGCAGCGCGAACTGACGCGGCGCGGGATCTATCAAGACAAGATCGACGGCAAGGCCGGGATGCTGACGCGCGCCGCGCTCGGCGCCTATCAGAAGGCCAACGGACTGACAGTCGACTGCTGGCCGGCGCAGGGCACACTCGATCACATGCTGAAGCACGCGAACTGAGCACCAAAAACAAAAACCCGGCCACGCTTGCGCGGGCCGGGTTCGGATCAGGCGCCTAAGCGCCGATCAGATCAGGGGCAGAAATAACGCGGACGGCCACGCCAGCCCACGACGTTGCCATAGGGGTCGTACACCGGAACACGCGCCCAGTAACCGCCGGGGCAGCCGACCGGAGCACCGCCGTAGTAACCCGGATACGCCGCATAGCCCGGCTGAACCACATAGGCCGGCCCATACGAATTCGCGATCGCACTGCCAACGATGGCGCCGGCGGCGATGCCGCCCAGAATGCCAAGACCGATCGCGGCGCCGCGGCGCTGCGCGAACGCATCGGTCGGCGCGACCGTCAGCGCGGCCGCAACCGTCGCGGCGGCAGTAAGGGTGGTGAGGGTCTTCATCATGGAGTTAGGATCCTCTTGGGGGCGAACGGCCGTGCGCCGAACGCGTGTGCCTGATAAACGATCCGCGACGCGGGTGCCACAGCATTGTGACGGAGGTCAATATTGCGCCGGGCAATTTGTCCGAATTTTGGAACCGCAGCGCGAAAAGATGAACGAATATGCAGATTTAGCGGAGTTCCAATCGGATAAGCTTGATGTTGTGCGGCGCAATTGAGTCGAATGGACGCACAACACACGCCGCGTACTTCGCCGCGGCCGCACATTTCCGCGGCACTGTTTCGGATGTTACCGTGCCGCAAGCCGACCTAGGGTAAACCATGAAGATTCGCCGCACGCTGGTTGTCTCGTTTGCCGCGCTGCTGATGGTGGCACAAGCCGCGTCCGCGCAGGACTGGCAGCAGAAGCGAGGGCGAGACCGTCCGCAACAGCAACCGCAACAGCAGCAGCAGGTGCCGCAGCAGCAATTTGCCCCGGGTGGCGGTGGCGGTGCGTGCTCGCCGAGCGGCTTCGCGCGGCTTTCGCGCAACTGCTCGGTCAACACCGGCGGCTGCCAGCGCATGCCGGAGACCTGCAATCGCGGCTGGTGCTGTCCGTGACGTTCGCTGGAGAGTGATGTGATCAACCGCCGATCGTTCGCCGCAGGCGCGCTCGCGCTTGCCACCGGAACGCGCTTCGCGCAGGCGCAAAGCCCTATCCGCATCCTGGTCGGCTATCCGGCGGGTGGCGGTGTCGACATCGTGGCGCGACTGCTCGGCGAGCCGATCAAGGCGGCATTCGGCCAGGCGGTGATCGTGGAGAACCGGCCGGGCGCGAGCGCGATGATCGCCGCCAACGCGGTCGCGAAGTCGCCGCCCGATGGCTCGACGCTGCTGATGGCGGCGTCGGGCGAGGTGGCGATCAACCAGCACCTGCACAAGGAGAAGATGACGTACGATCCGCTGCGCGAGCTATCGGCCGTGGCATTGGTCGGGATCGTGCCGTGCGTCGTAGTGGTCGCGGCCGCGACACCGGTGAAGAACGCCGCCGAACTCATCGCCTACGCGCGCGCCAATCGCGGCAAGTTGTCATTCTCCTCCTCCGGCATCGGCAATCCGCAACAGCTTGCCGGGGAACTGATGAACCATATGGCGGGCACCGATGTGCTGCACGTGCCGTATCGCGGTTCGGCGCCGGCGGTGACCGACGTTGCGACCGGGGCGGTCACGATGAGCTTCTCGAGTCTGGCTGCCGCGCTGCCGCTGATGCAGGACGGCAAGATACGGGCGGTCGCCGTCACATCGCGCGAGCGCATGCCGCAGCTGCCCGACGTGCCGCCGCTCGCCGAGGGTGCGCCAGAACTCAAAGGCTATGAGCTGCTCAACTGGTTCGGAATGTTCGCGCCTGTCGGGACGCCTGAACCCATGGTGACGCGCCTCAATGAAGCGGTGAATGGCGGCCTGCGCGACAGATCCATCGCCGAGAAGCTCGAGGTGCAAGGCATCGTGCCGCGCCTCATGACGGCAGGCGAATATCGCGCCTTCGTTGTTTCGGAAGCCGAGAAATTCGGCAAGATCGTCGAGCAGGCGAACATCAAGCTGCAGAATTAATCGCGCGCCAAGGCTGATCCATGCCGATCCTTATCGCGCTCGGGGGCTTGCTACTGCTGGCGCTGGTGTTCGGCCCGCAGCTCTGGGTGAAGCGCGTGCTGCGCCAGCACGGCGCGGACCGGCCCGACCTGCCGGGCACCGGCGCGGAACTCGCCCGCCATCTGCTCGACGAAGCCAATCTGCAATCGGTCACTGTCGAAAAGACCGATCTCGGCGATCATTACGATCCCGACGCGCACGCCGTGCGCCTGTTGCCGCAACACCATGACGGGCGTTCGGTCGCGGCGGTGGCCGTGGCGGCGCATGAGGTCTCTCATGCGGTGCAGCACGCGCGCGGCGAGACGGCCTTCATGCGGCGTCTCGAGCTGATCCGCAGTCTGGTCTGGGTCGAGCGGGCCGCGGGCGTCGTGCTGATGCTGACGCCGATCGTGCTCATCGTCGTGAGATCCCCGGCGCTGGCCGTCTTGCAGGTTATCGCCGGCATTGCGCTGCTCGGCATCCGCGTGGTGGTGCATGCGACGACGCTTCCGGTGGAATTCGATGCAAGCTTCGGCAAGGCGCTGCCCGTGCTCGTGCGCGGCCGCTATCTCGGTGCGGGCGACATGCAGGCAGCGCGCAGTGTGCTGAAGGCTGCCGCGTACACGTATGTGGCAGCGGCGCTCGCCTCGCTGCTCGATGTCGCACGCTGGTTCAGGATTTTGAGGTTTTGAGGCCGCTGCGATAGAACAGCGGAAAACACCGGAGGGAGCCCGATGATTTCACGCCGCGCACTGCTCACCACGATCGCCGTCGCCCCACTCGCAGGCGCGTGGCCACGCCGCGCGCGGGCCGCCTATCCGGACAAGCCGGTGCGGCTGATCGTGCCGTTCGCGGCCGGCGGCAATGCGGACTTCGTCGCGCGGCTGTGCGGTGAGGGCATGAGTCAGGCGCTCGGCCAACCTTTCGTGACCGAATACCGCACCGGCGCAGGCGGCAGTCTGGGTGCCGAAATGGCGGCGCGCGCCGCACCGGATGGCTACACGCTGTTCACCGGCTCGAATGGGCCGCTCACCGTCAATCCGTTCGTGCAGGCGAAGCTCAACTACGATCCGCTGAAGGACTTCGTCGCGATTGGGCTCGCCAACCTTGCGCCGCACTGCCTGGTGGTGAACGAGGCGGTGCCGGCGAAGACCTTGGCTGAGCTGATCGCGCTGTCGAAGAAACAGGCGGTCAACGTCGGCACATCCGGTGCGGGCAGTGCCTCGCACATGACCCTTGCGCGCTTCAACGCCGCGACCGGCGCGAATATCACGCACGTGCCCTATCGCGGCGGCGGCGCACTGATTCCGGACTTGCTGTCGGGAAGCATCAGCGGCGCGATGACGGAGCTTTCAACCGCGCTGCCGCAGGTCGGCGGCGGCCGGGTGCGCGTGCTCGGCGTCGCGTGGAGCAAGCGCTCGCCGCAGGTGCCCGACGTGCCGACGATGATCGAGCAGGGCGTAAAGGATTTCACCGCCGCGAGTTACGTGGGCATTCTGGCGCCCGCCGGCACGCCGGCCGAGATCGTGAAGGCGCTCGAAGGCGCACTCGCCAAGGCGCTGAACGCGAAGGACCTGCAGCAGAAGATGCTCAACAGCGGGGCCGAACTGGTGCCGGACGACCTGATGACCTCGAAAGGTTTCGGCGACTACATCCAGAAGGAATTCGACCTCACCCGCGAAGCCGCCAGGATCGCCGGCCTGACGCCGACCTGACCCAAACCGTCCTTTGCGCATGATCTTTTCCGAAAACCGGTGCCCACTTTTCGGGATCATGCGCTAGGAGAAGAACCGGTTGTTCGGCCGCGGCAGCCCCAAATTCTCGCGCAGTGTCTTGCCTTCGTAATCGCTGCGGAAAATTCCGCGCCGCTGCAGTTCGGGGACGACCTGCGTGCAGAAATCGTCGAGGCCGCCGGGCAGATACGGAAACATCACCGTGAAGCCATCGGCTGCTTCGGTTTCGAGCCATTCCTGCATCTCGTCGGCGATGGTTTTCGCGGTGCCGATCATCGCCAGACCTGCGAAACCCCCGAGCCGCTGCGCGAGCTGGCGCACCGTGAGGCGTTCGCGCTTTGCCAGCGCGATCGCGCGCTCGCGGCCGCTCTTGCTCTGGTTGCTCTCCGGGATTTCGGGCAGCGGACCGTCGGGATCGAAGTTCGAAGCATCGTGGCCGAGCGCGATCGAGAGCGATGCGACGGCGTTCGCGTAGTTGACGAGACCGTCGAGCCGCGCGCGCTTCTCGCGCGCCTCCTCGACGGTTTCGCCCACCACCACGAAGCACGCCGGCAGGATCTTCATGTGCTCGCGCGGGCGGCCGAGTTTTTCCATGCGACCCTTCACGTCGGCGTAGAACGCGCGTCCGCCCGCCATGTCGTTCACGGCGGTGAACACCGCTTCCGCGGTCTCGGAGGCAAGCCGCTTGCCGGCCTCCGACGCGCCGGCCTGCACGATGACCGGCCAACCCTGAATGGGGCGCGCGATGTTGAGCGGCCCGCGCACCGAGAGATACTCGCCTTTGTGACCGAGCACGTGCATCCTGGCGGGATCGAGGAAGATGCCGCCTTCGACGTCGCGGACGAAGGCATCGTCCGCCCATGAATCCCACAAGCCGGTCACGACATCGTAGAACTCGCGCGCGCGTTCGTAGCGCTCGCCGTGCTCCATCAGGGCGTCCATGCCGAAATTGAGAGCGGCATCCGGGTTCGACGTGGTGACGATGTTCCAGCCGGCGCGTCCGCCGCTCAGATGGTCGAGCGAGGCGAAGCGCCGCGCGATGTGATAGGGCGCGTCGAACGTGGTCGAGCCGGTCGCCACCAGGCCGATGTTTTCCGTCACCTGCGAGAGTGCCGAAAGCAGCGTGAACGGCTCAAACGACGTGACCGTGTGGCTGCGCTTCAGGGCCTCGACCGGCATGTTCAGCACCGCCATGTGGTCGGCCATGAAGAAGGCATCGAACTTCGCGCGCTCCAGCGCCTGGATGCAGTAGCGCATGTGCGCGATGTTGAAATTCATGTCCGGCCATGCGCCGGGATAGCGCCACGCGCCGGTATGGATGCTGGCCGGCCGCATGAAGGCGCCGAGCTTGAGTTGACGTGCCGGCATGAAAGCTCCGTGCGCCCGTGATGAGTTGAGTATAGGTATGATTGCGCGAGAATGAAGCGCTCCACGCCCAGCCTGCGGGGGCGCGAGGGTTTCATCCCTGTCCGGGTGCGTCGACGAAAACACTGTGCTCCCGCCGCCGGGCTGACATAGAATGACGCCAACGCGGCATGAGCCGCGAAAACGAAGTTGTGAACGGGAGAGGCTCACATGGACATAGGACGGCGCGAATTCGTTATGGGTGCTGCGGCGAGTGCGGTACTCGCGCCCTCGATCGCGCGTGCGCAGTCCTATCCAAACCGGCCGGTGCGCTTCATCGTGCCGCTCGCGCCAGGCGGCGGGCTCGATTTCATCGCGCGGCTCGTCGGCGAGTATATTTCGCGCGGGCTCGGCCAGCAGGTGTTCGTCGAGAATCGCACCGGCGCCGGCGGCACGATCGGCATCGACCTTGCAATCAAATCGCCGCCCGACGGCTATTCGCTGCTGCTGACCAACGACAACGTCGCGGCCGCGCCGCACGTGATGAAGCTGAATGTCGACTACCTCAAGGACCTGATGCCGGTGAGCCTGCTGGGGCGCCAGCCGCAGGTGTGGGCGGTGCACCCCTCGTTCGACGTGAAGTCCATCGCGGAACTCGTCGCCGAAGTGAAAAAAGCGGGCACGATGGGCTGCGCGACTTCGGGTGTCGGCTCGAACCAGCACGTCTTGATGGAATGGTTCGCCAAGGTCGCCGACATCAAGCTCGAGCATGTGCCGTATCGCGGCGCCGGGCAGGCCATCAACGACCTGCTTGCCGGCCACGTGAAAGTCGCGTGCCTCGGGCCGACCGCGACCCTGCCGCACGCGCAAGCGCAGAAAATTCGGCTGCTGGCGCAATCCGGCGAGACGCGTTCGCCGAGCATGCCGGACGTGCCGACCCTGCAGGAGGCGGGCTACAAGGGCGTGGCGCTCGAATCCTGGTACGCGGCGTTCGCGCCGCTCGGCACGCCGAACGAGATTATCGCGCGGCTCAATGCCGAGATGGACAAGGCGTGCGCCGATCAGCCGACGAGGGATTCGCTGGCCAAGACTGCAACCGACGCGGTCGGCGGTTCGACCGAGAAGCTTGCCGCGGCGGCGCGCGCGGACTCGGAGAAGTATGCGCGGCTCGTGCGCGAGCTGAACATCAAGATGGGATGAGCACGATGAAGCTCGCCGGAATAGCCGTGCTTGCGCTTACGCTCTGCGCAAGCGATGCGGTCGCGCAGAAAAGCCTGAAGGAGCAGATCGTCGGTACCTGGGATTTTACGGTCGCCGAAGTGACCGCGGCAGACGGCAAGAAGTCGTTTCCGTTCGGCGAGACGCCGAAGGGGATATTGATCTTCACGCCGGACGGACGCTTCGCGCAGATCCACGTTGCAGGCGACGTGCCGAAGTTCGCCTCCGGCAACCGCCTCACCGGTACGGCTGAGGAATATGCCGCGATCAACAAGCGCAGTCTGTCGGTCTTCGGCACCTACACGGTGGACGAGGAGAAAAAGACCGTGACCTACAAGATCGTCTCGTCGACGTTTCCGAATTGGGAAGGCGAGGCGCAGACGCGCACGATCGACAAGCTCACCGCCGACGAGTTCGTCAACACCAACCCGAACGTCGCGGGCGGGCGCGGCAGCGCGGCGAACCACTACAAGCGGGCGAAGTAGCTACATCGCGCGCTGCGGCACCTTCTGCAGGAACTCGGCCAGCTCCTTGGCGTAGAATTTCGCGAACGCCGTGGTGCCGTGGCCACGCGTCGCCTCGCTGGCCGGAATGAGCAGCAGCTGCGCGTTCTTGATGCGCTTGAGCGCCGCCTCGGTGATGCCGGTCTCCGGCGGGTTACGCTCGTCGTCGGCCGCGTTGATCGCCAGCACGGCCGCCTCGATCTTCTCCAGCCCCGGCGCGGGATCGTAGTCGCGCGAGGATTCCCAAGCGTAGAGATAGTTGTTGGCATCGACATTGAGCGGGGCGGCGAGCCGCTCGTCGATGAATTTGTCGGCCTGCGCGCTGGTCGGCAGCTGCTTTTGATAGTTAAGCGTGCCGCCGTTCGTGCCGATGGCGTACATATAGTTCGCGATCTTGAGCGAGCGCGGCTGCGCCGTGTAGTCGCCGTTGGCGTAGTCCGGATCGTTGCGGACCGTCTCGATCAGCAGGCGGCGCATCATCCAGTTGCGGCTCGCCATTGCGGTCGGCTGCGAGGCCATCGGCGCGAGCGCGTCCATGTAACGGGGATGCTTCACGCCCCAGATCCAGGCATGCATGCCGCCCATCGAATTGCCGATGATGAGGCGTAACCGCTTGATGCCGAGGCCTTCGCTCAGCAGCCGATATTGCGCGTCGACCATGTCGTCGTAATTGTACTTCGGAAACTTCGTCTTCAATCCGTCGGACGGTTTCGTGGATTTGCCGTGGCCGACCGAGTCCGGGATGATGATGAAATACTTCGTTGCATCGAGCGGCTGGCCCGCGCCGAACAACTCACCCGCGAAGGCTGGCGTCAGCATCGAGCCGGCGCTGCCGGTCGTGCCGTGCAGCACCAGCACCGGCTGGCCGGTCGGTTCGCCGACCGTGGTGTAGCTGATGCGCAACTCGGGCAGGACCTCGCCGGTGTGGAACTTGAAATCGCGCGCGACCCATTCGGCGTGCTTCGGCGCCGGATAGTCGGCCGCGAAGGCGGAGAATGAAACGAACGCGAATGCAAGCGTTGCGAAAGCCCGAACAGGCTTCATGGCCACCTCCCTTGACGCGTCGATGCGCGAATTGCCGCGACTATAGCAAGCCCGAGGCGCGCGGGGAGGGGGTGACGAGCGTTTCCTTCAGGCTGTTGAGTACGAAGCCGCAGCGACTATATTTGCCGCAGAGAACCGGAGGAGCCGGAGCCATGTGCCGCAACATCAAGACGCTGTTCAACTTCGAGCCGCCCGCGACCGAGGACGAAATTCAGGCCTCCGCGCTGCAGTTCGTGCGCAAGCTTTCCGGCTTCAACAAACCGTCGCAGGCGAACACCGAGGCGTTTGAACTCGCGGTCGAGGAAGTTTCCGCGGCAGCGCGAAAACTGTTGGCTTCGCTCCATACACATGCGCCGGCGCGCGACCGCGAGGTAGAGGCCGAGAAGGCGAGGGAGCGGGCACGCGAGCGGTTTGCGTAACCTTGGTCTCTCAGATCGCCCGGTAGCCGCCGTCCGCCATCAGGATCGTGCCTGTGACGTAGGCGGAGAGATCGGAGGCGAGGAAGATCGCAGGGCCGACGATATCCTCCGGTTTGCCGGCGCGGCCGAGCGGCGTGTGATCGAGAAAGATCTTGATCAGCTCCGGATTGTTGGCGCGCACCGCCGCGTTCAGCGGCGTCTCGATCAGGCCCGGCCCGATCGCGTTGACGCGTACTCCGTCCTTGCCGAGCTCGGCGGCGAGCGCGCGTGTGAAGCCGAGCACGCCGTGCTTCGAGGTGGTGTAGGCGGGCGAGTTCGGCGTACGCACGTGCACGAACGACTGGATCGAGCCGATGTTGACGATGCGCCCCCTGGTGGCGCGCAGTTGTTCGATGAAGGCGTGGGTGACGTTGAACGTGCCGTTGAGGTTGATCGCGATGATGTCTTCCCAGTCCTTGATCACGGCGTCGCGGTCTGCCGTGAAGGCGTTGCGGCGGTTGATCCCGGCGTTGTTCACCAGGATCGAGATGTTGCCGACCTCGCCCGCGACCTTCGTTGCCATCACGCGGCAGGCATCGCGGTCCGTCACGTCGAGCGTGAAGGCCAGCGCCTTGCCGCCGGCATTGAGGATCTGCTGGGCCGTCTCGGACGCGGCCTCGCCGTTCACGTCGAGCACGGCGACCTGCGCGCCCTCGCGGGCATACCCTTGAGCGATCGCGCGCCCGATGCCGGAGCCGGCGCCGGTGACGGCCGCGATGTGGTTGTCGAGAAGCCCGCCCATTCATTCCTCCCTTTGATTTCGGGGAGGATAGCAAGTGCGCGCGCCGGCGCGAAGCGCGGAGCGGCTGGAGCCGCTCCGCGTGTATAACGACCGCCTCAGCGGAACAGGTTCTGCGGGACGCCGGCCGCGGTGAAGATGTAGTCGCGCGAGTCCTCGAGGTTCTTGCGCAGCTTGTTCAGGTCGACGTCGAGCAGCTTGCCCTTCCACTTGCGCACCTTGCCGGCGACGATCACCGTCTCGACATTGGTGCGGTCCATCAGCGACACGACCGCCCCCGGCACGTTGTTGAGCGGCGCGACGTTGAGCGCGGTCGCATCGAGGATAATGATGTCGGCCTCCTTGCCGGGCTTGAGCGAGCCGGTCTTGCCGTCCAGCCGCAGGTGCTGGGCACCGTTGATGGTGGCGAAGCGCAGCACGTCGCGCACATTGAGTAGCGGCGGCAAGGTTGGCGCCGGCGTCGGCCACTGAGTGGGGAATTCGAAATTTCCCTGCTCCAGGATCTGCTGGTTCACGACCATGCGCTGCATGGTCATGGCGGAGCGCATCTGGGTAAAGAAGTCCGCCGTCATCGTGACCTCGACGTCGGAGCTCAGCGAGGGCTCCATGCCGAGACTTTGCATCTTGAGGATCGGCGGAATGCCGTGCCGCATGTTCATCTCGATCGGGAACGCGATCGAGACCTGCGCGCCGACCTCCTTGACCTTGTCCCAGGCGAGGTTCGACATGCCGGTCATGTGGATGAACAGGTTGTCCGGTCCGATCCCGATATGACCGTTGCCGCCGATCCCTTGAGCGAGCTTGTCCATGGTCGGGCGGATGTTGAACGGCGACAGGATATGCGCGGCGATCTGCAGGCCGAGCTGGCGCCCAAGGGTCCAGGACTGGTCGGTGGTTGCGTCCCCAAGATAGACCTCGCCGCCCATGATCATGTGGACGAGCTGATCGCTCGACGAGAACCACTGCTGCTTGATGCGCGCGGCGTCGGACGGATACTGGTTCCCGGCGACACCGCCCGCGCTTTCGAAGTAGCCGAAAGCGGCGCGGCGGCCGGTATCGAACAGCGCCTTGATTGCCGCGTCGGAGTGCTGCGGCGAGTGATGGATTTGCGAGACGTCGTGCACCGTGGTGACGCCATTGTCGAGCTGCGCCAGCCCGCCGAACAACTCGCTGATGTAGACGTCCGATGGCCGATACACCGGCGCGAACTTGAGCAGGATGTATTCGAAGTAGCTCGGGTCCGCGCTCGGCGAGCCCGAACCGTCATTGATCAGGATGCCGTTGGCGAGGAACGAGCGCAGCGCGGTTTCGAACTGGTGGTGATGCGTATCGATGAAGCCCGGCATGACGATGCGGCCGCGCGCGTCGATCACCTGAGCGCCGGCGGGGGACAGATTGGCGCCGATCGCGAGAATCTTCTTGCCCTCGATCAGCACATCGCCGCGGACGAGGTCGCCGACCGTCGGGTCCATCGACATGATGGTGCCGCCGCGAATGAGGATGCGCCGGCCGGGCCGGCCGGTGTCGGTCGGCGGATCGCTGTTGTCTTGTGCCTGCGCCGGACGCGCGTCGAACAGGTTGAGCGCCGAAGCGGCGACGCCGGTCGCCGCCACACCTTTCAGGAAACCGCGCCGCGACGCGAAATGGTTGAGCCTTCCTCCGCACAGTACGCACATGCTGCGTCTCCCCGCTTCAAGTCATTCGTTGCGATGACTCTGGTGGCATTCTGTCACCGAACGATCGGGCGGTACACTTCGGGTTGAGGAGCGGAGCGGCAAGCCCACTCTCCGCGTGGGCGAACGCGATGGTGCAGCGCCCGTGCACCCCCTGCGGAATTTACTCAAAATCGAGCTGTGTGAAACGCGATGCTCAGCGAGTGCGTTGCCGTCCCGGATGGTGTGGCAATGGGTGCGCAAATTAAAGCATGGAGGCACGAGATCGACCGGCTGTGGTCGGCCCCGGCACTCGACTACCGCGAAGTCGCGTCCCTGGTGGCCGAGGTGGCGCGCAGCGAGGAGCCGGCGCTGCGCGAGGCCGCGTCGCAAGCGCTGCCCAACCTGCGCCACGCCTGCCTCAAGACTGCCGACCGGATGGTCAAGGCCCTGGCGCGGCGGCGCTTCGGCGCGGTGCGCGATGTGTTGCATGCGCTCACTGCGCCGCGGTTCGGCAAGCGGCAGAGCGTGGATGAGCCGATGACGCCCGAGGAACATTATCGGCGGTTGCTCGGCCTTCCGTCCGGCCGCCGTCTGTACGGCCCGGAAATCCATCAGGCCTATAAACGCGCGGCCAAGACCGTGCATCCGGACGCGGGCGGGAGCGAGCGGGCATTTCACGAGCTTTCCGCCGCGCGGGATGCGTTGATGAAGGCGCTGTGATCCTTGACGGGAGGTGGTGCCGCCTGAACGTCGGAGTTTCCCAGGAAACCAAGGGTTTCGCTGGCGCGCAATCCTGCGCCGGACTACGTTGCCGCAGCCATGGTCAATCCTGGGAGGATGGTAAAATGGCGGTACAAGGAAACAGGAGCACTGGCTTTCCCTCGGCGCATTCAAGACAAGTGTGGGGCGGAATAGCCCGTCTCGGCGCGATCGTTCTGGCCTTCGCGCTGACCTGCGCCGTGGGCAAGGCGGACGATCAGTATCCCTCCAAACCGGTCCGCATCGTGGTGTCCTTCGCGGCCGGCGGACCGACCGACACGGTCGCGCGCATCATCGGGGCCAAGATGGGCGACCTCCTGGGTCAGCAATTCTTCATCGAGAACAAGGCCGGGGCGGGCGGCAACATCGGCGCCGACATGGTCGCCAAGTCCGCGCCTGACGGTTACACGCTGCTGATGGCGACGGTCTCCACCCACGCCATCAATCCGGGCCTCTACGGCAAGATGCCGTACGACCCGGTGCGCGATTTCGCGCCCGTCGCGCAGATCGGCGTGACGCCGACGATGCTCGGGGTGCATCCGTCGGTGCCGGCAAACGACATCAAGAGTCTCGTCGCGCTGGTCAGGCAGAACCCGGGCAAATACACCTACGGTTCTTCCGGGCTGGGCTCGATCCTTCATCTCTGCGGCGAGCAGTTCAAGGCGCTCGCCGGCGGGCTCGATATCGTGCACGTTCCCTATCGCGGCTCCGCGCCGATGATGGGCGATCTGGTCGCCGGGCAGATCACCATGGCGTTCGACGCAACGCCGACCGCGCTGCCGCAGGCGCAAGCCGGCGCGATTCGTGCGCTTGGCGCCGGCATGGCGCAACGCATGCGCGTGATGCCCGACCTGCCGACGTTGCAGGAACAGGGACTGCAAGGCTTCGAGTGCTACACCTGGAACGCGATCCTCGCGCCGGCCGGCACGCCGGCCTCGATCGTCGACAAGCTCGCCGACGCGATCAAGAAGGGACTGGACGATCCCGCGGTATTCAAGCGCCTGCAGGAGGCCGGCGTCGACCCGACGCTCGGCCGCGGCCCGAAGAAGACGGCGGAGTTCATCAAGGCGGAGCTCGCCAAATGGGCGCCGATCATCAAGATGTCGGGCGCAGTGGTGAATTGACGAAATAGCCGCGCGAGCGTTCGGCCCGCGCGGAGTTTTATGGCAGGAGGCGGCATGGCACGGCGCGTGATGGGCGATTCCCGCTCGGAGGCCGAGAAGGCGTTCAAGTCCGCGACCACCAGGCCGCCCGAGTTGCCGGTGGCGGCCCCGTCACTGCCGGGCGCCAAGGAAACGGTGTCGCTGCGCATCGACCGCGACGTGCTCGACTTCTTCCAGGCCGACGGGCCGGGCTGGCAGGATCGCGTCAACGCGGCACTGCGCAAGGCGGCGGGGAAGTAGCGAGGCTCAGCGAGAGGGCGCATCGCGTCGACAGGCGTGTGATCCGGGGCGGCTATCCGGGGCCCAGGATTGCGTGCACCCGGCTTTTGCGTGTCTTCGGCGTTTCCCCAGGGTCATTAAATGACGGCGCAGCGTGCTGCAGCCTGGAACCCGGTGTTACGCGCGGATCATATCGGCAACTTTGTCGGCGCCGCCGCAGGTTCGTCACCGTCGCGCCTTCATTGACGGCGAAGCCGTCCTCCTCTCAATTCACAGAAGGAAAAATGATGACACGGGCTTCAGTATGGACTGGCGTAATCGTCGCGATGCTCGCGCTTCCGGTGGCGGCGCAGGCACAGGGCGTTCCCGGCGGTGCCTCGCATGGATTTCATGAAGGCAACCGGATCGCGGGTCCGGTCGGCGCGGTCGTCGGCACGGCGGTCGGCGGCGTGATCGGCGGCGTCGAGGGCGTGCTCGGCATCAACCAGCGCCACGCCGCGTATTCCGGTTACGAGAATGCACCCCCGCCGTCGTATCGCCAGCGCAGGGCGTACCGCGCCAAGGCGAAGTATGCGCGCCATGCGCATCGCACTCACCGGGCGCATCGTGCCGCCCCCCGCGCGCCCGAGCCGGGTTACGTGACGCGGTAGGACTCCAGCCTGCTCATGCCCGCTTGCGCGGGCATGAGCGGGAATTATCGACCGCTCGAATCCTTGCGGAATGTCGGCAGGCCGATGCCGATCGCGTCGAAGCCGCCATCGACCGCCAGCGTCTGCCCGGTGATGTAGCTCGCGCGCTCCGAGCACAGGAAGAACACCGCCTCGGCCAGTTCCTCCTCGAGCCCGTAGCGGCCGAGCGGGATGGCATCGTGATAGTCGGCGCGGATCGCGGCCGAGTGGACCGCCTTCGCCATCGCGGTATCGACCGGGCCGGGCGCGACCGCGTTGACGCGGATGCCGAGGACCGACAGCTCCAGCGCGAGCTGTTTGGTCAAATGCGCCAGCGCAGCCTTGCTGGTGCCGTAGGCGATGCGCAGCGCCGAGGCGCGCAACCCCGAGATCGACGTGATGTTGACGATGCTCCCTCCCTTGCTCATCAGCGGCACGGCCGCCTTGGTCATCAGGAACGGGCCGGTGAGGTTGACGTCGAGCGTGCGCTGGAATTCGGCCAAGGTGGTGTCGAGCGCCGGCTTGAACACCGCGTGGCCGGCATTATTCACCAGCGCATCGAGGCGGCCGAAGCGCCTTCACCTGGCTCGCCGCCGCCTCGATCTGATCGGGCAGGGCGACGTCGCAGGTCAGAGAGAGCGTGCGGTCCGGCTCGCCCAGCGCCGTGACCGAGCGGGCCAGCGTCTCCCCATCGATATCGAGCAACGCCACACGAAAGCCCTCGGCAAGGAAGCGCTTGGCGGTGGCGAGCCCGATGCCGCGCGCGGCGCCGGTGATCAGCGCAATCCTGTCAGCCATTCAGCCCTCTCCGTGCGGATGTCCCGGCCTCGCGTTTCCTGTAAATAACAGGAAAAAACGGCGACGCGGGCCGGATGCCGATTTATCCAATTCCGCCAGATACATGGTCTCGGCGCCAGCGCCACCCGTCCTGTAAATAACAGGAAAAATAACAGGAGCCGTCGCGGT
>Ga0207683_10000978_pt1 | contig 26202 bp, 25 predicted proteins | sample KBSM73metaG_FD_184333 | JGI IMG/M metagenome (GOLD analysis project Ga0207683, IMG submission 184333) | Miscanthus rhizosphere microbial communities from Kellogg Biological Station, Michigan, USA - KBS M7-3 metaG (SPAdes) (version 2) | ecosystem: Host-associated > Plants > Roots > Rhizosphere >... | reverse complement strand
CGTCGCGGAAGCGATGGCGTACGCCTGGCCGCTGCCGTCCTCGTCCTGGTGTGCTGCCTGCTGATCATCCGGTATGACTCCCGGATCGACCGGGCCATCACCCAGGTGATCCACCCGCCGCCGTGGAGCATCACCTGGCTGGTGACGGTGGTGTACGAGGCGGGCTCTGTTGGCGTTGCGGTCGTCCTGGTGGGACTGGCCTTGCTCGCGCGCCGCTGGGAGGTCGCGCGCGACATCGGGCTGAGCGCGGCCGGGACGGCGGCGGTATGCGGGATCCTGATCGCCTTGCTCGGAAGCCGCGGCGGACGGCCCGGCGGGATCGTGATCCACGGCTACTACATGAGCTTTCCCGTCCTGCAGATCGCGCTGTTCATGGCGGTCGCTACCGCGGGGCTGCCGTATCTGGCGCGCGGTGTGCAGCGCCTCATCGAGATCTTCATTGCCCTGGTGGCCCTGGCTTCAGCCGTCGGAGGCCACGGGCTGCCGCTCAACGTCCTGGGGAGCCTGGTCATCGGGTGGGGGGTGACGGCGGTGGTCCGGCTCGTTTTCGGCTCACCGCTCGGCCTGCCCTCGGCCGAGGACGTCAGGCTGCTGCTCGAGGAGTTCGGCATCCGGTCCAGGGATGTGCACCCGGCGACCCGGCAGGTCTGGGGGGTGGCGAGGTTCGAGGCGACCGAGCTATGCCGTGGGGATAGGCCCGGGCGCCTCGGTATCGCGGTCTACGGCCGGGACGCGGCCGACGCCAGGCTGCTGACCAAGGCGGGCCGGTTCCTGCTGTACCGGGACTCCGGGCCGAGCCTGACGATTACCCGGCTTCAGCAGGTCGAGCACGAGGCCTACATCACCATGCGGGCGGGCTTGGCGGATGCCGCCGTACCCGAGATCGTCGAGGCGGGAACGGCGGGACCGTCCCGTGACGCGCTGCTGGTCTACCGGACGCCGCCGGGGACAGCGCTGTCGGACACGGACGCCGCCGAGATCAGCGACGCCACGCTCGACGACCTGTACCGCGAGTTGCTGACCCTGCGGCGGGCCCGCATCGCTCACGGCGCGATCAACGGTGACGCGGTGCTGGTCGACCCGGTGGCGGGGACCGTTGTCCTGGCGGACTTCCGCAACGCCTCGGAGCGGGCGTCGCCGGATCAGCTCGATCGCGACCTGGCCGGCGCCATTGCGGCCACCGCGGTGGTCATCGGCGCCGAACGAGCCGCCGATGCCGCGGCACGCGGCCTGGAGCCGCAACTGCTGGAAGGAGCGCTCAGGCAGCTGCAGAAGCCGGCCCTCGACCCGCTGCTCGTCCGGAGCCTGCGCGGCCGCCGTAGCCTGCTGCCCGAGGTCCGGGAGCGTGCCGCGGCGGCGGCCGCGATCGAGCTGCCGACCCTGGCCGAGCCGCGCCGGGTGAGCTGGCCCACGCTGATCATGATCATCGGCAGCCTGATCGGCGGCTGGGCCCTGATCGGGGTGCTCATCGACGTGGCCGGCTCCTTCGACACCGTGATCGGGGCCGACTGGCTGTGGGTCATCATCGCGTTCGTCCTGGCCCAGCTGGCCTACGTGGCGTCGGCCGTTGAGAGCCTGGGCAGCGTGGCCGGGCCATTGCCGCTCGGCCGGACGGTGGCCGTCGAAGTGGCCAAGGCCTTCAGCGGGCTGGCCGGCGGCGCGCCCGCGATCTTCGCTACCCGGGTGCGCTATTACCAGAAGCAGGGCTACGACACGCCGGTGGCACTGAGCTCGGGCGCCATCATGACCACCGCCAGCTGGATCTCGACCGCGGTGCTGTTCGTCGTCTCGCTGCCGTTCGCCTGGGGATCACTGGACCTCGAGGCCACCCCTCAGGCCGGGGGAGATTCGAAGCTGGTCTGGATCATCCTGGCCCTCGTCGTCCTGATCGGCCTGGTCGTCGGCCTGGCCCTGGCCGTGCCCAGGCTCCGCAGGCTGGCCGCCGAGAAGATGCGCCCCAAGCTGCGTGATATCTGGGGCAACCTCAAGGTCGTGGCCAGCTCCCCAGGCAAATTGGTGCAATTGCTGGGCGGCGCGTTCGGCCGGGACCTGCTGGTGGCCATGGCCCTGTCGGTATCGCTGCGCGCGTTCGGCGACCATCTCCGGCTGCCGATCCTGATCGTGGTCATCACCCTGGCCGCGCTCATCGGCGGGATCGCCCCGTCGCCCGGCGGCATGGGCGTGGTCGAGGCCGGCATGATCCTCGGCCTGACCGCGGCCGGGGTCGCCGAGGCCGACGCTACCGCCGCGGTCTTCATCCAGCGCCTGTTCACCTCGTACCTGCCGCCCATCTGGGGCTGGATCACCCTCGTCTGGATGCGGCGGAGAGAGTACCTGTGAAAGAGGAGGCGCCATGGTGGAACGTTCGCGCCCGGGCACGAGCCCGCCGCCCGAATCGGCAGGACCGTTCGCGTCTTCGTGGCGGCGCAGGCACCTCACCGTTGACGAGCGAAACGCCCGGGTCCTAGCCGCGCGCCAGGAGGCACCACGGTCGAGTCACGGACGATGGGAGCCCGCCCCGGACCGCCCCGATCCGGTCACGCTGCTGGAACAGCAGGCGGCGAGCCGGGTACCCGACCTGGTCCCGATCCGCCACGGCAGGATGCTGGCCTCTCCGTTCACCTTCTACCGTGGCGCCGCGCTGATCATGGCGGCCGACCTGGCGGCGACCCCGGTAAGCGGGGTTACCGTGCAGGTGTGCGGCGACGCCCACCTGTCAAATTTCGGCCTGTTCGGCACGCCGGAGCGGCAGATGCTGTTCGACATCAACGATTTCGACGAGACCCTCCCGGGCCCGTGGGAGTGGGACGTGAAACGGCTGGCGGCCAGCTTCGAGATCATGGGCCGTGACCGCGGCTTCTCCCCTGACGACCGCCGCTCCGTGGTCATGGCCGGGGTCCAGGAGTACCGGAGCCGGATGCGCCGGGCCGCCGGGATGAGAAGCCTCGACGCGTGGTACGAGCATTTTGAGGTCGGGATGCTGCTCAAGATGGTTCGCAGGGAGGTCCGCGTCAGGCGCGTGGGCAAGAGCGAAGCCCGGGCAATCGAGGAGATGACAGCCAAGGCGAGATCCCGCGACAGCACCCGGGTGTTCGCCAAGCGGGCCGAAGAGGTCGAGGGTGAACTGCGCATCGTCGCCGACCCGCCGGTCATCGTCCCGATCGAGGACATCATCCCGGCTGGGTCGGAATGGGAGAACCCGACCCCGATCATCAAGAAGCTGCTCAGCTCGTACCGGCGCACGCTCGGACGGCAGCACCACCCCCTGGAGGAGTACCGCTACGTCCACGCGGCTTACAAGATGGTGGGCGTGGGCAGCGTCGGGACCCGCTGCTACATCATGCTGCTGACCGGCCGCGACCATAACGACCCACTGTTCCTGCAGGTCAAGGAGGCACAGCCCTCGGTGCTCGAACGTTTCCTCGGCTCGAGCACCTACTCGCACCACGGCGAGCGCGTGGTCGCGGGACAGCGGCTGATGCAGGCGGCGACGGACATCTTCCTGGGCTGGCAGCGGATCAAGGGCCTCGACGGCGTAACCCGCGACTACTACGTGCGCCAGTTCCATGACTGGAAGGGCAGCGCGGACGTCGAGACCCTCCTCGTGCCGGGGGCCACCCTCTACGCGCGCATCTGCGGCGCGACCCTGGCCCGCGCGCACGCCCGGTGGGGGGACCGGATCGCCATCGCCTCCTACCTCGGCAAGGGGGAGACATTCGACCGTGCCATGGCGGACTTCTCCGTGGCCTACGCGGACCAGAACGAACGGGACTACGCCGCGTTCGCCGCCGCCGTCGACTCGGGGCGGCTGGCCGCCCGGACCGGCGTGTAACCGGGGTCTAGCGCTATGAGTGATCAATCAGTGGTCCCGGGCAAGCCGTCCCTGACCGCGAGGATCGACCGCGAGAAGTCGCATCCGCTGGCCTGGAAGACGGTAGCCAAGCGCGCCGCGCTGGTCGTCGTGGCCGGCCTCGCCATCTACCTCGTGTTCCCGGCCATCACCGAAGTGCTTGCATCCTGGCCGCGCCTGTCGACCCTGAACCCCTGGTGGCTCTTCGCGGCGATCGGCGCGGAGATCGCGCACTTCCTCTGCACGTTCGCCTTGCAACGTCTCGCCCTGCGGACCAAGGCGTGGTTCCCGGTCATCACCTCCCAGCTGGCCGGCAATGCGATCACCCTTGTCATGCCGGGAGGGGCGGCAGTGGGGGCCGCGGTCCAGTTCCGGATGCTGGCGGCCAGCGGAATGGAGACCGGCGAGACCGTCGGCGGGCTGGCGTCGTTCTCTCTGCTCGGCGTGGGCGGCTTGCTCGCGCTGCCGTTCTTCGCCCTGCCCGTCATCTTGATCGGCGCGCCCGTCGATCGCGGGCTGGAGCATGCGGCGTTCCTGGGGGCGGCGGGATTTGTGGCCTTCGCCGCGTTCGGGGCGGTCGTCCTGATCTACGACCCCCCGCTGCGCTGGGCGGGCCGGGCCGCGCAGTGGCTGAGGAACCTGGTCTTGCGGAAACGTCCTCCGCTGCACGGCCTGGACGACACCCTGCTGGAGAAGCGCGACGAGATCCGGGCGACGCTTGGCCGGCAGTGGTGGCAGGCGCTCCTGCTCTCCGCGGGCCGCCTGGCGTTCGACTACCTGTGCCTGCTGTTCGCGCTGCGGGCGACCGGCAGCCACCCGCGCCCCTCGCTGATCCTGGTGGCGTACGCGGTGGCCGGCATCATCGGGATGATCCCGCTTACCCCCGGCGGTCTCGGGCTGGTGGAAGCGAGCCTGACCGGGCTGCTGGTGCTGGCCGAGGTGAACTCCAGCCAGGCCGTGCTGGCCACGCTCACGTACCGGATCGCCTCGTACTGGCTGCCGCTGCTCGCCGGGCCGGTCGCTTACGGCCTGTTCAAGCTGCGCTCCAGGCCACGGCCGCTCAGCCGCGCGGCGAAATCCGGGCCGGGGTGACCAGCACGGCGACCCGGCGTTCCTCGGCCATCACCCGGTCGTAGGCGCCGAAGTCGTCGTGCGTCCCGCCCGCGGCGGTGAAGATCTCGCGCAGCAGCAGGCGCAGCCGCTCGGCGTCGACGCCGGGCATCGGATCGTCCGGCCCGGCCAGTTCCACCGGCCCTTCGACACCGGCCCACTCCCAGCCGGCCCGGATGACCACGCTGGCCCGCGGCCGGGCCCGCAGGTTCGCCACACGGTACGCGTCACCGCGGCTGACCAGACCGACGACCTGAGCCCCGGTCACCGGATGCGGGAGCACGCCCGCGTTCACCACCGACGACTGGATCGTGCCGTCCGGCCGCGACGTGGACACCACGCACAGGCCGTGATCACCGCCGACCAGCCGGGCGAAGTCCTCGAGTCCGCTCACGGATGCAGCCTAACCTGCGCCGCACCGGCGCGAAGGAGAACACCACGCGGTCCTCCACCGGGCGGTAACCCAGACGCTGGTACAAGGCGTTGCTCGTGGGGTTGGCCAGGTCGGTGTAGAGCACCACCTCCCGCAGGCCGGCCTCCTGCGCGGCCTGGCTGACGGCCACGGTCGCGGCACTCGCGTAGCCGTGCCCGCGCACTTCCGGAGGCGTGTAGACGGGTCCCACTCGCACCATCCCGGCCACCGCCCGAGTCCGGCCGGCCACCGAGACCGGGACACCGCCGGTCTCCCAGACGGTGATGCCGCCGTAGTCGAGCCGCTCGGCTACCGCGCCGCGGTGGTCCTGTCCGGGCGGGTCGCCGACCTCGCGGGCGAACGCGCCGAACCACCGGGCCAGCAGGTCGCGGTCGGTCAGGGCGGCGAGCCTGGCCATGCCGTCGGGCCATCGCCCGGGCGGGATGAGCTCACCGAGCCGGAACAGGCGTATCCGGCGGTACACCGCGACCGTGTCGCCGGTGCGGTCCCGCCAGGCCGCCGCGAACGCGTCGGCCGCCTCCTGGCCGGCGTTGACGCCGGGGACCCGGCGGCGGGCCTCGGTGAGATCCCCGGCCAGCCGGGCGGCGGCCGGGACGCTCACCTGGGAGAGCAGGAGGGGGTAGTCCGACGTCTGCATGAACGCGGCCCCGACCGGCTCTCCGTCAGGTTGCCACCAGCCGAACAGCGCCCGGGCCGAGGCGGCCGCCTTGACCCTGAGATCCTCGGTCACGGTCAAGATCACCGTGTTCCTGGCCGGGTCGGCGCGCAGGAACTCCCCCGCCGCGTTCAGGAACCGTCTGGTATCCGCGGTCATGAACCAGCTCATCGGGCCATGCTTTCATCCTGGGCGGGTAGGTACGGACGGTGCGAAACGTACCAGCGGCGGCCGACGCGGCGCTCGGCGCGGATCTGTTCCAGATTCTGACCGAGGACGCCACGGACACGGTCTTCTCCCCGGCCAGCGTGGCCAGCGCGCTGCGCATCGCGCTGTGCGGGGCGCGCGGCCAGACTGCGGCCGAACTGGCCCGGGTGCTGAACCTGGACCAAGACCCGAATCCGCAGGACGCCGCGGCGACCGGGCTACGACTAACGCTGACATCCGGCGGGTCCGCGACGTTCCGGGCGCCGAACACCGTGTGGATCCAGTCCGGGCTCCCGGTGAGCGCTGCGTTCGAGGCCCGACTGCACGACGCGGTGACCTTGGCCGCCACCGACTTCCGCGCTGCGCCCGAGGCGGCGCGGACCGAGATCAACCGGGTGATCGCCAGCCAGACCGAGGGCAAGATCAGCGGCTTGCTGCCGTCCGGCACCATCACCGCGCTGACCAGGCTGGTGCTGGCCAGCGCGGTGTATCTCAAGGCGGCCTGGACAGAGCCCTTCCCGGGGCGCGCCACGGCCGACGCGCCGTTCTACCCTGACGGCCGTGACCAGCCGGCGCTGACCGTGCCGATGATGCACGGCACCGCATCGCGCGCCTACCTGCGCGGCGACGGCTACCAGGCCGTGCTGCTCCCCTACCGCGACATCAACCTGGCCATGGCCGTGCTGCTACCCGACGGGCCGCTGGCGGCCCTGCGGCCAAAGCTCGCCGCGGCCGGCCTGGGCGGCCTGCTCGCCGGGGCGGCCCGGCACCAGGTCACGCTGTCGCTGCCCAGGTTCCGGCTGGAAGCGGCGTTCAACCTCATCCCGGCGCTGCGACGGCTCGGCGTCGCCGCGGCATTCGGTGACAACGCGGACTTCGGCGAGATCAGCGAGGCCGCGCCCCTTCGGATCGGCGCGGTCGCGCACAAGGCCTACGTCGACGTCGACGAGCACGGCACCGAGGCGGCGGCGGCCACCGCCGTGGTCATCAGGGCGGCGGCCGCCATGCGGCCGCCGCCAGCGGTCACGATGGTGGTGGACCGGCCGTTCCTGTTCGCGATCGTCGACAGCACGACCGGCCTGCCGCTGTTCCTCGGCCAGGTCAGCCATCCGGTCGCGAGCTGATCAGCGTCCCTCCGGCGCGGTCAGCGGCTCAAGCAGCGCGACCAGCTGCTCCTGCCCGAAGTACCGGGCCCAGCCGAGCGGGGTGGAATCGAAGCGCTGATCGCGGATACCGGGATCAGCGCCGAGCCTGAGCAGGCTCCTGGCCAGGTCCAGCCGGCCGTCCATCGCCGCGACGTGCAGCGCGGTCTGCCACGGGTCGGCGGCGGGCACGTCGGACCTGCCCCTGGCGTTCACGTCGAAGCCGAGCGCGGCGAGCAGTTCGGCCGAGCCGGGCCGCCCCCGCGCCGCGGCCCAGACGATCAGCGCCGGGTGGTCCCGGCGGACGGCCTCGGCCAGCCCCGGGTGAACGGCCCGCAACTCCTCCACGGCGGCCCGGTCCGAGACCAGGGCGGCGGCCACGAACCGCTGCCCCGGATCGAGTTCGGGCGCTGGTGCGCCGTGCTCGACCAGGTAGCGGGCGAGCTCGGGGTGCCCGGTGGTGGCGGCGCGCTCCGGGGGCGTGCTGCCGTCCTCGAAGGGCGAGGCGATGTCGGCGCCGTGATCCACGAGCAGCCGGACCCGTTCGGCCATCCCATGGGTGACGGCCCAGCCGAGCTGACCGCGCACCATCTTCTCCGGCGTGTCCAGGGCGCCGCCCATCCGAGCCTGCCACGGACCACCGTCGCCGACGCCGAGGCCGAACTCGAACAGCAGCTCCAGGTGGTCGTTACCCGGCTCGAACATCCGGTTGTACAGCGCCTGGCCATCGTTGGGGTCGGCGCCTGCTTCGAGCAGCAGGCGGGCCAGGGCCAGTGCGTGCGGGTGACGCGGCTGGCGCACCGGGCCGAGTTCGCCCTCGCCGAAGACGCCGGTCAGCACGGTGAACGGAGTCGGCAGGCCGTGCCATAGGTAGCCGGCGTTCGGGTCCGCGCCTGACTGGAGCAGCATCCCGGCGGCTCCGAGCACCGCGGCCTCGCCGATGGCTGGGTCGTGGCGAGCGTAAGCCAGGTAGAACAGCGGCTCGCAGCGGAACGGGCCGCCCGGCCTGGCCGCCGCCCGGCGATCGGCGGCCAGGTGCGCGGCCAGCCGCGGCAGGTCTGCCGCGGCCGCGGCCGCGCCCACGCTCAGCCGGGTGATCTCCGGCTGGTCCAGCAGGATCTGGCGCGCCTGCGCCCAGCGTCCTGGTTCGTCGTCCTCGTAGTACAGGCAGGCCAGGCGGAGAAACTCGTTGGCCGGGTTGGCTGGGTTGGCCGGCTCGGCCGCCATCCGGTTAGGGAACCGGCTGTACCGCTCGACGACCTCGACGTAGCGGCGCAGCCTGACCCAGCTCGGGAAGTCGTAACGCCTGGCCACGACCAGCTGGGCGGCGCTCAGCGGGAAAGCGGCGGCCGCGGCGCCGTCCGGACGCCCATCCGGATGGCGTCCGGCCACCTCGGCGAGTGCGTCCTGATCGCCGCGGCGTACCGCGCGCTGGAGGTCCCTGGCCTGATGGCGCAGCTGCTGGAGGCTGGGCTCGCTGGGCAGGTCGGGCATGATCGCTCCTTTCGAGCGCCTGCGGTCCGCGTCGCAAGCCGAAAGGAGGGATGCCTGAAATCAGATCACCGGCCCCGCACAGGTGGACTCTGTCCTTCCCGCGGACCGGGGGTGCCCTGCGAACCAGGGCCCAGTTTACTATCCGCCTGCCGGCTCGCGCGATCCGGCGCATAGACCGTGGATGGTCTTCGGGGAGTGGCCGCGTTAGGCTTTTCCTGCGTCGTGCAGCCTGGGAGGTGCCGGTGATGACAGGACCGGACGAAGGGGGCCTGGCAGGCCGCGGGCACCTGCGGGCGGCCCAGGCCGACCGCGAGCAGGCGATCACGGTGCTCAAGGCGGCGTACGCGCAGGGCAGGCTGACCAAGGACGAACTCGAGGCGCGGGCGGGGCAGGCGTTTGCGTCGCGGACCTACGCGGAGCTGGCCGTCCTGACCGCCGACTTGCCCGCCGCCAGCCCGGCCGGCGCAAGCCGGGCCGCCACGGGGCCCGATGCCCCATGGCCGCGGCCCAGCACGCCCGCCCGGACGATGGCGAAAGCGGCCCGCAGGTCGGGGGTCTGCCTGCTCGTCGCGATCGCCCTGGTGGAGGGCGCATACCTAGCCGATAACTTCCTGCTGATCGTCGCGGCCTTCTTCGCGCTCATCGCGGCGTCGGGATTCTTCGGGTACGGGATCCTCGACGCATGGGAGGAGCGGCGCTCCCACGCCCAGGCACCTCCGGGACCGGGGCGGCGGCACCCGGGATCCGGGGGTCACCTGCACGGCGATGACGAGGCTCCCACCGGGTTCGGCCCAACCCGCGCCGACGGAACCCGCGCCGACTCACGCGCCCGGCAGCCGGAGCGGGATCGGCGTCACCCTTCCAGGCGAGGTATCCCGGTTCAAGGCCGGCCGTACTCCTGGTACTCGTGCGCTCCCAGCCCGTTGCCGTGACCACTGTCGCGCACCCAGCCGCCTTGTCGGTACAACATGGATGCCGCGTAAATGCTGATCAAGGCCAATGCCGCTGAGCCAACAGCCGCAGGCGGGGCGGCACCTTCCCCGAAACCGGACTCAGGCCACGCCAACACCATCAGCATCACGCACAGGGCGCACCGGACCAGTTTGAACGCCATGAAACCCCGGTTCCAGTGCGTTCTAACGCCGTGAATGTCCGGTTTCATGGCGTCCGACCGCGGGCCGATCTACCGGCCTGGCCGCACGGCCCGTCTCCGGCGGGGCTGGCGTGACTGCTGATGCGACCCCGCCGGGCGGCGGCCGGGATCGTGGACATTTACCCCTGCTTCGCGGGCTCTGGCGCGCAGAGCGCGACGGCCGCGGCGGTCATGCCCGCCGGGTTGCGGGGGCTGGGGCACCCAACCCCCGCAAGACGGGGGTAAGGGCACACAACCCCCGTACCGCCCGCGGACGGCAGGCTTCGCGGCCACGGCTTCGCGGCCACGGTTTCGCGACGACAGCTTCGCGGCCAGGTGACAGATGGATTGTTGACAATTTTGTTGGACATTTTTAAGCTCGACCCGTGGATGTGGCTCACGATGTGACGCCAGCGGCGGTTGAGGCTTCCGAGGTTGCCACGGAACTTGCATCGGGGCCGGTGGCGGGTGCCACCGGACGGCGGATGGCGGTTGAGCGGCTCCGGCAGGCGATCCTGGCCGGGGACATGGCGCCCGGGCAGCGCCTGGTCGAGGAGGAGCTGGCCGGGACGCTCGGGGTGACCCGCGCCAGCCTGCGCGCGGCCCTGTTCGACCTCGCCGCGGACGGGTTGGTCGAGCGGATACCGAACCGCGGCGCGCGGGTCCGGGCCGTCACCCTGGACGAGGCGGTCGCGATCACCGAGTGCCGGATGGCGCTCGAGGGGCTGTGCGCGGCCAAGGCAGCCGAACGAGTGACCGAGCCCGATGTGGCCCGGCTACGCCAGCTGGGCGAGGAGATGCAGCGCTGCGTCGCGGACGGCGAGCTGCTGAAGTACTCGGCGCTCAACCACGAGCTGCACCGGCTGGTGCGGGAGATCTCCGGCCAGGCGGTGGCCACCAGCCTGCTCGAACGGCTGAACGGCCAGCTGGTCCGCCACCAGTTCCAGCTGTCGCTGCGCCCCGGGCGTCCGCAGTCCTCGCTACCCGAGCACCTGGCGATCATCGCGGCCGTGGCCGGACGCCGGCCGGCCGAGGCGGAGGACGCCACCCGCCGCCACCTGGGCAGCGTCATCTCCGCGCTGCTCGACCAGCAACAGGCCCAGTCCCGGGAGGCCCAGTCCCGGGAGGCCCAGTCCCGGGAGGCACCGTCCCACGAGGCACCGTCCAAGCAGGAGGCCAGGTGAGCCAGCAGGAATCCATGCTCGTGGTGAGCGCGCACGCCGCCGACTTCGTCTGGCGCGCGGGCGGCGCGGTGGCGCTGGCGGCCTCGCGCGGCGACCGGGTCACGGTGCTGTGCCTGAGCTACGGCGAGCGAGGTGAGTCGGCCAGCGCGTGGCGGGCGGGCAAGACGCTGGAGGAGATCAAGGCGCAGCGCCGGGGCGAGGCCGAGAGCGCCGCGGCCGCGCTGGGGGCCGCGATCGAGTTCCTCGACGCCGGGGACTACCCGCTGCGCGAGACCGACGAGCTCGTCGACCGCATCGTCGGCGTGTACCGGGAGGTCAACCCGTCGGTGGTGCTGACCCACACGCTCGCCGATCCGTACAACGGCGATCACCCGGCGGCCGGGCAGATGGCGCTGCGCGCCCGGGTGCTGGCCCAGGCGATCGGGTATCCCGCTCCCGGCGAGCCGATCGGCGCCCCGCCGGTCTTCCTGTTCGAGCCGCACCAGCCGGAGATGTGCGGCTTCAAGCCGGAGGTCCTGCTGGACATCACGCCGGTCTTCGACGCCAAGCGCAAGGCGATGGAGTGCATGGGCGCCCAGCAGCACCTCTGGGAGTACTACACCGACCTGGCCAGACGGCGCGGCACGCAGCTCAGGCGCAACGCCGGGCCCAACCTCGGGCTGCCGTCGAACACCATGGGCGAGGCCTACATGCGAGTGTTCCCGCACGTCACAGACAGGCTGAACTGATGAGCACCGTGATCGTCACCGGCGTGGCCCGGGCCGACCTCGGGGTGGTCGACCAGCTGGCCGGGCTCGGGGTGGCCACCGTGCACGAGGCGATCGGCCGGGCCGGGTACCTCGGGCCCGGCCTGCGCCCGATCCAGGAGGGCGTGCGGACCGGCGGTACCGCGGTCACCGCGCTGTGCTGGCCCGGCGACAACCTCATGATCCACGCGGCGGTGGAGCAGTGCCAGGCCGGCGACGTGCTGGTGGTCACGACGACCTCGCCGTGCACGGACGGGATGTTCGGTGAGCTGCTGGCCACCTCGCTGGCCGCGCGCGGGGTCCGCGCGCTGGTCATCGAGGCCGGCGTCCGGGACGTGGCCGAGCTGCGGGCGATGGGCTTCGGCGTCTGGTCGGCGGCGGTCAGCGCTCAGGGCACGGTCAAGGAGACGGCGGGTTCGGTCAACGTGCCGGTCTCGATCGGGGGGCAGATCGTCCGGCCGGGTGACGCGATCATCGCCGACGACGACGGCGTGGTGTGCGTGCCCCGGGCCGACGTCGGCCAGGCACTCGAGGCGGCGCGGGCCCGGGTGGCCAAGGAGGAGCAGAGCCGCAAGGCGCTGGCCGACGGCCAGCTCGGCCTCGATCTGTACGGCCTGCGCGACAAGCTCGCGGCGCGCGGCGTGCGGTACGTCGCCGCCGGGGACCAGGACAGCCGATGAGCGCGGGGGGCGTGCGCTGCATGCTGATGCGGGGCGGCACGTCGAAGGGGGCCTACTTCCTGGCGGAAGACCTGCCCGCGGATCCGGCGGCCCGGGACGACCTGCTGCTGCGGATCATGGGGAGCCCGGACGCCCGGCAGATCGACGGGATCGGCGGGGCCCACCCCTTGACTTCCAAGGTGGCGGTGATCTCGCCGTCCGTTCGGCCCGATGCGGACGTCGATTACCTCTTCCTGCAGGTTGGTGTCGACCAGGCCACCGTCTCGGACCGGCAGAACTGCGGCAACCTGCTCGCCGGGGTCGGGCCGTTCGCGGTCGAACGCGGCCTGGCCGCGGCCTCGCCGGTCCGGATCCACATGGTCAACTCGGGCAGCGTGGCCACGGCCAGCTTCCCGGTGGTCGACCGCGTCGTGGACTATGACGGCGACACGGCGATCGCGGGGGTGCCGGGTACGGCCGCGGCCATCGTGCTCGACTTCGCCGGGACCGAGGGCTCGGCCACCGGCGCGCTGCTGCCGACCGGGAACGTTACCGACGTCATCGAGGGCGTCACCGTCACCTGCATCGACAACGGCATGCCGGTGGTGGTGGTGCCCGCCGCGGAGTTCGGCCGCAGCGGGTACGAGTGCGTCGCCGAGCTGGAGGCGGACGATGGGCTCAAGCGCAGGGTGCGGGCCCTGCAGCTGGCGGCCGGCGAGCTGATGGGGCTTGGCGACGTATCCGGGGCCTCGGTGCCGAAGATCTCGCTGGTCGCGGCGCCCGCGGACGGCGGGACGATCTGCACGAGGACGTTCATCCCGGTCCGCGTGCACGACTCGATCGGGGTCCTCGGCGCGGTCAGCGTCGCGACCGCGCTGCAGCTGCCCGGCGCGGCAGGGGCCGACCTAGCCGTGATCAAGCCGGGGCAGACGCGGTTCGGCATCGAGCACCCGGCTGGCCAGCTGGAGGTCGAGACCGAGGTCGACCAGGCGAGCCAGCCGCCCCGGGTGGTCCGCTCGGGCGTGGTGCGCACCGCGCGCAAGCTCTTCGACGGCACCGTCTTTCCACGGAGGTCCCGGTGACAAGCCCGCAGATCGGTTCCGGCGCGGCGGCGGCGACGCGGCCGCCGCTGCACGATGTCGCGCACCTCGGCCACATCGAGCTGCTGACCCCCAAGATGTGCGAGAGCCTGTGGTTCTTCGTGGAGGTGCTCGGCATGACCGAGACCTGCCGCGAGGGCAACTCGGTGTACCTGCGCACCTGGGACGACTACGAGCACCACACGGTGAAGCTCACCGCGCACGAGACCTCGGGCATCCGCCGGGTCGGGCTGCGGGCCTCCAGCCAGGCCGCGCTGGAGGCACGGGTGGCGGCGATCGAAGCGGCCGGGCTGGGCGTCGCCTGGAAGGACGGCGACCCCGGTATCGGGCCGACCTACCTGTTCCACGACCCGGACGGGCACGAGCTCGAGCTGTACTGGGAGACCGAGTGGTACGCGCCGCCCGATGAGCTCAAGCCGTCGCTGAAGAACCAGGCCCAGGCCTACCCGGGGCGCGGCGTCTGCGTCCGGCGTCTGGACCACGTCAACTACCTGGCCCAGGACGTGCCGCCGAACGGGGACTTCGTCCGCGACGTGCTCGGCGGGCGGGTCACCGAGCAGATCCAGCTCGACGACGGCACGATCTCCGCGCAGTGGCTGCACTTCACCAACAAGGGCTACGACCTGGTGTACACGCGCGACTGGACCGGGACGCGCGGGCGCCTGCACCACGTCGCGTTCGCGCCGGACACGCGCGAGGACATCATCCGGGCCGCCGACATCTGCCTGGACCACGGGGTTTTCATCGAGACCGGACCGCACAAGCACGCCATCCAGCAGACGTTCTTCCTCTACGTCTACGAGCCGGGCGGGAACCGGATCGAGCTGTGCAACCCGGTCGCCCGGCTGGTACTGGCGCCGGACTGGCGCACGATCACCTGGACCGAGGCCGAACGGGCCAAGGGCCAGGCCTGGGGCCTGAAGACGATCGAGTCCTTCCACACCCACGGCACCCCGCCGGTTTAGGTTCAGGGGCCGGTTTTAACACCGTGGACACACGCGGCTGATTTCATGGACATTCATGTACGCCAAGACCAACCCGGGGTCCGTGCGCATCCCGGCCCGGCAGAAGCGGATCTTCGCGGTCGCCGCGGTGGTCGTGGTGGTCCTCTTCGGCGGTCTGGCTGCGTGGGGGGCGACGGCGCACGACACGTACGGGACTTCGGCGCACGGCTGCGTGAGCGTCACCGTGCCGAACTCCACCGGCGGGGCGGTCCTGCACTACTGCGGGTCACAGGCGCAGTCGTTCTGCCAGGCCTCGTTCCGGTCCCGCGACCAGGTTTCGCTACTCGCCCGGCCGCAGTGCGTCCTGGCCGGCCTGGGAGCGTCCGCTACAGGTCGACGATGATCGTGACGGGCCCGTCGTTGACCAGGGACACCTTCATGTCCGCGCCGAACACGCCGGTCTGGACGCGGGCGCCGAGGTCGCGCAGGGCCTGCACCACGGCACCGACGAGCGGCTCGGCGACCGGCCCGGGGGCGGCGGCGGACCAGGACGGGCGGCGGCCCTTGGCCAGGTCCGCGTAGAGCGTGAACTGGCTGATCACCAGCAGCGGCGCACCAATGTCGGAGCAGGACTTCTCGCCGTCGAGGATGCGCAGTCCCCACAGCTTGGCGGCGAGCCTGGCGGCCTGGTCCGGGGTGTCGTCGTGGGTCACGCCGACCAGGACCAGCAGTCCCGGTTCCTCGATCGCGCCTGCTACCTGACCGTCCACGGCCACGCTGGCCCGGCTCACCCGCTGCACCACTGCTCGCATAGCAGGGCAGGCTACCCGGCGCGCCCGGGAAAAGGGCACACTGCGTGCATGACGATCTTTCCGGAACACCATGGCGTGAACCCCGTGGTCGCCGAGGTCGTGCGCTCGGGCATGGTCGAGTCGCGGCACCGCGGCGCGGTCGCGGGCCTGGCCGCCGACGGCACCCAGGTGGTCAGCGCGGGAGACACCGCAGTGCCGTTCTTCCCCCGCTCGGCGAACAAGCCGCTGCAGGCCACGGCCATGCTCCGGGCCGGGGCCGAACTTGACGGCGAGCTGCTGGCGCTGGCCGCGGCCAGCCATTCGGGCGAGGATTACCACATCGACGGGGTCCGGAAGATCTTGTCCGGCGCCGGGCTGACAGAGGCCGACCTGGGCTGCCCGCCATCCTGGCCGCTCGACCAGGAGACGGCGCGCCGGCTGATCGCCCGCGGCGAGGGCATGTCCAGGGTCCGGATGAACTGCTCGGGGAAGCACGCGGCCATGCTGGCCACGTGCGTGGTGAACGGCTGGCCGACGAGCAGCTACCTGAGCCCGCAGCACCCGCTGCAGCAGGCCATCCTGCGGACCGTCGAGGAGCTGGCGGGCGAGCGGGTGCCCGCCACCGGCGTGGACGGCTGCGGCGCGCCGCTGTTCGCGCTGACGCTGGCCGGGCTGGCGCGCTCCTTCCGGATGCTGGTGCTGGCCGCGCCCGGAACGCCGGAGCGGCGCGTGGCCGATGCCATGCGCGCGCACCCGGAATGGACCAGCGGTACCGTCCGGGAGGAGCGGAAGCTGATGGACGCGGTGCCCGGCTTGCTGATCAAGGGCGGGGCCGAGGGCGTCGACGCGTTCGCGCTGAGCGACGGCAGGGCCGGCGCGGTCAAGATCGACGACGGGGCGCACCGGGGCCGGACGCCGGTCACGGTGGCGACGTTGCGGGTGCTCGGCGTCGCCGTCCCGGCCGAACTGGCTACTGTGCCCGTCATCGGCGGCGAGGCGAAGGTAGGTGTCATCCGCGCGGCCGAAGGACTTGCGCTCTAAAGTTAATTGGATTAACTTGTAGTTATGACAATTAACTTGATGGCTCGCGGCACGACCGCTCCCCCGCTCCGCCCCGGCCACCGCCGGCGGCTGCTGACCGTCCCCGGCCACCGCCGGCTGCTGACCGTCTCCGGCCTGGCCGGCGTCGGGTACTCGCTGTCCTGGATCGCCGGGCTGGCCGTCCCGGCGCCCTCCCCCGGTTTCGGTGCCAGCGGCACAGAGATCGTGGCGGCGCTGTCCGGGCACGGCCCGGCCGTTGCCGCGCAGTTCGCCCTGACCGAGGGCCTGCCGGCCGCGGGCATCGCCGTCGTCGCGGTCGCGCTGGCCCGGGCCGCCCGCCACTCGGGCTCCACCGCCGCCGCCCGGTTCGCGCTGGTGGCTGGCCTGGCCGCCGCGGTCATCTCGGCGATGCAGTTCGGCCTCGGCCTGGCCCTGACCGCGACCTCGGCGCCCGGCCCGGCGCACCTGCTCTTCACCTCGGTCGACCGGCTGGACGGGGTCAAGATGCTCGCGCTGGCCGTCCTCGGCGCGGCCGCGGCGACGATGATCGCGCTCCCCCGCTGGCTGCGCTGGACGGGGATCGCGCTGGCCGTCGCGATCACCTGCTCCGGCCTGGTGTACCTGCTGCTGATCGCGCCGCTGGCGGCCGCGGCCGGGCCCGCGCTGGTCCTGCTGCTGGCCTTCATGACCGGGTGCGGCATCATGACCGGCATGACCGCCGGGCCCAGGGAACGCTGAGGCATGCCGCGCGCCGGGCTGACCCCGGAGCGGATCATCTCCGTGGCTGCGACCGTCGCCGACGAGGTGGGCCTGGACCGGCTCACCCTGGCGGCGGTCGCGCAGCGCTGCGGGGTCTCGCTACCGGGCCTGTACAAGCACGTCAGCGGGCTGGACGAGGTCCGGCGCGGCATCGCGCTGCTGGCCGTGCGCGAGCTGACCGGAGCCGGGGCGCGGGCCGCGGCGGGCGTGACCGGCGCCGACGCGCTGCGGGCGCTTTCCGCCGCCTACCGGTCCTACGCGCTGGCCTACCCCGGGCGCTATGCGGCCAGCGTGCTCGCGCCCGCGCCCGGCGACGAGGAACATGCCGAGGTGGCGACCGAGGCGTTCGAGATGATCGCCGCGGTGCTGGCGGGTTACCGCCTGGAGGGTGCCGCACTGATCCACGCGGTGCGGATGTGGCGGGCCGCGTGCCACGGCATCGCCACGCTGCAGACCGCGGGCGGGTTCGGGCTGCCGGAATCGGTGGACGTCACGTTCGGGTACCTGGTCGACGCCCTGGACGCCGAGTTCTGTCGGATGGGAGTCATAGGATGACGCGGTGAGCAACAAGAACAAGTCACGGCGCCGGGCTCCGGCTAGCCAGGCGAGGGCCAGCCAGGCCAGCACCAGCCAGGCGGCGGCAGGCCAGGACGGCGACATCAGCCAGGCCGAGGCGGACGCGATCGTCCGGGACGTGCTGTCCAAGCTGTGGGAGGGGGTCGCCTCGGGTGACCCGCTGCGGGCCGAACTGGAGACCGCGACCTGCATGGCGTTCCCGTACGTGCTGGGCCAGCGTGACCCCGCCGACATCGAGTCGTTCATCGACACCGTGCTGGTGAAGGGGGCCGTCCGCCGCCGTAACCCGGACGGCGCCGCGCTGCTCCGGCTGCTCATGGCGCTGGGCACGCCGGCCACCAGGCGAGCGGCCAGCCGGGCCCTGGCCGAACTGACCGGCGAGGGCATCTACCCGCCGGAATGGGTGACCGAGATCGGCAAGGTGACCCCCGGCCAGGCCTGGCGCCGCTACGACGTGTTCGGTGACGACGAGGCCATCGCGGTGACGTTCAGCTACGGCGAGGCCGAACACGGCATCGTGGTCCAGGTCGACCTGGCTGGCCTCCCGGTCGCCACCACGATCGGGGTGTCCTCCGACGGGGCGAAGCTGATCGAGGTCATCAGCGGCAACAACGAGGAGTTCGACCGGTCCGAGCAGATCAGCCTGGCCGAGGCGCGCAGCAGGATGCTGCGGCCGCTGGACCGGGCCGGCCGGGACGAGAGCCCGAAGCTCTCCCCGAGCAGCATCGCGTACCTGCCGGTGGCCAAGTCCCGGCTCCGCCGCCTCCCTGAGGGTGACGGCGAGGCCCGCCCGGTCTATACCGCGGCCGACCGCGCGGCCGCGGTCGAGGAGTTCATGACGAGCCCCGAAGCGGCCGAGGCCGTCGCGGCGGACGAGGCGTCGACCCGGTTCTGGGCCGAGGTGCTCACCGGCTACAGCGGGCGGATCTCCGGCGAGCCGCCGGACCAGGTGGGCCCGCGCAAGCTGGCGCACATCCTGCTCGGCCACGTGCCGAACACCTTCGTCCTGACCCCGGCCCAGCGCGACCACCTCGAGCCCGCGGCGACCGCGTGGATCCGCTGGTCCGCCACCCGGCGGGAGCTGGGCGAGGCGGGCACCGCGGTGCTGATGGAGCAGCTGCCGCGGGTGCTCAGCCGGTTCGGCGAGGCCTACGACGACCCGGACGCGGCGGCGATCCGCGGTTACGCCTCCGGCCTGGCCACCAGCGCCGCCGACGTCTCCTGGCTGTCCGACAGCGTGGGCCGGCGGATGTTCGCGCTGCCGATACCGGAGCAGCACGCCCCGCTGGACCTGGCCGATCCGGCCGACCGCCACCGCCTGGTGGCGGAGGAGTTCGGCGCGTGCACGCCACCGCCCGGCCTGACCAGTGAGGAGTTCGTGGAGGCCGCGTACGGCGTGGTCGAGGACCTGTGGCGAGACGAGGACAATCCCACGTACCAGACGGCTAGCCGCCTGTTCGCCGACGGCCTGTCCCGCCACGACGTCATCCACCGGCTGGCCGGGTCGCCCGCTCCGACGGTGGGCTCATCGGTGATCCGGTGAGCTACGCCGACGTGAACGGCATCTGGATGTACTACGAGGAGCACGGCTCGGGCCAGCCGCTCATCCTGCTGCACGGCGGCTACGCCACGAGCGAGACGTCCGCCGCGATCCTGCCGTCGCTGGCTACCGGGCGCCGGGTGATAACGGTCGACCTGCAGGGACACGGCCGCACCGCGGACGTGGACCGCCCGCTGTCCTTCCAGACGATGGGCGACGACATCGCCGCCCTCATCCGGCATCTCGGCCTACCGCAGGCTGACGTCATGGGCTACTCGTTCGGCGCCGCGACGGCCCTGCGGACCGCGATCCAGCACCCCGGCCTGGTCCGCCGCCTGGTGATCGTCTCCCATCCGGTCCGGCATGACGGGTGGTTCCCGCAGAGCCTGGCCGGGTTCGACCAGATGGGACCGGCGTTCGCCGAGGCCATGAAGCAGTCGCCGATCTACGAGGCCTACGCCCGGGTCGCGCCGCGGGTGGAGGACTGGCCCGTGCTGGTCGACAAGATGGGCACGTTGCTGCGGCAGGACTACGACTGGTCGGCGGAGGTCGCCAAGATCACCGCGCCGGTGATGCTGGTCTACGGGGACGCCGACTCGGTGTGGCCCGCGCACATCGCCGAGTTCTACGCGCTGCTCGGCGGCGGGCTGCGCGACGCGAACTGGGACGGCTCGGCCCGGCCCGTGGCGCGGCTGGCCATCCTGCCCGGCCACACGCACTACGACATCTTCTTCTCCCCCGACCTGCCTCACGCGGTCATCCCGTTCTTGGAAGCTCCCTCGCTGGACCCGCCCGCGCCCATGGGCCAGTAAGGCCGTCAGCGCCTGGGCGGGTCGTACGGCGGTTCGGTCCACAGCGGAGGCGGGCCGTACCCGGGCGGGCGGCCGTACCCGGGCGACCCGCCGTAGTCCCCGCCCTCATCGGGGCCGAACGACCAGGATCTTTCGTCCCAGGGCCGGCGCCTGCGGGTCTGGGGCTGGGCGGCCATCGCGGCGAGCCGCCGGCGCCGTGAGGGCATCCTGAGCACGAACACCAGGGCCGTTACGAAGGCGCAGACCGCCGCCGCCGCGGTAATCACGATCTCCCGCACGGTGATCGCCGGCATGGGCGCGGAGTCGCCCCGGGCCGGCCGGGCGGCGGGGGTGACCGGTTCCCGGGCGCCGAGCCCGTACCGTGCGGCCGCCGCGCGGCCCGCCGGGGTGGCCAGCCACCTCGTGAACTTCGCCAAGACCGGGTTGGGGGCCGAGGCGCGGACGGGGTAGGCGGCGGCGTTCACGGCCCGGGCCGGATTGATGATCCCGTAGCCAAAGCCCTGGTTCGGCACGGGGCGGCCGGCCGGGGTGGCGGTGCCGGTCAGCCGCTGGACCACCCGGTACCAGGGCATGTCCGGATAGCGGGACCTGATCAGCGCGGCCGTGCCCGCGGTCAGCGCGGCGGAGAAGCTCGTCCCCTCTCCCGTGGTGGTGTACCGGCCGTCCCGCCCCACGTAGACCATGTGGTCCGCGGGCGCCGCGACCGCCACGTACGGTTGTCGCGTGCTGCCGCGCCACAGGGATCCATCCGGTTCGATGCCGCCCACCGCGAGCACGCCCGCGCAGGACGCCGGCTCGCCGGGCCCGGCGTAGCGGCTGGCGTTACCCGAGCTCGCCACCAGGACGACGTCGTGGCCGAGCGCGTACGCGACCGCGGCTTGCAGGACAGGATCACAGGAGGCCGGGGAGGTTCCGCCGATCCCGAAGGGCAGGTTGATGACCTGCGCGCCGTGCGAGGCGGCGTACCGGATCCCGGCCGCGGCCGTCCGCACCGACGCCGGGCCGGAGCCGCCCACGATCACCGGCAGGATCCTGGACCGCGGCGCGATGCCCACGGTGCCGGTGCCGGTGCCCTGCCCGGCGATCACCACCGCCATGGCCGTGCCGTGCCCGTCCTCGCCCACCTGGATGTCGGTGTCGCCGTTGCCGCCGGTCCCGGTCAGGTTGGCACCGGGCAGGACCACGCCGCGCAGGTCCGGGACGGCGGCCTGGACTCCGCTTTCCACCTCGCCGATGGTGACACCGGCTCCCTCGGTCAGCGGCCACACCGTCCGCCGCACCTGCCAGGCGGCGAGCCACCACTCGGCCGGGCCCGGCGTCAGCGCGAGCGGCGCCCGCACACGAGGCTCGGCCTGGGCCGGCCCGGCGGACAGGGACAGCCCGCACGTCGTGAGCAGGCCGGCCACCGCCGCCGCGGACATCAGCCGACGGCACGCCGTCATGGGACTTCCACCCCGCCCACCTCCCCTGGCGTCTGCGTATACCAGGCCGTACACCCTGGACACGGAGCGCGACACGGTCCGGCTCACGGCTCCGGGCACGGGTAAGGGACCGGTAACAACTCCTCACCGCAGATCGGCCAGGACGGCGCACAGCCGGGCCAGGGCCATGGTGTAGGCGTGCTCGGGCGGGCGGCCGTAGCCGATCACGAGGCCGGCCCGGACCCCGTGACCGTCGTCGTCCGCGCCGGTTCCGCCGGCCTGGTAGTGGCCCAGGCCGTCAATGGCCACCCCGTGCTCGCTGGCTCCGGAAAGGGCGGCATGCTCCAGGCTCGTCTGGGGCAGGTCGAGGACCGCGTGCATGCCCGCGGCGATCCCGGTGACCCGCAGGCCCTGACGGCGCAGGGCGGCGGCCAGCCGGTCCCGGCGGCGCCGGTAGGCGAGCCTGGCCCGGCGGATCTGCCGGTCGTAGGCGCCCGAGGTGATGAACTCGGCCAGGGTCAGCTGGTCGAGCGCGGACGGCCCGGCGGCCAGCTCCGCCGTTACCGCGTCGATCAGCCGCGGCGGGACGACCAGCCAGCCGAGCCGCAGGCTGGGGGCCAGGCTCTTGCTGGCCGTCCCGGCGTAGATGACGTGGTCGGGCGCGAGCGTCTGCAGCGCGCCAACCGGCTGGCGGTCGTAGCGGAACTCCCCGTCATAGTCGTCCTCGATCACCACGCCGCCCCAGTCGGCCACCTCCCGGCGGCGCCGCGGATGCAGCGTCACGCCCAGCGGAAACTGGTGCGCCGGGGTCAGCAGCATCGCGTCCGCCCCGGCGGCCCGGCCGATCACGGCGCCCATGCCGTCGACCGGCAGCGGCCGTAGCCGCAGGCCCTGCCCGGCCGCGATGTCGCGGTGGACCTGGTGGCCATAGGCCTCCACCGCGAGGGTGGCGGAGCCCGTTGCGCGCAGCGCGCGGCTGATGCCGGCCAGGCCGTGCGCGAAGCCCGCGCAGATGACGATGTGCGCGGGATCGGCGGTCACGCCCCGCGCCCGGGCCAGGTAGTCGGCCAGGGCGGCTCGCAGCTGCGGCAGCCCGCGCGGATCGGGATACCCGAGCAGGTAATCGGGGGCATTGGCGAGGACCTTGCGGGCCGTCGCGAGCCAGGCGCGGCGCGGGAACGCCGACAGGTCGGGTGCTCCGGCGCGCAGGTCGTAGCGGGGCACCGCCTGCTCGGGCCGGGCCGTGACCGGCGCGCCGGGCGCGGGCGCCCGGTGCGGGGCGACCGAGGTCCCCGACCCGGTGCGGGCGGTCAGCCATCCCTCGGCGATCAGCTGGCTGTAGACCTCGGCGACGGTGTTGCGGGCGACGCCCAGATCCGCGGCCAGCGCGCGCGATGACGGCAGCCGGGTCCCCGTGCGGAGGCGGCCGGCCCGGATGGCGTCGCGCAGCGCGCCTTCCAGGCCGGCCCGCACCCTGGTCCCGGACAGGTCCAGGTGCAGGTCCACGGCGCCCACGAGTTCCTTGGCCCACGTTTCTTCCACAGAAGTGGACCTTACCTTGGGCCGCTTTGGGCTCATAGCGTGGTGTCATGACGATGACGGACGACACCGCGCCGATCCCCGTCCGGGTGGACTTCGACTCCCTCGCCGCCGGGTATTCGCGCGCCATGAGCCACCTGGACCACGCCGCGACCAAGGAACTCGACAAGGCCGAGATCGACCCGAAGCTCCGCGAGCTGATCCGGATCCGCGCCTCGCAGCTCAACGGCTGCGCCTACTGCATCGACATGCACACCAGGGACGCGCGCGCGATCGGCGAGACCGAGCAGCGCATCTACGGACTGGCCGCCTGGCGGGAGACCCCGTACTTCACCGCGCGCGAGCGCGCCGCGCTGGCGTTCACCGAGACGGTGACGCGATTGTCCGAGACGCACGTCCCCGAACAGGCGTACCAGGACGTGGCCGCGGAGTTCAGCCCGCTCCAGGTCGCGGCGCTGGTCAGCCTCATCGTCACCATCAACGCCTGGAACGCCATCGGCGTCAGCACCCGCGCCTGGGCGCCCGGCTCCTACAGCCCGTAGTCATGCGTCCCGGAATCGCAGCAGCAGGGCCCCGGCCAGCATGGCCCCGGCCGCCCAGGCGGCCAGCACGCCGAGGCCCTGCCACGGGGTGAGCGGCAGCGAGCGCAGGTTCGTGGTGGCCTGGATGTACAGGCCGGCCGTCATCGGGCTGAGCTGCTCCAGGTGCCGGTGCCAGCCCGGGCTGGTGATCACGCTCGACAGGATGGGGAACAGGAAGAGCAGCGCGAGTACCACCCCGATCGCCACCGCGGAATCCCGGACCACGGCGGCGACGCCGACGCTGAACAACGCGATCAGCGCCAGGTAGAGCACCGAACCCGCGGCGGCGCGCAGCACGGGCCCGTTCCCCAGCGACAGGGCCTCGTAGCCGTGCGCGGCGGTGATCCCGTGCCGGCCCAGCAGCAGCCCCCCGGCCAGCACCGAGGCCAGCACCGCGACCGCCCCCGTGGCCAGGGTCACGGCGCTGACGACGGCGGCCTTGGCGGCCAGCACCCGCCACCGCCGGGGCGTGGCGGCCAGCGTGAGGCGGATCATCCCGGTGCTGTACTCGCCGCTGATCACGGTCACCGCCACGATGGCGACGACGGCCTGGCCGAGGTAGATCCCGGTGAGGCTGACCTTGGCTGGGTCGAGCTGGCAGCCTCCGGCCGGGCAGCTCACCGAGTTCGCCGCGATCGCGCTCACCGCCGCGGTCAAGGCGGCCGCGGCGAGCAACAGCCAGCCGGTGCCGGGCAGGGTACGCAGCTTCGTCCACTCCGCGTGCACCGCCGTCATACGTCCCTCCGTCGCAGCAGGAACACCGCGAAGGTTAGGGCGAGGGCGGCCCAGGCGCACAGCACCGCGAACCCGGCCCACGGCGCCAGCGGGAAGTACCCGTTCCCCGGCGTGTAGTCCTGGGTGACCTGGGGGTAGTGCTGGATGCTCTGCTGGACAGCGAACGCGGCCGCCGGAGTGACGCGGACCAGCCACTGCTCGACGCCGGCCGGCAGGATCCCCGGGGTGACCGCGAGCAGATACGGCAGCACGATGGCGACGATCACCGCGGTGATCGCCCCAGCACTGCGCCGCAGCAGCGTGCCCACGGCCAGCCCGAGCACGGCGGACACGGCCAGCAGCGCGGCCGTGCCGGCCACGACCTGCAGCCAGGTGAGCGCCGTGACCGGCGGGATCGGATTGCCGTTCCCGTGCAGCAAGTGCTCGCCGAGCGGGATCGTGACCGCGGTCGCGACGAGGCCGACCGCGAAGGTGACCGCAGCTAGCACGATCGCCTTGGCCGCCAGGACCCGGCCGCGCCGCGGGCTGGCCGTGAACGTGGTCCTGATCATCCCGCGCCGGTACTCCGCGGTGACGAACATGACGCCAATCACCACCACGGCAATCAGACCGGCGAATGTCCCCGCCAGGGTGTGCCTGATCACGTCGATGCTGTCGGTGGCCGGGGCGATGTCGCCGGACCCGGACACGGTGAACCGGCCTGCGGTCTGCGTGAACCCTTGCGCCGACACCGGGAGCGCCTTGTCAAAGGCCCCCTGGATGGCCTCGCCGGTCCACCGGCTCGCCGGCCAGGTGCCCTGCCGGCCCACCTGGTCGAAGGCCGCGGTGGCCAGGGTCGGGCCTCCCATGGAGGATGAACCGCCGAATGACCTCGAGGTCACCGAGTAACCGGGCGAGGCGGCAAACAGCCCGGCCTGCGCGGTGGACGGCAGGCCGACCAGCGTGGCGACGCCGACCCGGGTCCAGTGCGCGCCGTCGGCGGAGTCGTAGCCGGTGATCGTGTCGCCGGACCGGGTCAGCCGGAGCCAGCGCGGCGAGGCCGCGGACGCCTTCCCGGTCAGCCCGGCCACGTCGTGGGTGAAATTCCACTGCATCCGCACCCCGTGGCTTCCGGTGACCATCATCGCCGCGTACGCCGTCCCCCGGCGGGTGCTGGCCTTGACGATGATCCCGGCCTTGGACCATGGCTGGACGCCGGGCGTCATGCCCGCCGTCGGGTTCTGGTCGGACGCGAACCCGCCACTGGTGGAGTACAAGCCGGTCAGCGACGTGACCCGGACGGTGATGCTGCCGTTCCCGGCCAGCGGCTGGCGGACGAAGTAGAAGCTATCGGTGACCCACTCCCCGCCGGGCCCGGTGGGTGGCGCCGGGCAGGCGAGCGATGGGCTGTTGGGGCCCAGCTGTATGCCGCACTCGCTGTTCGCCCCGGTCAGCGCACCGAGCCCCACGATGAGCAGCATCGCGACGGCCATGCCGATGAGCCAGCCACGCACCGTCCGGAACTTGGTCCACTCGGCCCGCAGGAGCTGGGTGAACCCGTCGCGCCTGACACGCAGCTCCGAGTGGTACGGCGTCATCACGTTCATGGCGTGACCTCCGCACGGAACTCGACCGCATCCCTGGTCAGCTCCATGTAGGCCTCTTCCAGGGACGCCCGGTGGGCTGAAAGTTCGGCGAACGGCACCGAGTTATCGGATAGCAGTTTCACCACCCGTTCGGGAGTCAAGCCGGAGACGGTGATGACGTCGCGC
>Ga0207683_10000973_pt1 | contig 26237 bp, 25 predicted proteins | sample KBSM73metaG_FD_184333 | JGI IMG/M metagenome (GOLD analysis project Ga0207683, IMG submission 184333) | Miscanthus rhizosphere microbial communities from Kellogg Biological Station, Michigan, USA - KBS M7-3 metaG (SPAdes) (version 2) | ecosystem: Host-associated > Plants > Roots > Rhizosphere >... | reverse complement strand
GCTCCGGCGGGGCGTAGTCCTTGCCGCCGGCCTGTACACGCACGTCGCCGTTCGGGCCCTCGACGACCTCGTACGGGACGATCTTCATCTCCTCGCTCACCTCGCCGAACTTGCGGCCCATGAAGCGCTTGATCGAGAAGACGGTGTTCTGTGGGTTCGTCACCTGCTGGCGCTTGGCGGGCGCCCCGACGAGCCGCTGGCCATCGTTCGTGAACGCGACGACGGACGGCGTTGTGCGGCCGCCCTCGGCGTTCGGAATGACCGCCGGCTCGCCGCCCTCGATCACGGCCATCGCCGAGTTGGTCGTGCCGAGGTCGATGCCGATCGTCTTTGCCATGCTGAAATCTCCTTGCGTTGAGGATGGAACTGAGAAAATCTCAGTCAGATGATAGCAAGGCTCGCAGCACTCGGACCGCGGCCGGCTCGGCCACGACGATCCCCGCCAGGATGAGGACGCAGCCGCCCCAGCCCAGCCAGCCGAGACGGTCGCCGGAGAGCCAGTAGCCGAAGATCCCGGCGAAGACGGTCTCGAGCGAGAAGACGATCGCGATCCGCGCCGCGGACAGGCGGCGCTGCGCCCAGACCTGGATCAGGTAGGCGAGCGCGCTGGCGAAGAGGCCCGTCACGAGCAGTGCCCCCCACACCGTCCAGCCGCGCGGCACCTCGAGCTGCCCGAGCGCGAGCGCGATCACGAGGAAGGTTGCGAGGCAGACGGCCATCTGGACGAGCGTCAGCGCGATCGCGTCGTAGCGGCGTGCGTAGCGCTCGAGCGCGACGATCTGCAGCGCCTGCGCGGCCGCGGAGGCGAGGACGAGCAGGTTCCCGCCGGTCGTCCCGACCGGGACGCCGCTCAGCATCGCCAGGCCGGCGAGCGCGAAGGCCACGCCGAGCCAGACCTCGACCGCGACAGACGTGCGGAACAGCGCCAGCCCGAAGACCGGCGTGAAGACGACGTAGAGCCCGGTGATGAAGCCGGTGCTCGAGACGGTCGTCCGCTCGAGGCCGGCCGTCTGCAACCCGATGCCGAGGCCGAGCAGGGAGCCGACCAGCGCACCGGCCGTCCAGCCGGAGCGGCCGAGGGTGCGCACGCGCGTCCCACCCGCAAGTGCCAGCGCGCCCGTCGCGATCGCGTAGCGCACCGCGAGGAAGGCGAACAACGGATAGATCGCGACGGCGTCCTTGACCTGGACGAAGGTGACGCCCCACACAGCGGTGACCGCGATGAGCGCCAGGAGCGGCACCGCGCGAGTCTACGAGGCGCTCTCCTCAGCGCGTTTTGCGCGGCGACGGCTCGGCTAGGCTCTGCTCGTGGAGCCGCTGAGCGATTCCTGGGGACGCGAGATCAAGAGCCTGCGGGTCTCCGTCACCGACAAATGCAACTTCCGTTGCCGCTACTGCATGCCGGCGGAAGGGCTCGAGTGGCTCCCGCGCGACGAGGTTCTGCACTACGAGGAGATCGCGCGGCTCGTCCGCGTCATGGCCGGAATGGGCGTCGACGAGATCCGGCTGACCGGCGGCGAGCCGCTCGTGCGCCGGGATCTGCCGGCGCTGGTGGAAATGCTCGCTGCCACGTCCGGCGTCGAGGACCTCTCGCTGACGACGAACGGCGTCCTGCTCGACCGCCTCGCGAAGCCGCTGGTCGACGCCGGCCTGACGCGGATGAACGTCTCGCTCGACTCGCTCTCGCACGTGCGCTTTGCCGAGATCACCCGCCGCGACGCGCTCGACCGCGTGCTCGCCGGGCTGGAAGAGGCCGAGCGGTACCCGCAACTGAGCCCGATCAAGGTCAACTGTGTCGCGATGCGCGGCTTCACCGAGGTCGAGGTGCCGGCGCTCGCCGAACTGGCCCGCCGCAAGCCGTACGTGGTGCGCTTCATCGAGTTCATGCCGCTCGACGCGGACGAGTCGTGGCGCGGCGACGACGTCCTTGCGGGCGCCGAGATCCGCGCGCTGATCGAGGAGCGCTGGCCGCTCGAGGAGATCCCGGCCAAGGCGTCGTCGACCGCCCGCCGCTTCCGCTTCGCCGACGGTGCCGGCGAGATCGGGTTCGTCAACCCGGTCTCGGAACCGTTCTGCTCGAGCTGCGACCGCATCCGCCTCACGGCGGACGGACAGCTGCGCACGTGCCTCTTCTCACGGCGCGAGTGGGACCTGAAGACGCCGCTGCGCGAAGGCGCCTCGGACGCCGAGCTCGAGCGCCTGATCCGCTTCGCCGTGCGCCACAAGGAGCTCAAACACAAGATCAACGACCCGGGTTTCGTGCGCGGGTCGCGCTCAATGAGCCAGATCGGCGGCTGACGCTTCGGAAGAAGCCGACAGGCTCGCCCGTTAAAATATGACGTCCCGATGAGCGTCCTCGTCTCAGCCGGCCGCCGCGTACTGCCACGCGGCTATGCAGATTTCGGTCGCCAACTGGTGATCTGGTTCGCCTTCCTCGGTGCCTACCAGCTCGCGCGCGGCATCGCCGACCGGAACCCGCCGAAGGCATTCGAGAACGGCCTGCACGTGATTGGGATCGAGCAGCACGCACACGCGCTCTTCGAGCTCAGCCTTCAGCGACTGGTCGACGGGTCACAGCTCCTCGCGACCGCGGTCTCGTGGACGTACTGGAACTCCGAGTTCACCGTGCTCGGCCTCGCGCTGCTCTGGGTCTACCTGCGGCGGAACGAGGCGTTCATCCGCTTCCGCAACACGATCCTGCTCGCGAACGTGATCGGCCTCGTGGGTTACGTACTGCTGCCGACGGCGCCGCCGCGCATGTTCCCGGACTTCGGTTTCGACGACACCCTGTCCGGTTTCGGTCAACTGAACCACGGCAGCGGGCTCGTGGAGTTCGCCGCCAATCCGTACGCCGCGATGCCGAGCCTGCACTCCGCCGACGCGCTGATCGTCGGGCTCGTGCTCGCGTCGGTCTGCCGCTCGCGGATCGCGAAGGCGCTCTGGCTCCTCTGGCCGGCATGGGTCTGGTTCAGCGTGATGGGCACCGGCAACCACTTCTGGCTCGACGTGCTCGGAGGGATCCTGGTGGCGACGATCGCGATCGCGATCGTCTACGGGCAGCCGCTCCGGCGGCTTCGCGCCAGGACGGCGTGACCCGCGCCGAGACCCTCGCCTGGGTCAAACGGGGCTACACCGACGGCACGCGCAGGCTCGCCGCCCGCTCGATCGGCGGACTCGCGCGCACGCGCGTGACACCGAATGCGCTGACGGCGGCCGGGATCACGCTCTGCGCGGTCTCGGCGGTGATCGTCTGGTACGCGCACCACAACCCGTGGTTGCTCTACTGGCTCGCGGCGATCGTGTTCGTCGTGGGCTCGTTGCTGGACATCCTCGACGGTGCCCTTGCCCGGCAGGGCGGGAAGGCGACGCCGTTCGGCGCGTTCGTCGATTCGATCTCGGACCGAGTCAGCGAGGGCTTCGTCCTGACCGCCGTCGCGCTCGTGTTCGCGCGCGAGGGCAACGACATCGCCGTCGGGTTCACCTTCGCCGCGATGGCCGGTTCCTTCCTCGTCTCGTACGCCCGCGCGAAGGCCGAGCTGCTCGGGCTGAAGGGCGACGTCGGCCTCGGCAGCCGCGCCGAGCGTGTGGTCGTGATCACGGCCGGGCTCGTCTTCGCGCCGTGGGGCGGGCTGCAGTGGGCGATCTACTTCCTCGCAGCCACCGCGTGGCTCACCGTGCTGCAGCGCGTCTTCAGCGTTCGCCGCCAGCTCCGCGACCGCGCGGGCTAGTCAAGCCCCCGATTCGGGGTAGTCGAGCCGCCGGTTCGGGTCCACGCTTTGGCTGCGGCCGGAGTTCCCGGCCGTTCCCATCCGAGGAGGGCAGGCAATGCGCAAGACGCTCTTTGCCGCCGTGGCCGGAGCGGCCGCGGCGGCCGCCGCTGCGGGCGGCATTGCATGGGCCACGATCCCGGCGCCCAACGGCGTGATCACGGCCTGCTACCAGAAGAACAACGGCCAGCTGCGAGTGGTCGAGGCCGGCGAGTCGTGCAACGCGTCGGAGCTGGCGCTCCGGTGGAACCAGACGGGGCCGCAGGGGGTTCAGGGGCCATCGGGCCCGACCGGGGCGCGGGGCGTTCCGGGCCGGGACGGCGCGGCCGGAGCAAACGGAGCGACCGGGCCCAAGGGCGCAACCGGTGAGCGAGGGCCGGTCGGCCCGACCGGTGCCGCCGGCGAGGCTCCGGTCACGCCGCCGGGCCCGTACCAGTTCCGCGAGTCGGGCACGAACGCGCTCTCCGGAAGCTTCAGCCTCGAGCTCGAGGACGCGAACCAGACCGTTCGCCTCACCTCGTTCGCCGGCTGCACGCCGCCGGCATTCGGGACGTTGCCGGGCAACTGCTACTTCACTATCCGCAACCTGTCCGACACGCTCGAGGACTGGCTGCAGGACTCCGTGAACGGAAGCCCGAACGCCGTTCGCGACCTGACCGTCCGCGGGCCGCTCTCGATCAACGGGGCCGGCACTCCGGACGTGCAGTTCGAGCTCCACCACGCCTTCATCACCAGCGCGACGCTCGACGTCGACGCGGCGTCGTCGGCGGCCGGGACGGTCGACCTGGTGGTGGCGGCGAACAGCTTCCACAAGGTCTCCCCGACCAACGCCCCGCCGTGCGACTGCTCGAGCGGCTCGTTCCTGACGGGGAACTTCTCGCTCGAGGTCAACGGCTCCGTGCGGCAGGGAGTCGCCGCGGTGACGGGCGTCGGCTTCACCGTTCCGCGGCTCGGCACAACGACCTACGTGCCGGGAACGGCCGCGTTCAAAGCGGTCGCGGTCGGGGTCAGCAGCACGACCTCGCCAAGCGTGTCCGCGACGCGCACCTACCTGCAGAACTGGTCGGACAGCGTCGCCGGTGGTGCGGTCGACCAGCGGGACGGACGGCTCAACCTGCTGAATGCGTCGCTCTCCCAGCCGGTTGCCCAGCTCGACCTGGCGAACCTCGAGCCCGTGTTCCCGTTCACGCCGATGTTCGTGGACGGCCGGCAGACGCTGACCCTGAGACCGGACCACATCACGTTCCACTAGACACACTGCGAGGGCGCTCTCCTGAGCGCCCTCGTCCAACTCGGGTATAGTGCTAGCACTTCTGTGCTAGCACCAGCGCGCAAGCACGTCCTCGTCCGGATGCCGGCCGAGCTGAAGCGACTCCTCGCCGAGGAGGTCAAGAGCACCGGCCGCAGCCTCAACGACGTCGCGGTCGGGATCCTCGCCTCGCGCTTCGCCGTCCAGTTCGAGGAGAGCGGCCGCCCGGGCAAGCAGCCCGGCAAGAGCGGCTCGGTGCTCCTGCGCATGCCGGCGGAGTTGAAGGACAAGCTCGCCGAGCGCGCGGCGAAGCGGAGGCGGAACGTCAACGACCTGATCGTCGAGACGCTGACCGAGCGGCTCGCAGGAAAGGAACCCATGGCTTCGACCAACGGCAGCAACGGCAAGGCTCGGCGCTCGGACGAGAAAGTCCGCGTCGCGATCATCGGCGTGGGCAACTGCGCCAACTCGCTCCTGCAGGGAATCGAGTACTACAAGGACGCTCCGGACGACGAGTTCGTTCCCGGCTTGATGCACGTCAACCTCGGTGGCTACCACGTCCGCGACGTCGAGTTCACGGCGGCGTTCGACGTGACCGTCGACAAGGTCGGCAAGGAACTCTCCGAGGCGATCTGGGCGCACCCGAACGACACCGTCAAGTTCGCCGACGTGCCCAAGACGGGCATCACGGTCTCGCGCGGGATGACCCACGACGGGATCGGCAAGTACCTCTCCGAGGTCGTCACGAAGGCGCCCGGCGAGACCGACGACATCGTCGGGATCCTGCGCGACACCAAGACGGACGTCGTCGTCAACTACCTGCCGGTCGGCTCGGAGATGGCGACCAAGTGGTACGCCGAGCAGATCCTCGAAGCCGGCTGCGCGATGGTGAACTGCATGCCCGTCTTCATCGCCCGCGAGGCGTACTGGCAGCGGCGCTTCGAGGAGGCCGGCGTGCCGATCATCGGCGACGACATCAAGTCCCAGGTCGGGGCGACGATCACGCACCGCGTGCTGACCTCGCTGTTCCGCGAGCGCGGCGTGCACCTCGACCGGACGATGCAGCTGAACGTCGGCGGCAACTCGGACTTCCTCAACATGCTGGAGCGCGAGCGGCTCGAGTCGAAGAAGATCTCGAAGACGAACGCGGTCACGTCGATGCTCGACTACGACCTCGGCGAGACGAACGTGCACGTCGGCCCGTCCGACTACGTGCCCTGGCTGACCGACCGCAAGTGGGCGTACATCCGCATGGAGGGCAAGGCCTTCGGCGACGTCCCGCTGAACATGGAGCTCAAGCTCGAGGTCTGGGACTCCCCGAATTCGGCCGGCATCGTGATCGACGCCGTCCGGTTGTCGAAGCTCGCGCTGAACAACAACGTCGCCGGCGCGCTCGAGGGGCCGTCGAGCTACCTGATGAAGAGCCCGCCGAAGCAGATCGTCGACGACGAGGCGCACGAGCTGGTCGAGCAGTTCATCGCGAAGAACGCGCGCAAGAAGACCAAGCAGCCCGCCACCGCGTAGCCGTACGTCAGTAGGGCCGCGGCTAGACTCGGCGCGATGGGCCTGCGCGTCTGCCTGGTCACGCCGTTTGCCTGGTCGCGGCCCCACGACGTCAATGAGCATGTGGCGGGGATCGCCCGCGAGCTGCGGGCGCTCGGCCACAGCGTCACCGTCCTCGCTCCGTCGACGCGCGCGGCCGACCTGATCGAAGGCCGGCGCGCCCTGCTGGACGGCGGCAGTCCGGAGGTGATCGCCCTCGGGCCGGCCGTGCCGGTCTCGCGGCGAAGCCGGATCGGCGTGCCGGTTGGCGTGCGGGCGAACCTCTCTCTGGCACTCGCACGCGGCGAGTACGACGTCGTCCACGGCTTCGAGCCGGGGCTGCCGAGCCTGTCGTACCTCGCGCTGCGCGACGCGCGGGCCTTCGCGGTCGCGAGCTTCCTCTCGCCGGAGCGGCTCGGCTACCCGCCGGGACGCGCGCAGCGGGAGCGGCTGCTCGCGCGGATCGATGCGCTCGTCGCGACGTCGGAGGCAACCGCAGAGGCCGCGTCGGAGCGCCTGCCCGGCGACTACCGCGTGATCCCGTTGGGCGTCGACCTCGACCTCTTCCGATCGGCCGAGAAGCGACAGGTCGTCGTGCTCGAGTGGCGGCCCGCCGAGCGCCCGTTGACACGCGCCGTGGTGCGCGCGCTGACGCAACTCGAGGGCTGGGAGCTCGTCTTCCTGCGCACGAAGCCGCTGGCCGGCCGGCCCGCGCTGCCGCGTCCACTGCGCGGCCGCGTCCACGTGAGGACGCTTCGCGACGGGACGGCCCGGGCCGTGCTGTTGAACGAGTCCGCCGTCTTCGTGCCCGCATTCGACGGGCTCGACCGGGTCTCGCTCGAGGCGGCGGCAGCGGGTGCGGCGGTCGTCTCGCCGCCCGGCCTCCGCGAGCAGCCCGAGCTCGCCGCGGCTGCGATCCTGCGGCTGGCCGAGGACGACGACCACAGGCGGCGCGAAGGCGAGCGTGCCAGAGCCGTCGCCGAGACCCAGAGCTTCGCCGCCGCGGCGCAGGAGCTCGACGAGGTCTACCGCGGCCTCGCGGGCCGGCGCAGGGAGCAGCGCGTGCCGGAGCCGCTGGCCGACCGCGACTGGATCGTCGCCGACCTGCACATGCACACCTCCTGGTCGCACGACTGCCAGGTGCCCGTCGAGGAGCTCCTCGACCACGCCGAGGCGGAAGGGCTCGGAGCGATCGCCGTCACCGACCACAACGTCTTCGGCGGCGCCAGGGAGGCGGTCGACCTCGCGCGGGGCCGTGACCTGGTCGTCATCCCGGGCGAGGAGATCAAGACCGACGGCCAGGGCGAGGTGATCGGCCTTTTCCTGTCCGAGGAGATCCCGCGCGGCCTGTCGTTCGCGGCCACGGTCGACGCGATCCGCGCACAGGGCGGGATCGTCTACGTCCCGCACCCCTTCGACCGCCTGCACGCGATCCCGGACGCGGCGACGCTGCGCCGGCACGTGCAGCAGATCGACGTGCTCGAGGTCTACAACGCGCGGCTCCTGTTCGAGGCCTACAACGACGAGGCGCTCCGCTTCGCGCGCAAGTACGACCTGACCATGGGCGCGGGCTCCGACGCCCATGTCCTGCAAGGTGTGGGCACCGGCGCACTGCGGATGCGGGCCTTCGACGGGCCCGAGGAGTTCCTCGCCAGCCTGCGCGGGGCACAGGTTTTGCGACGGCCGCGGTCGCTGCTCTACCTGCAGTCGCTGAAGTGGGCGGCGCAGGCCAAGGAAAGGGTTCGCTAGCCGAGAAAGGTCCAAGGCCCAGTGCCTGCCGTGACGGACGAAATCTTCGAGAAGTACCTGCAAAAGGCAATCGCCGAGACGAATGAGCTCGGCGATGAGATCGCGCACGCGGCCGGCGAAGGCCAGGTGCCGGTGCTCGGCTCCGGTCATCCGCTCGCCGACGTCTTTCTGCTGAAGCACGACCCGAAGCCGGCCGAGGTGCAGGAGGGCGTCGCGTTCTACGGCCGCGCCGGGCAGGCGCTGCTGAAGTCGCTGCAGCGCCTGAACGTCGACCCACTTGCGATCTACGGCACGAACTGCCTCAAGCTCGCCGGCGGCGACGAGGCCGAGGCGCGCGAGTGGCTCGCGCGCGAGCTGCACATCGTCCAGCCGAAGATCGTGGTCGTGATGGGCGAGGAGGCGCTCGCGTTCCTGAACGCGGTCGAGTTCCCGCTGGCCGACGTGCTCGAGCCGAAGCTCGGCGAGCTCCAGCGCTTCACACCTACCATCCAGGCCCTGTACGTGCCCGACATCGACGAGTCGCTCGACGAAGCGCCGGCGAAGACCCGCTTCTGGAACGCCTTCAAGGCTCTCGGACCGTGGTGGGCGGAGCTTCCGCCCTACTAGGCACGCGGCGTGTAGCGGCGTTCGTCGCGCTCTCGGTCGCGATCGGCGTCTACTACGCGACCCACGAGTCGTGGTTCTCCCTGTCGCTCTGGTGGAGTCTCGCCTGGCTCTGCTTCGTGCTGATCCCGGCGGTCTTCGGGCTCGTCTGGCTCGTGCTCCCGGCCTGGAGCCTGCCGATCCGGTACCTGTTCGGCGTCGCGCTCGGGTTCGGCGCCGCAGCGGTGGCGCTCCAGCTGGCCGGCGCCGAGCCGGTGGCGAACTTCGCGAAGCTCGGCGCGATGACCTTCGCCGCCTGGTGCTTCCTCCGCTTCTTCGAGGAGCTGAGCTGGGTCGTGCTGGTCGCGCTCATCGTCCCGTTCGTCGACTCGTACTCGGTCTGGCGCGGGCCGACGAACACGATCGTGAACAAGAAGCCGCAGGTCTTCGACGCGCTTTCCTTCGCGTTCCCCGTGCCCGGCTCGAACGACGCGGCCCGCCTCGGGCTGCCCGACCTGCTGTTCTACGCCCTCTTCCTCGGTGCCGCGGCTCGCTGGCAGCTGCGCACCGGCTGGACCTGGGTGTGCCTCACGGCGTCGCTTGGCGGCACGATGGCGCTCGCTACCTGGCTGGAGGTCGGCGGCCTGCCGGCGCTTCCGCTGCTCTCGGTCGGCTTCCTGCTGCCGAACGCCGACCTGCTCTGGCGTGAGGTACGGCGTGCGCTGGCTAGAGGGGAAAGCGCCAGAGATCGCCGTCCAGCTCCGAAGTGACCCACGCGGAGCCGCCGCCGACGACGGCGGCGATCGGCTGCGGCCCGGTCGACTCGGTCCCCGTGACCGTCGCCGCCACGAGGTCGATCACCGAGACGGTGCCGGAGTCGATGTTGGGCACCCAGAGCTGGCTGCCCGAGACGGCGCTCGCGAGCGGGTTCTGCCCGACCGCGATCTTGGCGAGCACCTTCATCGTCGACGGGTCGACGCGGTAGACGAAGCCGGTCTCGCTCGAGACCCAGAGCGATCCGGCGGCGGGCGTGATCCAGTCGGCGGTCGGGATCCGGATCGTCTTCTCGACGCGGTTTCGCGACGCATTGACCCGGATCAGCCGCCCGCGGCCGTAGTCGGCGACCCAGACCTTGCCGAACGCGACGGCGATGCCGTTCGGGCCGCCGCCGACCCGGATCGTCTTGATCACCTTGTTGCGCTTCGGGCCGATCCGGCTGACGGTGCCCGAGTTCTCGTTGGTCACCCAGACCGAGCCGCCGCCGTAGGCGAGCGCGTACGGAGCGCTGCCGACGGCAATCCGAGCCTTCCGCTTGCCGGTCGCCGGGTCGACTCGGGTGACGATGTCGCCGTGACGGGAGCCCACCCAGAGGCTGCCCCCGCCGTAGGCGAGGCCGAACGGGTAGCCGCCGACCTTGATTCGCTTGACGACGCGCCCCGCGACGGGGTCGACGCGGACGACCTGGTTGCCCGTGTGATCGGTCACCCAGACCGAACCGCCTCCAGAGAGGGCAAAGGAGGCGGACAGCCCGACGTGCAGCTTCTCGGGAGCAGAAGCACCGCTTGCAACGCCGCATACTGCTGCGACCGCGATGATGACGACCCCGCCGCGAAGTAGACTTACCACAACGTTGCGGGACATTACCACAAGGTTGTGCTAGTGCAAGACGCCGAATCAGAGACGATTCTGCTCGATCTCTTCCGCACCAACCAGGTGCGGGAGCGGCTGATCGCGACGGCGATGGAAGGGCTCGAGCTGCCGCCCGAGGACTACCCGTTCTACGTGATCATCGGCGCCGAGGGCCCGTGGACGCCGACGGCGCTCGCAGCACGGCTGGAAATGCCGCTCTCAACGGTGCTCTTCCGCGTGCGCCGGCTGGAGAAGCGCGGCCACGCCGAGCGGACACCCAACCCCGACGACCGGCGCTCGTACCTGGTCGAGCTGTCGAAGGACGGCCAGCAGCTGCTCGGCAAGGCGCGTCCGCGGTTCCGTGCGCTGGCGCTCGCGGTCGAGGAGCGGCTCGGCGGCGCGCAGATCTCGGCCTTGCGAGGGGGCCTCGGCGAGCTCCGCGAGGCGATCGAGACCGAGCTCGACACGCCCTGAACAGCCATGAGCCGGGGACAGTCCTCGGGCCATGGCCGAAACGGACGGTTGTCCGGGCGTCGGGCACGCGGTTCGGGCCAATCGTGCCCGACCCAGGGACTGTCCCTGGGTCTCGGCCGAATCAGACGGTCCGCGTCAGCAGCGCGACCGACTCGACGTGCGGCGTGTGCGGAAACATGTCGACCGGCCGCACACGCTCGAGCCGGTAGCCCCACTCGCGCTCGAGCTCCTTCACGTTCGCCGCGAGCGTGGTCGGGTTGCACGAGACGTAGACGATCCGCGACGCCTCCAGCCGCGCGAGCCGCCGCAGCGCTTTGCCGGAGAGCCCTGCCCGCGGCGGGTCGACGACGGCGACGTCCGGCGAGCCCGCCCGGTCGGCTAGATCCTCGAGCGACGCGCCGACCTCGCCGGCGAAGAAGGCGGCGTTCGTGATCCCGTTCAGGTCGGCGTTCTCGAGCGCGCACGCGACCGACTCCTCCGAGACCTCCACCCCCCACACCGTCAGCGCCTGCGACGCCAGCGTCAGCCCGATCGTGCCGATCCCGCAGTAGAGGTCGTAGACCGTCTCGCCGCCGGTCAGCGCCGCGTACTCGCGCGCCAGCTCGTACAGCCGCTCGGCCATACGGGTGTTCGTCTGCAGGAAGGCATTCGGCCGGACGCGGAAGCGCAGGCCGCAGAGCTCCTCCTCGATCGCGTCTTCGCCCCAGAGGAGCGTCGTCGGCAGGTTGGTCACCTCCGCCGGCGACTCGTTCTCGGCCCAGTGGATCGAGCGCACCTCGGGGAAGCGCCGTAGCACCTCGACGAGCTCGTCTCGGTCGAACCGCTCGCCCGGCGCCGTCACGAGCTGGACGAGCAGCTGGCCGGTGTTCCGGCCCTCGCGCAGCACGAGGTGGCGCAGGTACCCCGTGTGCTCCGCCTGGTCGTACGGCTCGAGCTTCTCGGCCCGTGCCCAGTCGCGGACGGCGTTCCGCACCGCGTTGCCGAGGTCGGTCGTCAGCCAGCACTGCTCGACCTCGAGCACCTCGTCCCAGCGGCCGGCCCTGTGAAAGCCGAGCGCGGCGCCCGCCGGCGTCTGCGTGAACGAGTACTCCAGCTTGTTGCGGTAGTGAAAGACCTCCTCGGCCGGCACGATCGGCTCGAGCGGCGGCTCTGCAACTCCGCCCAGCCGGCGCAGCGCGTCGGCGACCTGCTCCTCCTTCGCCGCAACCTGCGCCTCGTAGGCGAGGTCCTGGAAGCGGCAGCCGCCGCACGCCGGGTAGTGCTGGCACGGAGCTTCGACGCGCAGGCCGCTCCGCTCGAGCACCTCGACCGCGAGCGCTTCGGCGTGGTTGCGCTTCACCTTCGTCACGCGCGCGCGCACGCGGTCGCCGGGCAGACCGCGCCGCACGAACACGACGAAGCCGTTCAGGCGCGCGACGCCGTTCCCGCCGTAGGCGAGCGAGTCGATCGAGAGCTCGAGCTCCTGGTCTCTGGCGACGGGCGCGGCCATCAGCCGCCCAGGCTACGAGAAGCCCGGGTGCTCGGGGAGCAGCATGGGCGGCCGCGGCGGCTGGCTGAAGTCGAAATCGCGGGTCAGGTCGCCCACCTGAGGCATCACCTCGCGCACGTCGGGGCGCGAGTCCGGCCGCCCGTCGGTGCGAGGGTCGAGCCGCTGGCCGCCGAGGAAGTCGTCCTCGATGAACTTCGTGTACGCGTCGAGGCTCGCCACCTGGTGGTCGATGTAACCGCGCTTGGCGTACGGCGAGATGACGAGCGACGGGACGCGCAGGCCGAAGCCCATGCCGTCGACCTTCGGGGGCCTGACGTGGTCGTAGAAGCCGCCCCAGTCGTCCCAGCCGAGGAAGATCGCGGTCGAGCTCCAGTCCGGGCCGCTCATGATCGCGTTGATCGCCCGCGTCACGTAGGCCTGGCCGCGGGTGACGAGCGCCGGCGGATGCTCGCTCACCCTGTTGCTCGGCGTCAGCCATGACACCGCCGGCAGCGTCCCCGACTTCGCGGCCTGGAAGAAATCGCGCATCGGGACGACGTTCCCGAGCTGGTGGTCCTGGTGGACGGTCGTGAACCACGGCAGCGGGTTCCAGATGCCGGGCGTGTGGGCGTTCTGCCACTTCATCTTGCAGACCATCGCGTTGTCGTCACAGTCGGGCTGTGCGCCCGCGAAGATGTAATACCGCCACGAGACGTGGGCCTTGTGCAGCAGGTAGGTGAGGTCGGTCCACTGGTAGTGGGGCGTCCGGCTCGTCGGGTTCTGCGGCTCGTGCGGCGGCGGGAGCGGGTTCTCGATCGCGGTCTTGCAGCTCATCGGGTCGCCCGGCCGCGAGCAGCGGGCCGACCACTCCGAGACCGTGTACAGGTGCGACGGCAGGCTCCACGAATCGACCGACTCGAACATGTGGTCCTGCAGGACGAAGTTGTGTGCGTAGGCCCAGTAGTTCGGGATCTCGTCCTCGTCGTGGTAGCCCATCACGTCGGGCCGCCTCGCCCCGAACGAGCAGAGCGGCGCATCGGGCGTCGTCTTGCAGCCGCGCGTGAGGCCGCGGCGCGCCTCCCGGACGAAGCCGTTCATCTTGCCGCTGTTGACGTCGCGAATCGCGTCGAAGTGCTCGTGCGGACCGCCGCTGTTCCGGTCGCTCGTGTCGTGGAACGGCCGCAGGCAGCGGCCGGTTCGCGGGTCCGGCGAGCAAACGGTGAAGGCGCCGTCGTGCCGGGGGATCCCGTCCGCGCCCGGATACGTGCCGAAGTAGGAGTCGAACGAGCGGTTCTCCTGCATGATCACGACCACGTGGCGGATCTTGTGGATCCCCTCGGTGGCGCGGGCGTGCGGCGCCTTGTCATGCCCGAAGAACGCGACGCCAGCCGCCGCAGCGACCGAGAGCGCGAACGCAAGCGGCAGCTTCCGGGGCACGGGCCCAACCTATTCGGGGAAGGTTCAGATCAGATGAAGCGCCGGTTGCGCGTCAGCTAAGCGCGGTGACGTAGACCTTGCGGTCTCGCGGCCCGTCGAACTCGCAGAAGAAGATCCCCTGGTAGCGGCCGAGCGCGAGCTTCCCCTCGCTCAGCGGCACCAGCACCTCGGGGCTCATCAGCGACGCGCGCATGTGCGAGGGCGCGTTCGGGCCGTCGGCGTCGTCGTGGCCCCAGCTCCAGCCGTCCTCGACGATCTTCTCCATCGCCGACTCGAGGTCGGTCGCGAGCACGGGGTCGATGTCCTCGTTGATCGTCACGCCGGCAGTAGTGTGAGGGACGTAGACCAGCGCGGCGGCGGCGCCGTTGGCGCCGTTCAGCGCCTCCTCGACCTCGGCCGTGATGTCGACCAGCTGCGTCCGCCGCTCCGTTTTCAGGCTGATCTCGCGCACCGGGATATCCTACGGCCTGTGCCGAGCTCCCCGGAGATCGAGTCCTACAGCGCCGAAGCCGACCGGTTCATCGCCGAGCTCGACGAGGAGTACTACCTCCACTACGCTGGTCACAAGGACAGGCTCGAGCTCGAGGACATCTACGAGCGGCATTCGCGCCTGACCGACCTCGGCGAGGTGCAGAAGATCGGCGCGGCCGTCGACGGCGATCGCCGGATCCGCGAGCTCTGGCAGTTCGGCTGTGAGGGCTACCTCGGCAAGTTCACGCGCGAGCACGCCGAGAAGCTCGCCGAGCTCGAGGCCGAGCTCGAGGTCGAGGTCGACGGCCAGACGATTCCGTACCGGATGATCCGGCCGGAGATGGCGAACGAGGCCGACCGCGGCCGTCGCGAGCGCCTCGACCGCGCGATGTGGGAGGCGACCGAGGAGCACCTCAACCCGGTCTACCTCGACGGCGTCGAGATCGTCCGCCGCGAGCTGCCGGCGCTCGGCGCGAGTACCTACGTCGAGCTCTACGAGAAGTTCGGCTTCCGCCTGAAGGAGCTCGCCGCGCAGTGCGAGGGGTTCCTCGCAGACACCGAACGGCTCTACGAAGAGCAGATGGGACGCGCCTCGCGCGAGCTGCTCGGCCTCTCGCTCGACGAGCTCGCGCGCTGGGACGTCCAGCGGATGGTCCGCTCGCCGCAGTGGGACGAGGGCTTCCCCGGCGAGAAGATGGTGCCGGCGCTCAAGACGACGCTGTCCGACCTCGGGATCGACCTCGACCGCCAGGAGAACATCCACCTCGACATCGAGCAGCGTCCGTCGAAGACGCCGCGCGCCTTCTGCTCGCCGATCGAGGTGCCCGAGAAGGTGATGCTCGTGATCCAGCCGATCGGGGGCGCCGACGACTGGCGCGCGTTCTTCCACGAGGCCGGCCACGCCGAGCATTTCGCCAACACGTCGCGCGACCTGACGATGGAGGAGCGCCGCCTCGGCGACGTCGCGATCACCGAGGGCTGGGCGATGCTGATGCAGCACCTGACCGACGAGCCCGCCTGGCTGACGCGGCGGCTCGACTTCCCGCGTCCCGACGAGTACGCGGCCGAGGGGATGCTCTGGCTGCTCTTCTTCGTCCGCCGCTACTCGGCCAAGCTGCTCTACGAGCTCGAGTTCCACCAGACCGACGACGTCCCGTCGATGGCAAAGCGGTATGCGGAGATCCTCGGCGACGCGCTCAAGTTCGAGATCAGCGAGGCGAACTACCTCGCCGACATCGACTCCGGCTTCTACGTCACCTCGTACCTGCGTTCCTGGGCGTTCGAGTGCCAGCTGCGCGACCACCTGCGCGAGCAGTACGGCAACGACTGGTTCGCGCGGCGCGAGGCCGGGTCGCTGCTCCGCGAGCTGTGGTCGCTCGGCCAGCAGCCGACAGCCGACGAGTTGCTGAAGGACGTCACCGGCGCGGAGATCGAGATGTCCGCGGTCGGCGACCGCGTCCGCGAGCGCCTTTCGTAGCACGTCTTCCGAGAGGCCGATCGTTCAGAAGTCCGCCTCCGCGGCCGATAACCGAGGCATGCACCACTCCGACTTCCCGTGGAGGCCGCTAGGCCGGGTGCTCGTCGACGACGAGCTCCTGACACCCACTCAGCTCGAGCGCGCGCTCGCGGAACAGCGCCGCAGCGGGCGTCTGCTGGGACAGGTGCTGGTCGCAGAGGGGCACGTGACCGGTACGGAGCTCACCCGAGCGCTGGCGCGGCAGCACGGCGTCGAGGTCCGGGTCGGCGGCGCGACTCCCGATCGCGTCGACCAGCCGCAGGTGCGCGCCACCTGGCGCTCCTTGGGGATGCTCCTCAGCCAGAAGGGCTTCGTCTCCCCGGCCGCCCTTCAGCGGGCGCTCGCCGAGCAACGGGACAATCCTCATCGCAGGCTCGGCGAGATCCTCGTCGAGTCCGGGTCGCTCTCACCGGGGACGCTCGCATCCGTCCTTGCCGAGCAGCACGGGGTGACTCCGGAGACCGAGCTGGTCGCTGCCGGCGCGTCGCCGTCTCCGATCCCCAGCGGCCCGAGATACGCCGTGTTCGCCGTAGACGGCCACGCGACCGAACGACGCGAGCTGTGTGCGGCCGCAAACCTCCTCGACGCGGCCGACTCGGCTTGCGACTACATCGACGAGCGGCTCCCGCTGGGAGTCGAGATCGAGCGCCAAGAGGCCGGCCGCACCGAGATCGTCTGGACGTATAGCCAGGAGCGCGCCGCCGCCGCTGCCTCGGCGAGCAAGACGCTCCTCGAGACCTACGGCTTCGACCCGAACCGCTGGCGCGCCTGACGCGTAGGGCCGACCTCGCCCATTGACGGGCGCTCTGTCCTGTGTAGCTGCATAAGCTTTATGCATGTTGAGACGGCGCTTGCGACGTCGACCCCAGGACGGACGAGCTTCGCTCGTGCGTCCGTCCGAACTGACCTGTCGACTCGCTGAAAGAGAGGATCGAGCCGCATGAACCGCACACGGGTGCTCATCGCGGGCGCGGCCGGCCGCGACTTCCACAACTTCAACCTCGTCTACCGAGGCCGCGAGGAGTACGAGGTGGTCGCCTTCACGGCGACGCAGATCCCGAACATCGACGGCCGCGTCTACCCGCCCGAGCTCGCGGGTGAGCTCTATCCCGACGGCATCCCGATCGAGCCCGAGGACGAGCTCGAGGCGCTGATCGAGCGGCACCAGGTCGACGAGGTCGTCTTCGCCTACTCGGACGTGACGCACGAGCACGTGATGCACATCGGCTCGCGCGCGCTGGCCGCAGGCGCCTCCTACAAGCTGATCTCCCCGCGCGAGACGATGCTGACGTCGTCGAAGCCCGCCGTCGCGATCTGCGCCGTCCGCACTGGCTCGGGCAAGAGCCAGACGACCCGCCGCGTCGCCGCGCTGCTCCGCGAAGCCGGCAAGAAGGTCGCCGTCCTGCGGCACCCGATGCCGTACGGCGACCTGACGAAGCAGGCCGTCCAGCGTTTCGAGCGCTACGAGGACCTCGAGGCGGCGGACGCCACGATCGAGGAGCGTGAGGAGTACGAGCCGCACCTGGCCGAGGGCAACCTCGTCTTCGCCGGGATCGACTATGCGGCGATCCTCGACCGCGCCGAGCAGGAGGCGGACGTGATCCTCTGGGACGGCGGCAACAACGACACGCCGTTCGTGAAGCCGAACGTGCACATCGTCGTCGTCGACCCGCACCGGCCGGGCCACGAGCTGCGCTACCACCCGGGCGAGACGAACCTGCGCATGGCCGACGTCTGCGTCGTGAACAAGGTCGACAGCGCCACGCAGGAAGGCGTCGACGCCGTGCTCGACTCGATCCGCGCGCACAACCCCGGCGCGAAGATCGTCCTCGCCGCCTCGCCGTACCTGGTCGAGGGCGACGCGTCGCAGATCGCGGGCAAGCGCGTGCTCGCGATCGAGGACGGGCCGACACTGACGCACGGCGAGATGACCTACGGCGCCGCCGTCCTCGCTGCGAAGGCGAACGGCGCGGCCGAGCTGATCGACCCGCGCTCGGCGGCCGTCGGCACGATCGCGCAGACCTTCGAGGCGTACCCGCACGTCGGCGCGCTGCTGCCGGCGATGGGCTACGGCCGGGAGCAGATGGACGACCTGAAGGCGACGATCGAAGGGTCGGGCGCAGAGCTCGTGCTGATCGGGACGCCCATCGACCTACGGCGGTTGATCGACTTCGACGTGCCGGCGCTGCGCGTCACGTACCGGCTCGAGGAGCTGGGCGAGCCGACGCTCGAGGACGTGCTCCGCGAGCACGGCCTGCTGGACGCCAAAGCATTGGTTTGAGCGAGCGCGTCGATCCAGGCGCTCTCGGTCAGCGGCGCAGACGGCTGAGCCAGCAGAGCCGGCTCAGCCTTAGAGCGACGTCGCGGTGACAGCCGTCGTCGCGCTCGGCGGGAACGCGCTCATGCGGCCCGGCGAGCGGGGAACCGCGGCCGAGCAGCGCGCGAACCTGCGTGAGGTGGCGGCGGCGCTCCGGCCGCTGCTCGCCGAGACCGAGCTCGTCGTCACGCACGGGAACGGCCCCCAGGTCGGCAACGAGTTGATTCGCCAGGAGCGCGCGGCCGAAGAGGCGCCGCCGCTGCCGCTCTACCTCGCGGTCGCACAGACGCAGGCCGAGATCGGCGCGCTGATCGAGAGCGAGCTCTCGCCGGTCGCAGGACGGCCGGTCGTCTGCCTGCTCACCCACGTGCTCGTCGACGAGGACGACCCGGCGTTCGAGGAGCCGACAAAGCCGGTCGGCCCGTTCTACGACGAGACCAAGGCGCGGCAGCTCGAGGACGAGCGCGGCTGGCAGGTCGTCCACGACGCGGGCCGGGGCTGGCGGCGCGTCGTCCCCTCGCCCGTGCCGCTCCAGGTGGTCGAGCTCGAGGCGATCCGCTCGCTGCTCGCCTCCGGCTCGATCGTCGTCGCCTGCGGCGGCGGCGGCATCCCCGCCACGCGCCGCGGCGACCGCCTGGCCGGCATCGACGCCGTGATCGACAAGGACCGCGCCTCCTCGCTGCTCGCCCGCGCGCTCGGCGCCGACCGCTTCGTGATCCTCACCGAGGTGCCTGCGGTGTACGCGAACTTCGGCACCGACCAACAGCAAGAGCTCCGCGAGCTCTCCGTTGACGACGCCGGGGCGCTCCTGCCCGAGCTGGCCGCCGGTTCGATGCGCCCGAAGGTCGAGGCGTCGGTCGAGTTCGTCCGCGCCACTGGCCGCGAGGCGTTGATCACCTCCCCTGCAGCTCTGGGCGACGCGCTCGAGGGCCGCACCGGCACACGCGTCACGCCGTAGCCGAACCGTTCGCGGCCGGGCTGCGAACCAGCCTCGACAACCACCGGGGTCGAGGAGGAAGAGCCCATGCATGCCGCTGCACCACGGATTCCCAGAACGGTCGTCGTGGCCGCGGCGCTGGCACTCGCAGCGCTGGCGATCGCGGCGATCCTCACCCGCTTTCCCGGGCCTGGAGCTGCCAGCGCGTCGAGCCACTCGGAGGCGCCGCTGATCAGCCAGGACCCGCGGGCGGACAACACCGACCTGTACGCGTTCGTCAGCCCTGACGACACGAACACGGTCACGCTGATCGCGAACTACATCCCGCTCGAAGCTCCGGCCAGCGGGCCGAACTTCTACAGCTTCGACGACAGCGTTCTCTACCAGATCGGGATCGACCAGAACGGGGACGGACGCGCCGACATCGGCTACCAGTTCCGCTTCACGACGCAGACGCGGAACGGGAACACGTTCCTCTACAACACGGGGCCGATCACCTCGCTGAGCGACCCGAACTGGAACCGGCCGCAGACCTACAGCGTCACCCTCGTCCACTTCAACAAGAACGGCAAGGCGAAGGACCCGGTCGTGCTGGGGACGAACATCCCGACGCCGCCGGACAACATCGGGCCACGCTCGACGCCGAACTACTCCAACCTGGCGGCGTCTGCGGTCACGAACCTGCCCGGTGGGACCAAGGTCTTCGCCGGCCAGCGGGACGACCCGTTCTACGTCGACCTCGGCTCGATCTTCGACCTGGCCGGGCTGCGGCCGTTCAACCCGTTCCACCTCCTGCCGCTGCCGGCGGCGCCGGGCGTGGACGCGCTGCAGAACTACAACACGCACTCGATCGTCCTCCGCGTCCCGATCGGCCAGCTCGTGCAGGCACCGGCAGACACGATCGGCATCTACGCGAGTGCCGACCGTGAACGGACGACGGTGCTCCGCGAGGACGGCACGAAGGACGGGCACGGGCCGTGGGTGCAGGTCTCCCGGCTCGGGAACCCGCTGATCAACGAGGTCCTGATCCCGCTCGGGCAGAAGGACTACTGGAACCGCGAGAACCCCGGCGACGACAGCCAGTTCGCTCAGTTCTACGCGAAGCCCGAGGTTGCGCACCTCGAGAACCTGCTCTACGGCGCTCCTCCGGCCGGTCACGCCGGCGGCGCGCTCGCGCCGATCGCGGAGACCGGTCGCACCGACCTGCAGCAGATCCTGCTCACGGGCGTCCCGGGCCTGAACTTCACCGGCTCGAGGCAGGCCGACCTGCTGCGGCTGAACACGTCGATCAAGCCGGGCTCGAACGGCGCCTGCCCGGGCGGCACGGCCAGCTCGGCCGCGCCGGACCGGATGGGCGTCCTCGCGGGCGACCTCTGCGGCTACCCGAACGGCCGTCGGCTCGGCGACGACGTGGTCGACATCGACCTGCGCGCGATCGCGCAGGGCTACGGCTCGTTCCTGAACGGCGCGTTCGGGCTGCCGAACCTGAGCCCGAACAACCTCGTCGGCGACGGCGTCGACGCGAACGACGTGCCCTTCTCGGGTGCGTTCCCGTACGTCGCCAACCCGCACCAGGGCTACGAGGTGCCCTAGGGCACGGCGGACGGACCAACGACGGAGAGGCCCGGCCAGCCGGCGGGCCTCTCCGTCCCGGCTGAAGGAGTTGGCATGAGAACACGGAGATTGGTGTTCGGAGGAACAGCAGCGGGGCTGACGGCGGTCGCCATCCTGCTCGGCGGCGCCCTGCGCGGCTCGCCGAGCGCGCGCTCGGCTCCGGTCCTGTCGCCGCCGCCGGCCTCGGAGACGACGGTCGCGCAGGTCGCAAAGCTCCAGGCCGAGCTGCGGGCGAACGTCGACGACGTGAACGCGCTCGACGCGCTCGGCCTCGCGTACCAGCAGCGGGCGCGCGAGACCGGCGACCCGACCTATTACACGAAGTCGGACGAGGTGCTGAGCCGCGCGCTGCGCCTGGCTCCACGCGACCTGCTCGCGACCAGCGGGCTCGGCTCGCTCGCGCTCTCGCGGCACCGGTTCCGTGTGGCGCTCGCGCTCGGCCGGCGCGCGCACACGATCTCGCCGACCACGGCGCGCAACTACGGCGTGATCGGCGACGCGCTCGTCGAGCTCGGGCGCTACCGCGCCGGTTTCCAGGCGTTCGACACCATGGCCCGCCTGCGGCCCGACGTCTCGTCCTACTCGCGGGTCGCCCACGCCCGCGTCCTGATCGGCGACGTCCGCGGCGCGTTCTCGGCCTGGCGGCTCGCACTCGAGGCATCGCTCGGCCAGGGCGAGACCGAGGCGTGGACGCGCGTCCAGATCAGCAAGACGGCCTTCTCGGTCGGCCGGCTCGGCCCGGCGCTCGCTCAGGCCCAAGCGGCCCTGCGAGCGTTCCCGGGCTACGCGCCCGCGTACGACGCGCTCGCCTGGGCCGAGTACGGCCGCGGCCGCCTGCACGCCGCGATCGCGGCCGAGCAGGCGGCCGTCGACCGGATCCCGCTGCCGCAATACGTGTCGGTGCTCGGCGACCTCCAGCGGACGGCCGGCCTCACCGCCGACGCACGCAGGCAGTACGCGCTGATCGGCGTGATCCAGCGCCTGCTCGTCGCGAACGGCGTCGACACCGACCTGGAGACGGCGCTCTTCGACGTCGACCACGGCATCCGGCCGCGGGCCTCGCTCGCCCTGGCTCGCCGCGCGCAGCGGGAGCGGCCGTCCATCGACGGCGACGACGTGCTGGCCTGGGCACTCGAGCGCACCGGCCATTGCCGCGAGGCGCTCGGCTACTCGCAGCGTGCGCTGCGGCTCGGGACGCGTGACGCGCTGAAGCTCTTCCACCGCGGCGCGATCGAGCAGTGTCTCGGCCACCGGACGGCCGCCCGCAGCTGGTACCGGCGCGCCCTGGCGCTGAACCCGCGCTTCTCGGTGCTGTGGGCGCCGGTCGCGAGGAGGGAGCTGCGATGAAGCGGCTCATTCTCCTGCTCGCCGTGTTCGCCGCGCTGCTCGCGCCGGCGGCGGCCTCCGCGCACCCGCTCGGCAACTTCACGATCAACCGCTTCAGCCGCGTAGAGGTCTCCGGGCACCGCCTCTACGTGCTCTACGTGCTCGACCTGGCAGAAATCCCGACCTTCCAGGCCGGGAACATCGACGCGCGCGCCTACGCCCATCGGATCGCCCAGAACGTCCACCTGACCGTGGCCGGCCGGCCAGCGCCGCTCGTCGTGCTCGGCCGGGCGCTGGCTCACCCGCCAGGCGCGGGCGGCCTGCGTACGACGCGGCTCGAGGTCGTCCTAGCGGGGCCGACGATCGCGGGGCCCGCACGCCTCGCCTACCACGACGCCAACTACGCCGACCGCATCGGCTGGAAGGAGGTCGTGGTGGGCGCCCACACGCCCAGCCGCAGCGACGAACTTCGCGCCTACCCGAAGGACATGCTCTCGAGCCCGCTCGACGTGACCTCGACGACGGCAGAAGTGACGCCCGGCAGCGGCCCGGATAGGCCGCCGGCGCTCTCGCACGGCAAGCTGCTAGAGGCGCCCGACCGGATCGCGGACTCCGGGTTCGCCTCGCTCGTGGGCCGCTCGCACCTGAGCCTGCTCGTGATCCTGGCCTCGCTCGCCGCGGCCATGTTCTGGGGCGCGGCCCACGCGCTCTCCCCGGGGCACGGCAAGACGATCGTCACCGCCTACCTCGTCGGCCAGCGCGGCACGCCGAAGCATGCGGCCCTGCTCGGCCTGATCGTCACCGCCACGCACACGGTCGGCGTCTTCGCGCTCGGCCTCGTCACGCTCGCGCTCTCACAGTTCATCGTCCCCGACCGGCTCTATCCGTGGCTGAACCTCGTCTCCGGGCTGCTGGTCGTCGGCATCGGCGCGTCGGTCCTGCGCACGCGCTGGCGGCGGCGCCGGCACCACCATCACCATCACCACCACGAGCACCCGACGAGCTTCCGGTCGCTGCTCGCGGTCGGCGTCTCGGGAGGGCTCCTGCCGTGCCCGTCGGCGCTCGTCGTCCTGCTGGCGGCGATCTCGCTCCACCGCGTCGCCTTCGGCCTGCTCCTGATCGTCGCGTTCAGCGCCGGCCTCGCACTGAGCATCACCGGAGTCGGCCTCGCCGCGGTCGTCGCGCGGAGCGCCTTCCGCCGCGCCACCTTCGAAGGCCGGCTGGTTCGGCTCTTGCCAGCCGCCAGCGCACTCGTCATCCTCGCGGCGGGACTTGCCATGACCCTCCGCGCCGTCCCGAAAGTGAGCTGACCATGTTCGGACTCGACAGCTGGATCGCATCCTTCTCCGACGGCGGGACGCTCGCCCTGGTCTGCCTGATCGCGATCGTGCTCGGGCTGCGCCACGCGACCGACCCCGACCACCTCGCGGCGGTCTCGACCCTGATCGCCGGAACGCGCGAGCGCGCCACCGGCGCGGCCGCCCGCCTTGGCCTCTCGTGGGGGCTCGGCCACGCCTCGACGCTCTTCGCGTTCGGCCTCCCGATCGTCCTCTTCCAGCGCTACCTGCCTCACGCGGCCGAGCAGGCGGCCGAGGTCGCCGTGGGCGTCGTGATCGCGGTGCTCGCGGTCTCGCTGCTCGTCCGTTGGCGGCGCGGGCAGCTCCAGGTTCACTCACACGTCCACCCGCCCCGGCGCGCACGCACGCCGCACCAGGCCTTCGCGATCGGCCTCGTGCACGGGATGGGTGGCAGCGCCGGCGTGGGCGTCCTCCTGCTCGCGACGATCCACGACCGCGGCCTGGCGATCGGCGCGCTGGCGCTGTTCGCCGCCTGCACGGCGCTCTCGATGGCACTGCTCTCCAGCGGGCTCGGGTTCACGCTCGGCCGCGCGCGCGTGCGCAGCGCCTTCCCCGCCGTCGCCCCGGCCCTCGGTCTGCTCAGCCTCGCGTTCGGCGTCTGGTACGCGCTCGGGGCGCTGAACGTCGCTCCCTACTATTTCTAGATGAACGATCCGCACTCCCTCGTCGCGCCATACGCCTTGGACGCACTCGATCTGAAGGAGGAGCGGGAGTTCGAGGAGCACCTGGCCACGTGCGAGTCGTGCCGCCAGGAGCTCGCGCGCCTCCGTGAGACAGCCGCGAGCCTTGCCTACGCCGCGCCGGGCCCGGCGCCTCCGCTGGCGCTGAAGGAGCGGATCCTCGACCAGGCCCGTGCGGACCGGCCGAACGTCGTCTCGCTGCCGCGCAGGCGCAGCTGGACGGCGCCGCTTGCCGCGGCAGCCGCGGTTGCCGCCGCAGCGGCGATCGGCCTCGGCGTCTGGGGCGCGACCCGCTCGACCTCGACCGACCCGTTCGCCGCCGTGCTGGCGCAGTCCGGTGCCAGGGTCGTGCCGATGGGCGACCGCGGCGCGCTGGCCGTCGCGCCCGACGGCAGCGCTGCGATCGCATTGAGCGCGCCGAATGCTCCGGCAGGCAAGACGTACGAGGCCTGGGTGATCCGGAATGGAACGCCGAAGCGCGCGGGCCTTCTGTCGGGCACCTCGACATTGCGCATTCAGCGACCGGTGGGCACAGGCGCGGTCGTCGCGGTGACGCTCGAGCGCACCGGCGGCGTCGACCGGCCGACGACCCCGCCGGTCGCACAGACGAGGGCCCTCTCGTGACGCTGCTGACCGCACCGCCTCCTCCGGCTACGCGCGACCTCGCGCACCTCTCCGACGAGTCGCTGCTCTCGCTCGTCGCGGCCTCGGACGACGACGCGCTGGCCGAGCTCTACGACCGCTTCGGGCGCGTCGCATACAGCCTCGCGCTGCGGATCCTCCGCGACGAGGCGCTGGCGCAGGACGCCGTGCAGGAGGCCTTCCTCGGCGTCTGGCGGAGCGCCGACCGCTTCCTCGCCGAGCGCGCCAAGGCGAGCACGTGGATCCTGACGCTCGTCCACCGCCGCGCGGTCGACCTCGTCCGCCGCGAGGAACGCCGCCGCGGCGAGCCGCTCGAGAGCGCGCCCGAGCCGGCCGCGCCCGAGACGACCGAGGACGAGGCGACACTCGGCCTCCAGCGGCGCCTGGTGCAGGAGGCGCTCTCGCAGCTCTCGCCCGAGCAGCGCCAGGCGCTGGAGCTCGGCTACTACGGCGGCCTGACGCAGAGCGAGCTCGCCGAGCAGCTGGGCCAGCCGCTCGGCACGATCAAGAGCCGGATGTTCTCGGGCCTCTCGCGCCTGCGCGACCTGCTCGCCGAAGCCGGGCTCGAGCAGTCGTACCCCTAGCCGGTGAGCTCCGGCGCGCTCACAGCCATCGCGATCGCCGCCGGAGTCGTCGGCCTGATCGTGATCGTGATCTTCCTCTTCGGGCCGCGCAGTTGAGGAATGTCTACGGCCGAAGAATCGTTTTAAGGGTCATGAGAACATTGGACGAAATCCGGAACCAGCTGGACCAGGCGACCGAGCGGCGCTCGGAGCTATGGCACCTGCTCTCGGACGGCCACGACCCCATCCTGTCGGACGAGCTCCACGAGCTCGAGGACCGGATCGCCACGCTCTGGGACGAGCAGCGGATGCTGAAGGCCCAGCAGCGCTTCGGCGACCGTGACGAGATCATCAAGCGCGCTCGCCACGAGGAGCGACTGGCGCGCGCCGCGTAAAGACCCGGGGCATGTCCCCCGTGAACGAAGAAGCCGGCAGCTGGCCCTGCCGGCTTCTTTTTTTGTTCGACTTCCGCAGCCGCAGTCCTGATACACCTGACCTGACATGACCCTCACGCGCGCCGCTCGCGCCGCGCTGCTGGCCGGGCTCGCCGTGGCTTTCGCGGCGCTGGCCGCCGGCTGTCTCGGCGGCGGGAAGAGCAACTCGGCCACGGTCACCGTCACGACGACGGCGACCGAGACGGGTGCTGCGTCCGGCGGCCCGGCCGACTCGCTCCAGCGCGAGTTCGTCAGGGTCGTCTCCGACGTCTCGCCCTCGGTCGTCCAGATCGAGACGCCACAGGGCCTCGGCTCGGGCGTCGTCTACGACGACAAGGGCGACATCGTCACGAACGCGCACGTCGTCGGCACCGCCAAGAACGTCACGGTCACCCTCTCGAACGGCTCGCGCCATTCCGGCACCGTCGTCGGCACGTTTCCGCCGAACGACGTGGCAGTAGTGCACGTCGACGGCGCGGCGC
>Ga0207683_10000971_pt1 | contig 26243 bp, 26 predicted proteins | sample KBSM73metaG_FD_184333 | JGI IMG/M metagenome (GOLD analysis project Ga0207683, IMG submission 184333) | Miscanthus rhizosphere microbial communities from Kellogg Biological Station, Michigan, USA - KBS M7-3 metaG (SPAdes) (version 2) | ecosystem: Host-associated > Plants > Roots > Rhizosphere >... | reverse complement strand
GGCACGGCTACCTCCTGGCCGGGCACTGCCTCATCGACACCGCCCTCGGCCAGGAGACCGCCGACGTCTGCGCCACCGTGGTCCGGTTCGGCAAGCCGAGCGACGAGGAGGTGCTCGCCTACGTCGCCTCCGGGGAGCCGATGCGGGTGGCCGGCTCCTTCACCCTCGACGGTCGCGGAGCCCCCTTCCTGGACGGCATCGACGGCGACGCGGGCAACGTCATCGGCGTCAGCCTGCCCCTGGTACGACGGCTGCTGGCCGAGCTCGGCACGTCGGTGGTGTCGCTGTGGAGCTGAAGATCGGGCCGATCGCGGTCGACTCCCCCGTGGTGCTGGCGCCGATGGCCGGCGTCACGAACGCCGCCTTCCGGGCGCTGTGCCGCGAGTTCGGCGGCGGGCTGTACGTCAGCGAGATGGTCTCGGCCCGCGCCCTGTGCGAGGGCCACGAGCGGACCTTCACGATGATCGCGGGGGCGCCGGACGAGCCGGTGCGGTCGGTGCAGCTGTACGGCGTCGACCCCTACTGGGTGTCGGAGGCCGTGAAGCGGAAGCCGACGCTCGTGCCCACGAGAAGCTGCTTGAGCGCGACCTCGACGGACATGACACCGGTGACGCCGGGAGAGGGGATCTGGAGGAGGCCCGCATCCGGAACGCGGACCTTGACACCGGAAGCCGCGCGATACGCCTCGAGCACGGCGCCGAGAGGTCCGGAGGCGATCTCGAACCGCCTCACGGGAAGCGTTGCCGGCGCCGCGGCGCCCGTAGCCGCGCCGTTCACGGTTTCCGCGGCGAGCGCGCGGGCCGAGGGTCGCACGGCGGCATAGGCCGCAAGCGTTCCCGCCGCCATCCAGACGGAGCGCGTCCGCTTCCTCGACTGCTTCTTCATCGCGCGCTGGCGGCTCATCCCGTGGCTCCCTTCACCGGCTGAAGTTCGTCGTCGTTGCCCTGGTCCGTGGAGATCTCGGCGGCCCGCCGGGCGCGCCAGGCCTGCAGGCGCCGGAGGGAGAGAGCGATCCCGGTCACGGCCAGCACCGCGCCGCCGAGGGACGCGAGAGCCGCGACGAGCTGACCGAAGAATCCCAGCGATTCCCCGGTGTGGAGGAACCGCATCCAGGAACGGGCCTGCCGGCCGGCGGCGGCCTCGGCGTACGGCTCCCATCGGGTGACCGCTCCGGACTTGGCATCGAGCGTGAGCGAGGAGCGGGCGAAACGGTTGAGGAAGCGGGCTTCCTCGATCGAGAACGTGACCGCGCTCTTGCCGCTCTCCGGGAGCCTGAGGGTAATCGCCCGCCACCCCGGCGCTCGTTTCTCGGCGATGCGCCAGAGACCGTCGAGCGCGGCGGCGTCGCCGGCAGTGAGAGGGCGAGCCTCGGCGCCCGGATTTCCGCCGCCCTGCCGTCCCCCGGCGGTCGGCGCCGGGGGAGGGACATCGCCGAACGCCCGATAGACGAGGTCGCCGGCCCAGCGGTACGACATGACCATGCCGGTGAGCGTGATGACGACGAGGGGCAGGGCCGTCCAGACGCCGATGACGTTGTGCCAGTTGAAGTCGCGCGCCTTTCCGGAGAGCCGGCGTTGAAAGAGGCCGACGCTCGAAATGCGGCGGATGCCGCGCAGCCGCGGCCACCAGATGTAGAGGCCCGAAAGCGCGAGGCCGAAGAAGAGGAGATTCGCCGCCCCGGTGATCGCTTTGCCGGCGGGCCGGCTCTTCTCGGAGAACGCGAGCCACCGGTGGATGTCCTGGACTTCGCCGAAGAACGTGCGCCAGCCGGAGGCGGCGGATCCGAGCACGGCGCCCGTCGAGCGGTCGAGGAAGATCGTGCGCTCGCGGCCGAACGCGACGGCGGCGGCCTCCGCGGGATCCGAGCTCACCGTCACGGCGGTGGGAGCGGTCCCGGGAGACGCTTCGGCGGCGAGGCGGAGGAGCGTGCCGGCGGGGATCGGCTCGGCCGTCTGCCGCGGACGTCCGATCTCTGGAACGCGGCGGACGCCGCGTTCGACGAACCGCAGAACCTGAGGCTGGAATGCGAGCAGGACGCCGGTGACGCACATCGTGAAAATGACGGCTCCCGCGAGCGACCCCGCCGCGAGATGGCACCAGAAGAGGGCTCGCCGGAGGGCTCTCATCGGGTCGGCATCATATTGAGACTCAGTCTCATTGTCAGCGGAAAAATAGACGGAGGGCCGCCCTGCTGTCAAGGCGGTCCACGGAAACCTTGGGTTTTTCGCGGGTTTTCGGGTTTTCGGCGGGCTTTGGCCGGCTAGCGGTCAGCGGTCAGCGGTTGCCGGGCGACTCTCGGCTCTGGTCGGCCAGCCGCAGGCGAATCTCACCGAGGTGGTACGCGGCGTGGGCGACCGCGCCGAGTGTCGTGGGCAGCGCCTCGCCGGCCGCGACCGGCTCTTCACGGATGGCGCGGACGAGCTTCTCGTACTCCGCGCGGACCCGGCGCCGGAGTGCATCCCATTCCTTCGCATCGACCTCGCGAATGCTCCAGCTCTGCGTCCAGTCGCGGTCGGCGTGGTCGCCCTGCATCCACGCGCTCGACATTTCGAGGTGGAACGCGATGTGGTGGACCTGGCCGGCGATCGACGGGGCGCCCGGCCGGGCCGAGCGGGAGGCTTCGGACGGCGAGAGGGAGTCGATGGCGCCGAAGAGGCCGGCTTTCGGATCGTTGTCGATGAAGTAGGTCGACGGTCCCGACGGGCCCTCGAAGGTCTCCTTGAGGAGAATCAGGGCGGCGTCGGCGGCCGGGGATGGGGGAAAGGACTGGCGCGCGGTGGACATGGAAGCTCCTTTCGAATCTACCGGACCCGACTCTCTCGGAAAAGGTTGCAGTTTTCTTCTGGCCTCGGTTCTCCGGTTTCGACGAGACTGGAAGCAAGGGGCAAGGAGTAAATCGGAAACGAAAGGAGTCTTCCATATGCATATGCCCAAGCGTCAGAACATCCGACTGGCCGCCGCCGCTGTCGCGGCGATTCTCCTGGGTCTTTCGCAGCCCGCTTCCGCCGCCGATGCCTCCAAGTCGCCTCAGGCCGCGGCCTACCAGACCTCGCTCAAGGCGATCGCCTCGGGCGACTTCGAGGCCTACAAGAAATCGGTCACCAAGGCCGCCCGCGCCGGCATCGAGAAGGACATGAAAGAGATGGGCATGGACGCCAAGAAGGGCATGCAGATGCTCAAGGAGATGGCGCCCTCCGACATCAAGTACACGGCGGTCACAGTCGACGGCAAGAAGGCGACCCTCTCGGCGACCGGCAAGATGATGGACGAGCCTCAGTACGGCACGATCGAGCTCGAGGAAGAGGACGGCGCCTGGAAGGTCGGCCACCAGAGCTGGACGAATAAGAAGCCCTGACCCGCGGCAAGAAGCCCTGACGCTCTTCGGAAGCGCCGGCCCCGGCCCCGCTCAGGCGGGGCCGGGCTTCACACGATGCTCGCGAATCAGGCCGACCGGCGAGTCACGGGCTCAGCGGGTCTGTCCGCCCGGCTGGGCGACCGCCGGCATCGAGCAACGGTAGGCGACTCCGGCGCGGCCTTCGGCGTCGGAGACCAGCACCGTATTGGCGCCCTTCTCGCGGGCTTCCCGCTGGAGCTGAAGCTCGGCGTCGGTCTGGTCGAAACGGCCGGGCACGGCCGTGAGATCCGCGACCTTCTCGCAGCTCGCGACGACCGAGGCGTCACGGGTCATGGCGATGTTCTCGAAGCCTTTCTCCGAGGCGCAGCCGGCGGCGGCGACGAGGCCTGCGGCCGCCAGAACAGAGAGGGAAAACCGGGACATGGAACCTCCTTGGGATGGGACATCAAACCCATCGCCCCCCTGGGGCAGCAAGAGACAGGCCAAGCGAGGCTTCGGGGCCGCCGGGGAAGATCGAAGTCGGGGCTTGCGCAGTCGGACGGACGGGACTAGGATTTTCTCGAGCCGCACTCCGGCTTTCACCCGCCTGATCCGACCCCTCTTCGGATCCACGGCGCGGGGAAAAGGGGGATGTCCCCGGAGATGGTTGGTTCGTCTTTGACCGTGGGAGACGCGGGGAGGGGACGCGGCATCCCGCCGTTGAGGACGACATGCCGACCAACCTGAAGAAACTGGTTCGAGCCCGGATGGAGAAAACCGGCGAGAGCCACGCGACGGCTCTCCGATATGTCCGCCGCAAGGGCGAGCCTCGGACACCGCCGCCGGCTCCCGACTCCATTTCGAAGCGCCGCTATCGCTACCGCGGGACTCTTCGCCACGATCCCGCGATCGATGCGTACGTCGGGTCCGTGAGGGGCGAGCTCGGCGCGCTCGTCGCTCGCCTCGTCGCGCTCGTGCGCTCGAACGTGCCGGGCCACGACGAGCTCCGAGTCCACGGGGCGCCGCAGTTCTGCGTCCGGGGCGAACCGTTCTGCTACGTCGTGGGCTACGCAAAGCACGTCAACCTGGGGTTCTGCGACGGCGCGAGTCTTCCCGACCCCGAGGGGCTCCTCGAGGGCACCGGCAAGGCCATGCGCCACGTCAAGATTCGGCCCGGCGCGGAGTTTCCGGGCAAGACGCTGTCGCGGATGGTCCGGGACGCCGCGCGCCGCGCGCGTGCCCGCCAGGCCGCGGACGGCGATGCGATCCCCGAGAAGGTGCGCGATGCGCGCCGCTGACGCATCGCCGCGTTCGCTGAAAGGGAGGGTCGCCCTCGTCGCCGGCGCCACGCGGGGCGCCGGGCGAGGGATCGCCTGCATGCTGGGAGAGGCCGGCGCGACCGTCTACTGCACGGGCCGCAGCACGCGCGCGCATCCGGCAACCGGTGTGTATGCGGGTCGGCCGGAGACGATCGAGGAAACGGCGGAGATGGTCACGGCGCGCGGCGGCCGCGGTATCGCGATACGCGTCGATCACCTCGTCCCCGATCAAGTCGAAGCGCTCATAGCGCGGATTCGCCGCGAGGAGAAACGCCTCGACATCCTGGTCAACGACATCTCCGAAGGCGTCATGCACGACTTCCGGCCCTTCTGGAAGGTTTCACTCGAGAACGGTTTCCAGGCACTGCGGCAGGCCGTGCACACGCACCTGATCACGAGCCACTACGCAGCGCCGCTCATGATCGAGAATCGTCGCGGCGTGATCGTCGAGATCACCGACGGCGACTTCCTCGGATACCACGGCACGATCTTCTACGACCTCGTCAAAACCACCGTGAACCGCCTCGCCTGGGCGATGGCGGGGGAGCTGCGCAAGCACGGCGTCGCCGCCGTCGCCGTCACGCCGGGCTACATGCGGACCGAAGGCGTGCTCGACCGACACGGCGTGACCGAGGCCAACTGGACGGAGGGTGTCCGGAAGGAACACCACTTCGCGCACTCGGAGACCCCGTTCTTCGTGGGCCGGGCCGTGGCGGCGCTGGCCGCGGACCCGCGTGTGCTCGAGAAGTCCGGCGGGCTCTTCGCTTCCTGGACGCTCTCGGACGAGTACGGCTTCACGGACGTGGATGGCCGCCGGCCGCACTGGGGCCGCGCGTTCGGCCATCTCTACGGGAAGGGCATGCCGGCCTCGAAGGAGATCCGTTACGAATGGGCCCTCCTTGGCAACGCTTTCGCAGGAAATCCGGCGAAGTCCGGCACAGAGGAGCCCGGTATGGAAACATGAGGAGAGACACCATGAACGAGTGGAGCGCCGGTCGAAGCCGCATCGTCGAGATCACCTACGCTTTGCTGCGGTTCTTCGCGGGCGCTCTGCTCGCCTGTCACGGCGCGCAAAAACTTTTCGGCGCTCTCGGGGGCCAGGTCGCCGACAATCCGATGATGAAGTTCGGAGGCGTCATCGAGTTCTTCGGCGGCCTTCTGATCGCCGTCGGTCTGCTCACGTCGTGGGCGGCGTTTCTCGCCTCGGGAATGATGGCCGTCGCCTACTTCATGGCGCACGCGCCCCAGGGCTTCTGGCCGATCATCAACAAGGGCGAGCTCGCCGTGGTCTACGCGTTCCTGTTCCTCTTCATCTCCGCGTACGGAGGCGGGCGATACAGCCTGGACGCGGCGTTTCGGAGATCCCGGAGGACGGTGGTTCCGGCGCGCGCCTGACGCTGACGGCGCCCTTGGGGGCGCCCTGGGCATCACCGGATCCGGCGCAGGAAGTTGTTGTTCTGCGTGTAGCGCTCGGGCGTGCCGTCCGGGCCCATGACGAACACGATCTCCTCGCCGAGCTCTTTGTCCTTGCGGATGCGCCGGAAGCGGTGCTCGCCCGTCTTCTTGAGCTTCTCGAGGTCTTTCATGGGGCTCATCGTGGGCAGCTCGAGCATGGCGAGGCCGTCTTCCCACGGCAGGATGAGGACCTCTCCGGCCCAGGGCTGCGCGTCGTAGGTTCCGGCATAACGGGAGAGCGCGGGATCCGGCGCCTTCGCCTTCCCCGGTTCCTTGGCCGCCGCGACCACGGCCGGGGCCACGATGTCGTAGAGGCGCATCGCCCACTCGGGCGAGTCCACGCTCTGGGCGTTCGCGAGGAAGACCGTGGCGACGCCGTCCTTCGGCCCGACCAGGACTGCGCTTCGGAATCCCGGGCAGCTTCCCCCGTGGCCGGGCAGAAAGACGTCGTCGTTTTTCCAGATGCGGAACCCGAGGCCCCAGAGCGTGTTGAAGTCGGGCTCGACCCAGTGGATGCGCTGCATCTCGGCGAGCGTCGTGGCCTTCAGCACGTCTTTGCCGCCGCGGGCGAGCAGGCGCAGCTGCCACGAGGCGAAGCGGGCCAGATCTTCGGCGTCCGAGGTGAAGCCGGCCGCCGCGTCCACGCCCTTCATCGTGAAGAAGGGAATCGGCGACCGCTTTCCGTCCCGGTCGAGCGACGAGTAACCGGTTGCGAACCGCTTGCCGCGCTCGGTCTCCGGGATGAAGGGCGTCGTGCTCGACAGCGACAGCGGCCCGAGGATGTTCTTCCGCACGTAATCCGCGTACGGCTCCCCCGACGCGGAGACCACGACCTCGCCCAGGAGCTCGAATCCCAGGTTCGAGTACTGGTGGTGCTTTTCGGGCGGGTAGAGCGCTTCGATGGTCCCGCCCGCCGCGATGATCTCTTCGCGTGTCGGCATCGCGAAATCGGGCGCCGACCAGTAGGGATACGCCGGCTCCTGCGGCAGCCCCGAGGCGTGCGTCAGGAGCCCCTCGATGGTGACGTCGCCTTCTCCCTGCGTCGTCTTCAATCGAAACCAGGGGAGGTGCTGTCCGACGCTGTCGTCCAGCCGCAGCTTGTCCTCGTCGCGGAGCTGAAGGATCGCGATGGACGTGAAGAGCTTCGAGATCGAGCAGATGCTGTAGAGCGTCTCCGCGTCCGCCGGGCGGCCGCTCGCGAGGTCGGCGGCCCCGAAACCGCCGCTCCACAGCGTCTCGTCCCGGTACACGACCGCGGCCGAGATGCCGGGGATGCGGGCGTACGCCCGCTGCGCCTCGAGCCAGCCCCGGGCGAGCTGCACGGCGGAGACGACGCGCGGGTCCTTCGCGACAGGCGTCGCGACAGGAGGCGGGTCGGCCGCGCGGAGAGTCGCCGCGCCCGCCGTCGCGAACAGGAGGCCCGCAATGAAACCTCGCATGGAGAGTGTGACTCTATAGGATGAGTCCCGATGGACACCGTCCCGCCCATGGCCGGCCGGACCGTTCTCGTCACGGGCGCAACGAGCGGCATCGGTCTCGAAACGGCACGACTCCTCGGGGCGATGGGGGCGAGAGTCGTCCTCGGCGTGCGCGACGCGGCGCGGGGGGGCGCGGTCGCGCGAACGATCGCCTCCGAAGGCGGCGAGGCCGAGGTCCTGCCCGTCGATCTGGCCTCGTTCGCCTCGGTGCGCGAGGCCGCGGCCCGTTTCGGAAGCTCCCACGACCGGCTCGACGTGCTCGTGAACAACGCCGGAATCGCGCTCTCGCGGCGAGAAGTCTCGAACGACGGGCACGAGCTGACCTGGCAGACCAACTTCCTCTCGCACTTTCTCCTCACGCGCCTGCTCCTGCCCTCCCTCCGCCGCGGGAAAAAGCCGCGGATCGTCAACGTCAGCTCCGAAGGCCATCGGACGGGCCGGATCGAATGGGACGATCTCGAGCTCGAACGCGGGTTCGGCGGATTCCGGGCGTATGCGAACTCCAAGCTCGGCCAGGTCCTCTTCACTCGCGAGCTCGCGCGCCGAGAGCCGTCTCTCTCGGTCAACGCCCTCCATCCGGGCGCCATCGCGACCAACATCTGGCGGCGGCAGTCGCGCCCCATCGTTTCCGTTTTCGAGGTCCTGACCCGTCTCTTCGGACACCTCCTGCCGCCCGAGAGGGGAGCGGAACCGGTGACGCGACTGGCGAGCGCTTCCGTGCTCGACGGCGTGAGCGGACGCTACTTTCGCCGGTTCCGCGAGGCCGCCCCATCATCCCGGGCGCTCGACGACGCGGCCGCCGCGCGATTATGGGATGTCGCGGCCGCGGCCACCGGTTCATGAGCACCGCCGCCGTTCCGCGTGCGGTCGCCGGCCGGACCGTCCTCGTGACGGGAGCGACGAGTGGCATCGGCCTGGAAGCCGCGCGCCAGCTCGCGCAGATGGGCGCGCGCGTCGTTCTGGGCGCGCGGAATCCGGCGCGCGCCTCCGCGGTGGCGCTCGAGATCACGCGCCGGGGCGGCGCGGCCGAAGTGCTCCCGATCGACCTGGCCTCGTTCGAGTCGACCCGCGAAGCCGCCGCCCGCTTCTCGGCCTCGCACGAGCGCCTCGACGTCCTGGTCAACAACGCGGGCACGGCGGTCGCCCGCCGGGAGGTCACAGCGGACGGACACGAGCGGACCTGGCAGACCAACTTCCTCGGCCAGTTCCTCCTGACGCGGCTCCTCATCCCGGCGCTCCGGCGGGCGCCGAAGCCCCGCGTCGTCAACGTGGGCTCGGACGCGCACCGGACGGGGAAGCTCGAATGGGACAATCTCGAGCTCGAGAAGGGCTACGGCGGCTACCGCGCCTACGCCAACACGAAGCTCGCCCTCGCGTTGTTCACGCGCGAGCTCGCGCGGCGCGAGCCCGGCATCGCCGTGAACGTCCTCCATCCGGGAGCGATCGCGACGAACATCTGGAAGCCCCTTCCGGCGCCGGCGCGCTGGCTCATCGCGGTGCTCCTGCGGTCCACGGAAAGCGGGGCCGCTCCCGTCATCCGCCTCGCCGCCGACCCCGATCTCGAGGGCGTGACGGGCCGCTACTTCAGCCGGTTCCGCGAAGCGAAGCTGGCCCGGGCGGCACAGGACGACACGGACGCCGCGAAGCTCTGGCGGATCGCCGAGAAGGCGACCGGGCTTTCGCCGTCATCCTGAGCGTCGCTCCGTCCTACGTCTTCGACATCTTTCGCATCGCCGCCCAGACGAAACCCGCCGCCGTCAGAGCGGCCAGCGCGATCTTCGTCACGTCGATCACCGGCCGAACCTCGACGCCCTCGGGCGAGGAGACGATCACGGCCACGCTGCGGGCGAGCGTTTTCCCGCCGCCGCCCCCTCCTCCGCCTCCGCCCCGACGGGCGAGTCCGCCGCGCGCTCCCAGGTCGCCGGTCCCCGAGCCCATGCCGAAACCCGCGACCGCGAGGACTTCGGCGGCGGGGATCAGGAGACGGTCCCCATGCGCGATGGGGGCGGCGTAGACGCTGGAAACGTCGGCGGCGTCGATGAGCCGCTCCATGACACCGGCGGCGCGTCGGGCCGCGAGCGTCGAGTCGTTTTGCGGCGCCTCGGGATCGCTCACAGAAACTTGCGCAGGAGCCGCAGGCGCGGGCGCGGCTTCCGGAGGCGCGCGCGTCCGACGAAAAACGCCGTGGCGAGTCCGGCCGCGAGGAGCCCGAGTTGGATGCGGCGCGTCGGGTCGGTGATCCGCAGCAGACGCGTTCCGGATCCGTCCTCGACGCGCACGCCGGCCGGCCGGTTCCAGACGAGCCCGCCGCTCTCTCCGGGCAGCCGGAGCAGGAACGACCGTGTCATGGGTACGAGCATGCGTCCGAGGTGGGAGATCCGTTCTCCCTGGCGGATGGTGGTCGCCGTCACGCGTCGAGACTATCGCGCTTTATGATCCCGGCCCATGAAAAGAGTCGTGATCGTCTGCGCCTGTCTCCTCGCCGCCGCCGCGGCGGCCGTTTCGGTGCCCGGCCCCGTGCTCGTCGAGGCCGGCGAGTTCGTGAAGATCTACGACCCGAGCGTCGGCGAGAAGGAGAAGTGGTACATCAACGACCACTGCTTCATCCGCGGCGAAGACGGCACCTGGCATCTTTTCGGAATCACGCACGCCGAGCCCTCGGATGCTCTCGACGAGGACGAGTTCGCGCACGCGACTTCGCCGGCCCTCCTCGAGCGTCCCTGGAAGAAGCAGCCGTTCGCCCTGACCGTCGCGCCGGAAGCCCCCTGGAAAGAGGAGCACCTCTGGGCGCCGCACGTGGTCGCGCACGGAGGCACCTACTACATGTTCTATTGCGCGGGCGACGCGGACCACACGAAGTACAAGATCCATCTCGCGACGTCGAAGGACCTGAAGACCTGGACGCGGCACCCCGGCAACCCCATGGTCGTCGACGGGTTCGACGGGCGCGACCCGTTCGTGATGCGCATCGGCGACGAGTGGGTCATGTACTACACGGCGACGAGCGCGCCCGACGGCGGCAACCATGTCGTCAAGTACGCGACGAGCCCCGACCTCACGCGCTGGACGGTCCGCGGAACGGTGTTCACCGATCCGAGCACCGGCAAGTACGGCGGACCGACGGAATCGCCGTTCGTCGTGCGGCGCGGGACGAAGTCCTACCTCTTCATCGGTCCCCGCGACGGCGACAAGGACGTCTTCGACGGCACCGACGTCTTCGTGTCGGAGGATCCGTTCCGCTTCCGGGTCCAGGATCGCGTGGGGCACATCCCGGCCCACGCCCCGGAGGTCATCCAGGACTCCGCCGGCAAGTGGTGGATCAGCCGCTGCGGTGCCGAGCGGGGGGGCGTCTACCTCGCGCCGCTCACCTGGAAGGATGGGCTGCCTTAGGCCGGGCAAGACCCTTGCAGGGACCAGCCCGGATCTCTCCGTCTCCTGAGACCATCCCCACCGGAGCAAGAAGGAGCGACATCGATGGCAGGTACGTCCAAGCGCGCTGAGACCGGTATTCCGGGACTCGACCATGTCCTCTCGGGGGGTCTTCCGCGGGGTCGGATCTACCTGCTCAAGGGATCGGCCGGCGCCGGCAAGACGACGTTGAGCCTCCAGTTTCTGATGCACGGCGTCGCCGCGGGCGAGCGCGGCCTCTACGTCGCCCTCTCCGAGAACCGCGCCGAGCTCGACGAGGTGGCGAGCTCCCACGGCTGGGACCTCTCCGGCCTCGAGATCCAGGAGATGGGGGAAGGCGGAGACATCCGCGCCAAAGACGAGAACACCCTGTTTCTGCCGGCGGAGGTCGAGCTCGGCGAGACCACGCGCCGGATCCTCGACGGCGTCGAGCGCAGCGGCCCCGCGCGCGTCGTCATCGATTCTCTGTCGGAGATCCGCTATCTCGCGGGCAGCGAGGTCCGTTACCGGCGCGAGGTCATGGCCCTCAAGCAGGCCTTCATGGCCAAAGGATGCACGGCGCTGCTCGTGGACGTCCAGTCTGCGAGATCGCCCGACGGCCTGCTCGAGTCCCTCGCTCACGGTGTGATCCAGCTCGAGCAGCTCATTCCCAAGTACGGGCCCGAGCGGCGCCAGATGCTCGTCTCCAAGCTGCGCGGCGTGCGATACCAGGGCGGCTACCACGACATGCGCATTACGACGGGCGGTGTCGTCGTGTTCCCCCGCCTGATCCCCGAGGAGAAGGGCGGCCGCTTCCGAGGGGAGCTGCTCCCGAGCGGCGTGGCCGAGCTCGACGTGATCCTGGGAGGCGGGCTCGACCGCGGCACGACCAACCTGATGATGGGACCGGCGGGGACGGGCAAGTCCGCCCTGGCCGCGCAATACGCGGCCGCGGCCGCCGGGCGAGGAGAGAAAAGCCTCTATCTCATTTTCGAAGAAAGCCGCGAGACGCTCATGGCGCGCTCGCGCGCCCTCGGGATCCCCCTGTCCGAGCAGGTGGAGGCCGGCCGCATACAGCTGCTTCCGGTGAATCCGGTCGAAATCACGCCCGGCGAGTTCACGCAGATCGTGCGGCAGGCCGTCGAGGCGCACGATGCGCGGCTGGTCGTGATCGACAGCCTCAACGGCTACTTCAATGCGATGCCCGAGGAGAATCTCCTCGAGCTGCAGCTCCACGAGCTCTTTCGCTACCTGCGCGATCTCGGCGTGACCGTGATCCTGACGATGGCCCAGCACGGCCTTTTCGGAACGCTCATGCCCGGCCCCATCGACCTGAGCTACCTGGCCGATACGCTCATCCTGCTGCGCTACTTCGAAGCCGGCGGGAGGATTCGCAAGGCCGTCTCCGTGCCCAAGAAACGGGCGGGACGACATGAGTCCACGATTCGGGAGCTCGCGATGGACGGAGGAGGGCTGCGCCTGGGGCCTCCGCTGACCGCGTTCCGTGGCGTGTTGACCGGCGTGCCGCAGTTCACGGGCGAAGCCGAAGAGGAGCTGCTGACGGAGCGCCCGTGAAACGACTCGATAAAACGGAGCTGCGAGTCCTCGTCCTGACGCCCGTCGGGCGGGACGCGTCTCTCGTGGAGGAGACGCTGCACGAGGCCGAGATCGAGTGCCAGGTCTGCCCCGACCTCGTCGCCCTTCGGCTCGAAATGCAGGAAGGCGCCGGCGCCATCGTCGTCACCGAGGACCTCCTCCGCCCCGAGGCGGTCGCCGAGCTCGGCGAGCTGTTTGCGGGACAGCTCCCATGGTCGGACCTGCCGCTGCTGATTTTTTCGGGCGGCCGCGAGACGCAGAACAGTCCGCTGGAGGAGCTCAAGAAGTTCGCGTCCTACACGCTCATCGACCGGCCGACGCGCAAGAAGACGCTGATTTCGGCGGTGCAAACGGCGCTGCGGGCGCGGCGTCGCCAGTACGAGGTGCGAGACCTGCTCATGGAGCTCGAGAAGAGCGTCCGCTCGCGCGACCAGTTCCTCGCGATGCTCTCCCACGAGCTGCGCAACCCGCTCGCCGCGATCCTCACGGCGTCGCAGCTCATGGAGCGGCGCGATCCATCCGTGTTCGTGTCCGAACGAGGAATCGTCCAGCGCCAGACCCGCCTGCTTGCGCGGCTCGTCGACGATCTCCTCGACGTGTCCCGCGTGACGCTCGGAAAGATCGCGCTCGCGCCCGGCCCCGTCGACATGGCCGCCCTGCTCGAGCGCTGCGTCAAGTCGTGGACGCCTGCCGCCGGGGACCTCGGCGTGGCGCTGACGCTCGCGCCCGTGCCCGCGTCGTTCGTCGTCGACGGAGATCCGGTGCGCCTCGAGCAGATCGTGTCGAACCTGCTCTCGAACGCCGTGAAATACACGCCCCGAGGCGGGCATGTGGTCGTCTCCGTGGAAGTGGATGAGCAATCCGGGCGCATCCGCGTCGCCGACGACGGCGTCGGGATCGACCCGGAGGCTCTGCCGCGCATCTTCGAGCTCTTCACACAGGACGACCAGACGCTCGATCGCTCGCGAGGCGGGCTCGGCGTGGGTCTGACGCTGGTCCGCACCCTCGTCGCGCTGCACGGTGGCACGGTCACGGCGTCGAGCCCGGGACGGGACCGGGGCAGCGAATTCGTCGTGCAGCTCCCGCGGGTCTCCTCCCGAGGAGTGTCCGCGGCCGCGGCCGAAGATGCCCCGCTGCCCGAAGGCACACCGATGCTCATCCTCGTCATCGACGACAACGCCGACATTCGATCGGGGCTGGGCGAGCTGCTGCGGTTCTCGGGACACGAGGTTCTCGAAAGTGCCGACGGACAGCAGGGCATCGCGCTGGCGCTCGAGCGGAGGCCGCACGCAGTTCTCATCGATATCGGCCTTCCCGGCCTCGACGGCAATGACGTGGCCCGCCGATTGAGAGCGGCGCTCGGGCGCTCCGTCCGTCTCGTCGCGCTGACGGGATACGGCTCCGCCCAGGACCGCGAGCGGAGCTTCGAGGCCGGGTTCGATGCGCACATCACGAAGCCGACGACATTCGCCGTCCTCAGCCGCGTTCTGGCCCCTCCGGCGCGCGCATCCGCCGACCGCGGCGCGCCGCCGGCGCGACGCGCCGCCGCCCTGAAGACCTGAACGATCCGTAGCCGTAGCGATGCGGGTGGCTCTCCTCCACAACCCCTCGGCGGGCGACGAGACGTCTTTCGAAGAAGTCCATCGGGCGCTCTCGAGCGAGGGGTACGTTCTCGCGAGCGAGATCGAGAAAAATTCCGATTTCGAGCGCGTGCGCGACGAGGCGGTGGAGTTCGTCGTCGTCGCGGGCGGGGATGGGACCGTCCGCCAGGCCGCCCGCGCGCTCGCGGGATCGAGAGTGCCTCTCGCGATTCTTCCCCTGGGCACGGCGAACAACATCGCGAAGAGCCTCGGGATCGAGGGCGAAGTCCGCGAAGTCGTGGCGGGGTGGAAGCACGCCCGGACCGTGCCGTTCGATCTCGGCATCGCGCGCGGCCAGTGGGGAGAGAGCCGGTTTCTCGAAAGTGTGGGAAGCGGCCTCGTGAGAGCGGGCATCGCGGCCGCCGAGGAGCATCCCGAGCACGGTACCGAGGACGCGCGCACGGAGCTGGCGCGGGCCATCGAGCGCTACGCCGATGCGCTCACCCGTCTTCAGCCGCGCCGGTGGACGGGGCTTCTGGACGATGAGCCGATCGACGACGATTACCTGCTCGTGGAGATTCTCAACGTGCCCTCGGTGGGCGCGAACCTCCCTCTCGCGGCCGAGGCGGATCCGTCGGACGGGTGGTTCGACGTCGTCACGGCGGGGGAGAGCGAGCGGCGCCGCATCGCCGAATACCTGGAGGCGCGCCGCGGCGGGGGCGAGGCGCCCCTGGAGCTTCCGACACGGCGCGCCCGCCGCGCGGTGATCACGGGCTGGGAGCGGATGCACGTCGACGACGAGCTCCGCCGGATCGAGGAGGCCGGGAAGGTGACGGTCGAGATCGAGCCGGGCGCGATCCGCGTGCTGGTGGCCTAGAAAGCTCGGGATCCCTCGGGCGTAAACGCCGGGCTGCGCCCGGCGTTGCCTACTGCTGTGGGTCTGCCTTCGGTGGACGGCTCGGCCCTCGGGATGACGCCTGCGGCGTCAGCCCTCGTTCAGCGCCTCGGTCGGATGCACACGCGAGGCGCGCCAGGCCGGTACCGCGCACGCGGCGAGGGCGACGAGGCCGAGAAGGAGCGAGACCGCCGCGAACGTCAACGGGTCCGTCGCTCGCACGCCGAAGACGAGGCTCGAGAGCGCGCGTCCGAGGGCCAGCGCGCCCGCGAGACCGACGGCGAGACCGATCAAGGCGGGTCGCATGCCCTGAAAAACGATCAGGCGCAGCACGTCGCGGCGGTTCGCGCCCAGCGCCATCCGGATTCCGATCTCGCGTGTGCGCCGGCGGACGCCGTATGACAGCACGCTGTAGATCCCGAGGGCCGAGAGGGCCAGGGCGAGGACCGCGAAGACCGCGAGCAACAGCATGTTGAAGCGGGGATGGGAGAGCGTCTGGCCGAGGTGCTCCTCCATCGTGCCGACCTCGAGGACAGGCTGGTCCGGATCGAGAGCGGAGACCGCGGCGCGCACCGCGGAGGCCAGGCTGCCGGGGTCCTGCGCGGTGCGGACCAGCAGGGCCATCCACCCCCACGGCATCTGACCGTGGGGGACGTAGATCGCGGAGATGGGCTCGGGCTTGGCGAGACCGCGAAGCTTGACGTCCGCGAGGACGCCCACGACTTCGCGCTTGGACTCGGGAGAGAAGGTCAAGGTCAGACGCTTGCCCACGGCGCTCTCCCCGGGCCAGAAGCGCTTCGCCATCGCCTCGCTGATGAGCACGGCGGACGGCGAGTCGACCGTATCGGCGGCCGTGAAATCGCGGCCCTCGAGGAGGCGGATGCGCAGCGCCGGCAGGGTGCCGGGCGAGATGACGCGAACCGCGACCTCGGGCTGCTCGGACATGGGGACGACGGGGCGGCCGTCGATGGCGATGGGCTGCGTCGATCCGCCGTCCGTCAGAGGCAGCGTGTTGATCGCCCCCGCCGCCTCGACGCCGGGAAGGACGCGGACACGCTCGAGCAGGCGCTCGAAGAACGCGGCCCGCGCGGCCGGCGTCGGGTACTTCCCGTCGGGAAGCGAGAGCCGCGCATGGAGGACGTTCTTCGGCTCGAAGCCGGGGTTCACGCTCTGGAGACGGCCGAGGCTCCGGACGAGAAGGCCCGCGCCCAGCATCAGGACGAGCGCGAGGGCGACCTCGGCCACGACCAGGGCGTGACGCAACACCGGACTGCCGGCGTCGGCGTCGGAACGGCCTCCCTGCTTGAGGGCGTCATTCGGGTTCGCGTGCGAGAGCTTCCAGGCCGGCAGAAGCCCGGCGAGGATCCCCGTGAGGATTCCGAGGCCAAACGTGAACGCGAGGACGGGAAGATCGACCCGGATGTCGTTCACGCGCGGCATCTGATCGCCGAGGAAGGCGACGATGAGCCGCACGCCCAACCCCGCCAGGAGCAGGCCGAGCGCCCCGCCCGCGAGGCCGAGAATGGTCGTCTCGGCGAGGATGGGCCGCACGATTCGGTCGCGCCCCGCCCCGAGGGCCGCGCGCACCGCGATCTCTTTGCGCCGCGCCACGGTCCGCGCGAGCACGAGGTTCGCGACGTTGGCGCAGGCGATCAGGAGAACGAATCCCACCGCGCCGAGCAGCACGAGAAGGGCGGGCCGCACGTCGCCGACGAGGTCCTCGTGCAGAGGAATCACCGCCGCGCCCCAGCCCTTGTTGTCTGCGGGATACTGCGCCGCGAGCCGGGCGGCGAGGGCGTTCATCTGGGAGCGGGCGGCTTCGACGGAGACGCCGTTTTTCAATCGGGCAAGGACGCCAAAGTCGTGGATGCCGCGGATGGCGCGCTCCTCCGCCGTGAGGCGGAGCGGCAGCCACACCCGGGCTTCCGTCGGGTAGGCCAGCTTCGAGGGCAGGACGCCCACGATCTCGTGGGCCTTTCCGTCGATGGTGATCGTCGTTCCGACGACCGCCCGGTTGCCGCCGAAGCGGCTCTTCCAGAGCTCCTCGGAGAGAACGACGACGTCGTGGCCGGAATCGTCGTCGGCTGGGCCGAGGAGGCGGCCGACGATCGGCGTCGATCTCATCACCCCGAAGAACTCGCCCGTGACGGAGAAGGAATCGAGGGAAATCGGCTCCCCGCCGCCCGTGATGGCCGCGACGCCCCCGGCGCCCATGGCCATGCTGGAGAACACGGTGTTCTGGGCCTTCCAGTCGTAATAGTTGGCGGGGGAGACGCTGAAGTACTTCCGCCCGGGGAAGATGTCCTGGGGCGGCGTGTGGGGGACGGCCACGATCCGCTCCGCCTCGGGGAAGGGAAGCGACTTGAGCAACACGGCGTTGACGACGCTGAAGATGGCCGTGTTGGCCCCGATGCCCAGGGCGAGAACGGCGATCGTCACGGCGGCGAATCCCGGGCTCTTGAGGAGGGCGCGGAACCCGTAGCGGAGGTCCTGATAGAGATGTTCCATGGTCGGAGATACGCGGAAGGGGGGGATTGGTTCCGCTCTCCTTCGCGAGGCCTTCAGCGCGAGCCGATCTCGATCATGTCGCGATGGACCAGCCAGGCGCCCCCTTCGCGGCGCAGGACGGCCTCTCCGTGGAGCTTCTCGATGTAGGAATTGGCCCCGTCGAACAGCACGACCGCCCGGTCGCCGCGCACGAAGCCGCCCGTGATGCGGATCGTCTTCAGCTCCGTGTGCTCTTCTTTCCACAGGTACGCGAGCCAGTCGTCGAGGGTGCCCTTCTTTTCGTACTTCTGGAAGTGCTCCTTGTTCTCCGCGTCCAGAAGCGCGTAGATCCGCTTCTGGTCGCGCGCCTCGAGAGCCGAGGCGTAGGCGAGGAAAGCCTTGCCGGGATCGCCGCCGTCCTTCGGGAGCGGCTCGCCCCATTCCCTGGGCGGGATCGGGACGTCGAGCGTGACGTCGAAGTCGAAGCTGTCGTCCTTGTAGGCGAGACGGCCCTGGAGGCGGCCGTTCTTCGGCTTCACGGTGTTCTTGACCTCGCTCGAGAAGCAGTAGGCGCAGCCGCTGCCGGGTCCGAAGTAGTACGAGAGGCCGTGGTATCCGCCCTTCTCGTCGAGCTCGAAGTAGACGACCTTGGTCTCGTCGTCCGCGAAGAGCGAGTTGATCGCATGCTCCCGGTCGTAATGCTCGTCGAAGGCCTCGGCCACGAACCCGGAGTTGGACACGGCGACCTGGATCCGCTTCGCTTCATCGGTCCCGTGCGTTTTGTCCCAGAACGCATAGGCGCCGGACAGCTTGACCTTCCAGGTCTTGTCCTCGAAACGACCCGAAGCGGAAGCGATTGCCTTGCCGCCGGCCGGCGCCTCGGCGGCGGAAGCGAGCGCGAGCGCGAGCAGGGCCGCCGTGACTGGCATGAGATCCTCCGCCTGTTTCCGGGGTCGGGTTCTGGCGGGAATCCTGTCATAACCTACGCCCCGCGAAGGAGGGTCTCCGATGCTGCGACGCGTTGCGCGATTCCTGGCCGTCGGTGTGTTCGCCGTGTCCGCTGTCTACGCCCAGAGCGATCCGTTCTGCGCGGACGTCGCAAAGGCGTCTTCCGACATCGTCACGAAGACCGGCGTGCCGAGCGCCTCGGTCGCCGTGGTCCGGCAGGGTCGGATCGCCTGCGTGGTCGCGGTCGGCGACGCCCGGCGAGACCCGAAGACGCCGGCCGCGGCTTCGATGCGCTACAGCATCGGCTCCGTCAGCAAGCAGTTCACGGCGACGGCGGTCCTCATGCTCGCCGAGGAAGGCAAGCTCTCGCTCGACGACCCGGTCTCGCGCTTCCTGCCGGATCTCACCGACGCCGACAAGGTGAAGGTGCGCCAGCTCCTGTCGCACACGTCGGGCTACCAGGATTACTGGCCTCAGGACTACGTGCCGCCCTTCATGAAGAAAGAGACGACCTCGGACGCGATCCTCGGGCGCTGGGCGAAGCAGCCGCTCGATTTCCCGCCGGGCGCGCAGTACCAGTACAGCAACACCGCCTACGTGATCGCCGGACAGATCGTCGAGAAGGCCGGCGGCAAACCGCTCATGGAGTTTCTCGAGGCGCGCATCTTCCGGCCGCTCGGCATGAAGAGCGTCCTCGACATCGATCAAAGCCGCCTGACGGAATCCGACCCGACCGGCTATCAGCGCTTCGGGCTGGGCCCCCTGCGCGTCGCGCCCAAGGAGGGGAAAGGCTGGCTCTTCGCGGCAGGGGAGCTGGCGATGACGGCGGAGGACCTGGCGCGCTGGAACGTCAGCGTGATCGAGCAGAAGCTCCTGAAGCCCGCGTCGTACGCCGAGATGGAGCGCGCGGTGATGCTGACGAACGGCGTGGCGTCGCCGTACGGCCTGGGCCTCGGCGTGGCGAGCGCGGGCGGCCACCGCTCGCTCTCGCACGGCGGCGAGGTGTCCGGTTTCACGGCCGACAACGTGATCTATCCCGACGACCGGGCCGCGGTCACGGTCCTCGTCAACCAGGATGCGATCGACGCCGCCGGCGCGATCACAACGAAGGTCTCGACACTGCTCTTCACGGCCGACAATGTGAAGGCGAGAGAGGCGCGGGCGCGGGAGATTCTGACGGGCCTGCAGGCCGGAAAGATCGACCGGTCGCTCTTCACCGCGAACGCCAACAGCTACTTTACGGAGACCGCCCTGGGCGACCTGAAGTCGAGCCTCGGGCCGCTCGGCCCGCCCGTCGAGGTCGCGCAGCAGCGCCAGAGCGACCGCGGCGGCCTGACGTACCGAAACTTCGAGGCCAGGTTCGCCTCGAAGACGCTCGAGATCTGGGAGCGCGACATGCCCGACGGCAAGATCGAGCAGTTCCAGGTCATGGCGAAAGAGTAGGTTTTTCCCCGTCGTCGGTGGTCGGCTCGCTTCGCTCGGGATGAGGGCGGAAGGTAGCTTGGAATGACGGTGAGGACGGACCGTAACTCCGCGCCCGTCTCCCCGTTTCAGTGGGCGAAAGGAGACGACCATGGCCGTGAACCCCATTCCCCGAGGTTTCGCCGCGCCGACGCCCTATCTCGCCGTCGACGGCGCCGCCAGGGCGATCGATTTCTACAAGAAGGTTTTCGGCGCGAAAGAAATCTCGCGCCACGAGATGGGCGGCAAGATCGGTCACGCCGAGCTCGAGATCGGCGGCGGACACATCATGCTGGCGGATGAGTTTCCGGAGATGAACTTCCGGGCGCCGTCCGCCTACGGCGGATCGGCGGTGCTTCTGCATCTTTACGTCGAGAACGTCGACGCCGTCGCCGAGCGGGCCGTGTCGTCCGGCGCGACCGTCGTCCGCAAGATCGAGAACCAGTTCTACGGCGATCGCTCGGGGCAGTTTCGGGATCCCTACGGCCACCTCTGGAACGTGTCCACGCACGTCGAGGACGTGAGCCCCGAAGAAATCGAGCGCCGCTCCAAGGCCTACGTGGAGGCCGAGGCCGCCAAGGCCTAGCACTCCGGTCGGGTCGACGGCGGCCGCTCCGGCTGCAACAAATCCCGCCTCCGTCCGTTGGAAGGGGCAGGAGGGTTCATGCCGGAGCGGTTGCGTTCGAGCCTCGACTTTCTCGTCTGCGCGGCGATCATTTGTATGGCCGCCGCCGCCCCGCTCCTGGCGGACCTCCCACCGGAGCGGCAGTTCCAGACGGTCGAGGTCGGCCCGGGCGTCTACGCATTCATCGCTGCGGAGACGAGCGGATCCTTTCCGAGCGGCAACGTCGTCGCGGTCGTCGGCGAGGAGGCGGTCCTCGTCGTCGATTCCGGCCGCTTCCCCACGCTCGCCCGGAAGATGGTTTCGGAGATCCGCAGGAAGACCGACAAGCCGGTCCTCTACCTCGTCCACACGCACTGGCACCTCGACCACATCGCCGCCGATGCGGTCTTCCGCGAGGCCTATCCGGATGCCGTCTTCGTGTCGACCGCGTTCACGCGGCGCAAGATCCTCGACAAGCAGGTGCCCTACGTGCGCGACCTCGGGCAAACCGATGCCGGCTACGTTCGGGACCTCGAGGCGTACCTCGCCGGCGGAAAGAAACGCGACGGGACGCCGATCCCCGACGACCTGCGGCGTTCGGTATCGAGGGACGTCGCGGACCTGAAGCTCGAAATGGCCGAGCTCCAGAACGCCGTCCTCGTCGCGCCGAGCCTGACGTTCGAAAAAGAGCTCACCGTGCACCTCGGCAAGCGCGACGTTCGGATCGTGTTCCTCGGCAAGGGCAACACCGCGGGAGACGCCGTCGTCATCGTTCCCGACGCGCGGGTCGTCGTGACGGGAGATCTGCTGGTCGCGCCCGTGCCGTATGGCCACGGCTGCCACCCGTCCGAGTGGATCGAGACGCTGAAGGCCCTGACCGCGATCGACGCGGTCGCGATCGTGCCGGGCCACGGCCCGGTCATGCACGACTGGAGCTACGCCGCCAGAGTCTCGGCCCTGCTCGTGGCCCTCCGGACGCAGGTCGCGACGGCCGTCGCCGAGGGAGCGACTCTCGAGCAGACGGGGCAGCGCGTGAACCTCGATGCGCAACGCTCCGTTTTCGCTGGCGACGACAAGGACCTCCAGCAGGCGTTCGACAATTTCTTCGTGTCGTCGGCGGTGCCCCGGGCGTACCAGGAGCTCAAGGGAGAGATGGCCGAGGAGTAGCCAGGCCCGACTTGAGGAGATGGATGAAGCGGGCGAGAGGCCCCGAGCGGGCGCCTGCGAGCGTCACGGCGCTCCATTTCCGGCGGATGCCCCGCGGCGTGAGACGTTGGAACGCGAGGCCGTCGCGGCCCGGGCCCGCAGGAAGGATCCAGCTCGGAAGCGTCGCGACGCCGACGCCGCCCCGGACCAGCTCGATGAGCGCCTCGGTCAGCGGCACCCGCGAAACGCGGCGCGGCTCGAGGCCCGCCGGCCAGAGCAGGCGCGTGAAGACGTCGAGCTGTTCCCGCGGCGCGTCGTAGACCAGGAGATGCTCGCGCACGAGCTCCTCGGCCGAGACCGGGCGGCCGCGCCGGTCGAGGCGATGCCCCGCGGGCACGAGCAGGAGGAGCTCGTCTTCGAAGAGCCGCGACGACGAAAGCCGCGAGTTGCCCGGCGTCTCGGTCGTGAGCGCGAGGTCGAGCTCTCCCGAAAGCAGCGCGGGAATCGGCTGGCGCGTGGCTTCGAGCACGATCTTGAGCTCCACGCGCGGGTGCTCCGACTGGAAGCGCCGCAATACCGGAGGGAGCCAGCCGTAGACCGTATAGCAGCCGGTGCTGAGCCTGATGAGGTCCTCGGGCGCGTCGCGGCCGTTCTCGACCTCCTCGATCTCGGCGAGCACGCGGCGTGCCGACGCGAGCATCCGCTCTCCCGCCCCGGTCAGCAGGAGCTTGCGATGGCGGCGCTGGAAGAGATGGCCGCCGAGCCGCGTCTCGGCATCGCGGAGCTGATGGCTGAGGGCCGACGGGGTCAGGTGCAGCTTGAGGCTCGCGGCGGCGAGGCTGCCGGTGTCGGCGATCGCGGCGACGAGCTGGAAGTGGCGGACTTCGAGACCGGCGGGCATGAGCTCCTCACATGAACAGAATTCATCCTAGCAGCAAAATCATTTCGCTTTCCACATCTGACCTGGCTCCGTAGGATCGCGGGCATGAGAGTTGCGACTCGCCGGCAACTGCTTCGAACCGCGGCTCTCGCGTCGTTGTGGCCGTTGGGTCGAGTCGTCGCCCAGCTCCGGACGACGGACGGGGCCGCGCCCGAATCGGCGCCGACGCTGCGCGCGCAGCGGCTGGCCTGGGCGGGAATCCGGCTCCAACTCGGCAAGGACGCGCTCTTCCTGGATCCGCTGATCGCCGCGGACGTCTGGGGAGCGGCGCTGAGGGACCCCCTCGTGCCCGTCGAGGCGAAAGAGGCGGAGGGCGCGCGCTACGTGCTCATCACGCACCGCCATCCGGATCACTTCGACAAGAAGGCCGCCCGCAGCGCGCTCGGCGACACCGGCACCGTGGTCTGCTCCGCGGACTCCGCGGCCGCCGTCGCCGCGGCCGGGTTTCGCGTGCGCCCCGTCGCGCTCTACGAGCCGGCGCTCCTCGCCGAGTTCACCGCCACGCCGGTGCCCGCCTCCGACGGCAACGGCGACACGCAGGTCTCGTGGATCGTTTCGGGTGGGGGACGGAAAGTCATCCATTGCGGCGACACGATGTGGCACCCGCAGTGGTGGCAGATCGGCCGCCAGCACGGCCCCTTCGACGCCGCGTTCCTGCCGATCAACGGCGCGCTCTTCGGATGGCGCAAGCCCGAGAGCGGCGTGCCCGCGGTGCTGACTCCCGAGCAGGCCGCGGCCGCGGGCGCGATCCTGGGCGCGCGCCTGATCGTGCCCATCCACTACGGGGTCTCGGGAGCCGACGCGTACACCGAGGTTCCCGACGCCGAGGCCGCGCTTCTCGAGGCCGCGCGCGGTCGGGGAATCGGCGTCGAGATCGTCCGGCCGGGCGACTGGCTGACCTGGAAGCCGACCGCCCGGGGCTAGTTCGACGGGTCGTCCTCCTCGAGATCGGAGAGCGCGTATGAGGTGCTCGTGTGCGCCGCGTACATCTTGTCGACCACGAGTCCGCGCTCGTCGACGACCTGGCGCAGCCGCTTCGCCGCCAGGACGTAGTCGCTCAGGTCTCCATCGAAGCTGATGTGGCGGCCCGGGAAGTACACCAGCAGCATCTCGTCGGCGTGCTGGGCGCCCGTCACCGAGTAGATCTCCATCCGCTCGTCGCCCTCGCCGAGCGTGAGCGGCGAGCTTTCGACGACCTGGACACGCGCCGTGCCGGCAAGGCGGGCTCCGAGCGCCCGGCTCCCGGGCGCGACCACGAGCGCCGCGTCCGGAGCGGCCCGCAGCAGCGTCGCGGCGCCGCCGATGTGGTCGCCATGATGATGCGTCGGCACGACCCAGCAGAGGCGTTTGCCGGGAAGCGCTTCCGCCGCGCGGGCCAGCACGTCCTTCGCGAGCTGGGGCGGGGGGTCGGTGCCCGGAAGGGGAGGATTGACGTCGAAGCTCGCCGGCGCGTCGACGATCGCATAGCAGGGGCCGAGCGATGCGACCAGCACGTTGTAGCCCCCGACGTTGCGGAAAACGAACACGCCGGGCGCGACTCGCTCGGCGATCGGCTTCTGCTTGACGATCTTCAGAACAGGCTCGGCGTTCTTTGCGCGCGGGGCGAGCCACGGATCTCCGGCCACCTTCGAGAAGCGCGCGTCGTGGACGTCGTAGTCCTTGAAGACGCGCTCGCCGATCGCGTAGCGGAACCCCGAGGGAAAGAGCCCGAGCCCGGGCAGCTTGCGGTACGGCTTGAAGAGATACCGGAACGTCGTCGGGCCTTCGACGTACGGGCCGTCCCAGGAATAGCCGGCGAGAAGGCCGGTCTCGAGGTCGAACGCCACGCGGATCGGTCCGCGCTTGTCGAGGGTCAACGAAACGATGTCGGCGGCGCGCCCCTCGAAGTCGGCCTGGCCGCTCCAGTGGAGCTCCGACCGCCGCCGGGAGAGCTCGCGCAGCGCCAGCTGCGGCACGCTCCAGAGCCAGCGCTCCCAGATCGCGCGCGCATCCTCGGCGGGGCGGTCGATCGTGCGCTGCGACTTGAGGTTGATCGTGTAGCCCTCATCGCCGAGGACCGTGTCGCGCCACATCGAGGGCGTGCCGTCGCTCTGCACGCCCTCGGCCCGGAGGGCGCCGCTGCGGGCGGGGAGGTCGAGGACCAGGGTCTCCTGCTTCCGCTCGGGCGCGCCCTTGTCGGCGTACCGTCCCTGGTAGACGGCCCAGAGGTCCTGCGTCCCCACCCAGACGATGCGAATTTCTTTCACCGCCTCGAGCGCCGAGGGACCGCCCATGGCCGTGATGGCCCGGTCGAGAATGATTTCGGGAGTCGGGTCCAGAGGCGCGGCGAATGCCGCTGCGGCCGCGCCGATCCCCAGGACGCCGGGAAGAACGAGTCTCCGAAGCCCGACACACGCGTTCATGGCCTCTCCTGTCGACAATCGACAAGAGATACGGACCCGCGGGCCGCGGGTTTCAGCCGCACTGGACCCCCGGACTCCACGAGCCGCGAGGGCAAGAGTTTCCCCGCACGACGAATCCCCAAATGAGGACAGCCACGGGGAGGAACATCGGGTGCTCGAAGGGCGCCGGACGCGAGCTCGGCGTGAGAGTATGAAAAGTGTAAGGGTCGAAGCCCTGAAGGCCACTCCTGATGAAACTCGAATACGTTCCGATGCTGGCGGTACAGCGAGACCTGTACCGGATCGAACGCGGGTCGGGCCGCTTTCACCAGTACCTCCAGACGATGCTCGATCCCGAGACCGGGGAGCTCCGTCTGCCTCTGACGATGATGAATCCGATGGCCAAGGAGCATCTCCCGAAGTACCTCGATCTGCTTCAGGCGATCGGTGCGGAGGAGGTCGGGGCGCGGGCCATGGAGGACGCCCTGGCCAAGCTCGGCGAGGAGCCCGGGCACTATCGCGTCGGAATCGTCGTGGCGGACGACGCCGGCGGCGGATGGACGCACCGGGCCGCGAGCGAGCTCATGCACCTGCAGGCCGAGCTGGGCCTCGAGAAGCGAGGCTGGATCACGCCCATCCTCTGGTCGAGCGAAACCTACGGCCCGCCCGAGATCCGCGAAGAGGTCCTCATCAGCATCTACCGCGCGGTCTACGTCGCCCGGCGAGGCGCGCCTCGGACGCTCCGCGACATCCTCCTCCAGGAGGGCTCGGCCATGCGGCTGGCCGGCGCGCGGAACCCCGCGCTGGAGCCCGCCGCGCTCTTGCGCACGCGAGAGGTCCTGGCGCGCCATCTCGACGCCGAGGATCCGGCCACGCTGATCGCCGCGCTCTTCGGAGACCGCGCGGCGAGCGAGCTTGGCCATCCTCCGCTCGGCCTGCCTCCCCGCGCGGGCCTGGCTCTCGCCCTGCACGGACGTCTCGAGCCGCGCCGGCGCCGGCCCTCGCGCGAGGACCCCAACCCCAATCCCACGAACCACACGCCGTCGTAGACTCAGCGCATCGTGGCGAAGGCGACCCGGGCGACCAACGAAACTCGCTGGCCGGCCGCGATCGCGATCGTCGGGCTCGGAGGCAGCTCCCTCGCGCTGCCGGACTTCCTGGTGCCGGGGCCCCGCTGGCTTCTGCCCGTCGCCGTGGTCGTCCTGCTGGTTCCGGCCCTCTTCGCCCACAGG
>Ga0207683_10000970_pt1 | contig 26265 bp, 29 predicted proteins | sample KBSM73metaG_FD_184333 | JGI IMG/M metagenome (GOLD analysis project Ga0207683, IMG submission 184333) | Miscanthus rhizosphere microbial communities from Kellogg Biological Station, Michigan, USA - KBS M7-3 metaG (SPAdes) (version 2) | ecosystem: Host-associated > Plants > Roots > Rhizosphere >... | reverse complement strand
CAATCGCGGCGAGATCGCGCTGCGCATTCACCGCGCGTGTCACGAAATGGGGATCAAGACGGTCGCGGTCCATTCGACCGCCGATTCGGACGCGATGCATGTGCGGCTGGCCGACGAGGCGATCTGCATCGGCCCGCCGTCGGCGACCGAATCGTATCTCAATATCCCGAACATCATCTCGGCGGCCGAGATCAGCCATGCCGATGCGATCCATCCGGGCTATGGTTTCCTCAGCGAGAATGCGCGCTTCGCCGAAATCGTCGAGGCGCATGGCATCATCTTCGTCGGGCCCAAGCCCGAGCATATCCGCACGATGGGCGACAAGATCGAGGCCAAGCGCACCGCGGGCGCGCTCGGCCTGCCGCTCGTGCCCGGCTCGGACGGCGCGATCAGCGATATCGGTGAAGCCAAGAAGATCGCCGAGGCCGCGGGCTATCCGGTGATCATCAAGGCCGCGTCGGGCGGCGGTGGGCGCGGCATGAAGGTCGTCAACTCGCCCGAAGAGCTCGAGACGCAGATGCAGCAGGCCGGCAGCGAGGCCAAGGCCGCGTTCGGCGATGCCACCGTCTATCTCGAAAAATATCTCGGCAATCCGCGGCACATCGAATTCCAGGTGTTCGGCGACGGCAACGGCAATGCGATCCATCTGGGCGAGCGCGACTGCTCGCTGCAGCGCCGCCACCAGAAAGTGCTGGAAGAGGCCCCTTCCCCTGTCATCACGCCCGAAGAGCGTGAGCGGATGGGCGGGATCGTCGCCAAAGCGATGGCCGATATGGGCTATCGCGGTGCCGGCACGATCGAGTTCCTGTGGGAAGACGGTGAATTCTACTTCATCGAGATGAACACCCGCCTGCAGGTCGAGCATCCAGTGACCGAGGCGATCACCGGCCTCGACCTGGTCCGCGAGCAGATCCGCGTGGCGGAAGGCCATGGCCTGACGCTGCGCCAGGAAGACGTGCAATTCCGCGGCCACGCGATCGAATGCCGCATCAACGCCGAGGATCCGCGCACCTTCGCGCCGTCGCCGGGGCTGGTGAAGCAATATCACGCGCCCGGAGGCATGAACGTCCGGGTCGATAGCGGGCTCTATGCCGGCTATCGCGTGCCGCCTTATTACGACTCGATGATCGCCAAGCTGATCGTCTATGGCACCACGCGCCAGGGCGCGATCCGTCGCCTCCGCCGCGCGCTCGAGGAATTCGTGATCGAGGGGATGAAGACCACCATCCCGCTCCACCAGGCGCTGATCGAGGATCCTGAATTCCTGCAGGGGCAGTACACGATCAAGTGGCTCGAGGAGTGGCTCGACAAGCAGGAAGCCTGAACGGGCGCGTGAACAAGGGGAGAGCGGCGTGAGGAAAGCGATCATCCTGTTGGGCCTGGCAGCAATAGCCGCCGCTCCCGCCTCTCCCGTCACCTCGCTGGCCGGTCGCTATTCGAAGCATTTCCAGAACGGGATGGTCGACGGGTCGAAATACTGGTCCGACGATGTCGTCGAGATCGTGCCCGTCGACGCCACCCACGCTTATTTCCGCGCCGAGCTCCAATTCTACAACGGGCATAGCTGCTCGATTGCGGGAGTCGCCAAAACCGTTGGCAACACACTCGCCTATCGCGAAAAGCAGGCGAGCTATGATGGCGGCCCGACCTGTCGCCTGACAATCGCGAGCAAGGGCAAGAGCCTGTTGCTCGATGATGGCGACGGTAGCTGTCAGAGCTATTGCGGCGCGCGAGGCTCGCTCAGTGGCTTCGACTTCATCCCGCTCTCGTCGAAGCGGCCGATCGGATACATGGCGCGGCTCAAGGGATCGAGCCAGTTCAAGCAAGCGATCGCTGACTGGAAAGCCGGCAAGACCGATTGAAAAACCCTCTCCCGCTCGCGGGAGAGGGAGGGGCCCGCCGCGAAGCGGTGGGAGGGTGAGGGTCTTCTTTTTTCTTCCAAGCGGAAGAGGCTGAAAAAGAAGAAAGAAGACCCTCCCCCAACCCCTCCCGCAAGCGGGAGGGGCTTTGATGTGGGAGGGGCTTCATGTTCATCGGTCACTATGCGCCGGCCTTCGCGGCAGCGACATCGCCCAAATCGCCGCGGCTCGGTGCCTTGTTCGTCGCCGCGCAATTGGTCGACATCGCCTTTTTCAGTTTCCTGATCCTGGGCGTCGAGAAGATGCGCATGCTGCCCGGCGCGACGGTGATGAACGGCATGGACCTGTACGACATGCCCTGGACGCACAGCCTAGCCGGGGCGATCGGCTGGGGGCTGTTGTTCGCGGTCGCCGTGAAACTGCTGCGCGGCGGCTGGGCCGCGGGCCTGATCGGCGGCGCGGTGGTGGTGTCGCACTGGGTGATCGATCTGCTGGTCCACCGCCCCGACCTGACGCTTACCGGAAGCCCGCCCAAGCTCGGCCTCGGTCTTTGGAATCATCCCTGGATCGAGATCCCGCTGGAACTCGCCTTCGCGTTCGGCGGGCTGTTGTTATTCGTCAGCCGGACGCGGGCGACCGGGACGATGGGCAGATGGTCGCCATGGGCGCTCGCCGTCGGCATGGCGGTGCTCCAGGCGGTCAACTGGACCACGCCGCAGCCGACCGAAGCCGCCCCTGCCCCGGCGTCCATCGGCTGGCTGGGATTGTTCGCTTATGCCGTGCTCGCCTTGCTCGCCTGGTGGGTGGCGCGGACGCGGCGTTTGGCGTAGCCCCTCCCCAAATCGGGGAGAAGCGGATGTCGCTGGTCGCAGAGCTCAAGGGATTGAAGCGCAAGCAAGTCCATTCGATCTGGGCGAGCTATCTCGGCTGGACGCTCGACGCGTTCGACTTCTTCCTGTTGGTCTTCATGCTGTCGGCGATCGCCAAGGAATATGGCACCGACATCAAGACGGTGGCGGAAGCGACCTTCCTGACCCTCGCCGCGCGGCCGTTCGGCGCGTTCGTGTTCGGGTGGATGGCTGATCGATTCGGGCGGCGGCCGATCATGATGATCGTGATCCTGTTATTCTCGCTCTTCTCGTTCGCTTCGGCCTTTGCCTGGTCGCTGGCCAGCCTGTTCGTGATCCGCACCTTGTTCGGCTTCTGCATGGGCGGCGAATGGGGAATCGGCGCCAGCCTGGTGATGGAGTCGATCCCGATCAAGCTGCGCGGACCCGTCTCCGGCCTGCTGCAATCGGGCTATCCGACCGGCTATTTTCTAGCGAGCCTGATCTACTTCCTGCTGTTCGACACGATCGGCTGGCGCGGCATGTTCATGGTCGGCATCGCCCCGGCGATCCTGGTCTTCCTGATCCGCATGCATGTCGAGGAGAGTCCAGCGTTCGAGAAACGCCGCCACGAACGCCCGGCAAATCCGATCGGCGAACTGGTGAAGAACTGGAAGATCGCGCTCTACCTCGTCATCCTGATGACGGCATTCAATTTCTTCAGCCACGGCACGCAGGACCTGTATCCGACGTTCCTCAAGGAGCAGCATCATTTCGACACCAAGACGATCGGGCTGCTCGCCATGGTCGGCAATGTCGGCGCGATCGTGGGCGGACTCTCGTTCGGCATCTGGTCCGAACATATCGGGCGCAAGCGCGCAATCATCATCGCCAGCCTGCTCGCTATCCCGATCATTCCGTTATGGGCGTTCGCCAGCACGCCGATCATGCTGGGTCTGGGGGCCTTCCTGATCCAGGTCGCCGTGCAAGGCGCCTGGGGAATCGTACCCGTGCACCTCAATGAGCTGTCACCCGCATTGGTGCGGGGCATGTTCCCGGGCTTCGCTTATCAGCTGGGCAATCTGATCGCGTCGCGCAATGGGCCGATCCAGGCGTCAATCGCGGAGAGCCATGGCGGCAATTTCGGGCTCGCCATGGCGATCGTCGCGGGCATCACGGTGGTCGTACTGGTGGCGTGGACCGCGATCGGGCCCGAGCGCACCGATGTGGATTTCCTGACGGAGAAGACGAATTGAAGGCGACGATCTGGCATAACCCGCGCTGTTCGAAATCGCGCGAGACGCTGGCGATCCTGCAGGCGACGCCCGGCGTCGAGGTCGAGATCGTTGAATATCTCAAGCACCCACCGTCGCGTGACGAGTTGGCCGCCCTTTATGCCGCGGCCGGGCTGACGCCGCGCGAGGGACTGCGCAAAAGCGAGGACGGCGCCAAGGCGCTCAAGCACGCCGATGACGATGCGATCCTCGACGCGATGGCCGCCGATCCGATCCTGATCGAACGCCCGCTGGTCGAGACGCCCAAGGGCGTGCGATTGGGACGGCCACCCGAAAAGGTCCGCGAGATCCTCTGATCGCAGAACGTTCAGGCCTCATTTAGGCGATCGGGCGCACGCTTCGGGCTATAAAGTCCGGGAGGGAAGCCATGACGCCGTTGTTGCTCGCCGCATTCCTGATGGCTGCCGACGGTCCGCCGCCGGTCAATCCTCAGATCGATTATCAGGGGTTCCAACGGCTTGCCGCGCGAGTCTCGCCGGAGCGCGCGAAACGCCGCGTTACGTTGACGCGCTTCAAGCAGATGGCCGCGACGGGCGCGGCGATCATTCTCGACGCGCGATCGGCCGATGCGTTCGCGCAGGGGCATATCGCCGGGGCGATCAACCTGCCGCTGACCGATTTCACTGCGCCGGCGCTCGCCGCGGCCCTGCCTGACCGTAACCGGCCGATCCTGATCTACTGCAACAACAATTTCTCGAACAACCGGCCACCCGTGATGCTCAAGGCGGCCGCGGTGTCGCTCAACATCCAGACCTATATCAACCTCGCCGCTTACGGGTATCGCAACGTCTACGAACTCGGCGAGACCGTGGATTTCGACGACCCGAAGGTGAACTGGATAAAAGGCTGACGTCGGGCGCGCGCAGCCGATCGGCCACGCGCGCCCGCGATCGTCAGTTCGAGGTGATCGTCAGTTCGAGGTGGTCGTGACGGTCGTCTTGGTCTTGACCGTCGCCGGCGCCGCCTTGCGGACGACATGGCGTCTTGTCACCACGCGTTTGCGCGGAGCCGCCTTGGTAACGACCTTGGTCGCCGGCGAGACCGTTTCGGTCGTTATCGTCGTGCTGGTCGGCACGGGCGGTGGCGGCGGCGCGGCGATGACTACCGGTGCCGGCGGCGGGGCATTGCGCGCGGCGTTGGCGTCTGCCTCCGCAGCGGCCGCCCGAGCGTTGGCGTCGGCTGCCGATCGCGCGGCATCCGAGGCAGCGGCCTCAGCCGCCTGCTTGTCGTCGCGGGCGCGGTTGAGCTTGGCGCGCTGCGCCTCGCCCAGCGCCTGATCGGCGAGCGTTGACGCGCGGTTGGCGTCGGCGATCGCGTCGGTCTTCTTGTCGCGCGCCAAATCCTCCTGCGCGGTGCGCAATGCCCCTTGCGCCTCGGCGAGCAACCGGGGCACCTCTCCCGCGGCGCCGACCTTACCGGCGGCATCGACCTTGGCCTGGGCGGCGGCAACGGCCTCTCGCGCCCGGTCCTTCTTCCCCTGCCCAAATGCCGGCGGCACGGCTATTAGTGCGACCCCGGATACGCACGCCAGAATGGTTGGGAAACGCATGTTACTCTCCTGTTCATGGAACCGCCGCACAACGATCGTTACGCTGGGGTTGTTCCGTAACGGACTGGATGGGTGACGGATGCGGCGGAGGCCGCTAAGGGCGTGCGGCATGACCGGAATCACGCCCGAAATCGTCGCCGAACACGGCCTGTCGCCCGAAGAATATGAGCGCGTCCTCCACGCCATGGGACGCGAACCGAACCTGACCGAACTAGGCATCTTCTCGGTGATGTGGTCCGAACATTGTTCGTACAAATCCTCTCGTATCCATTTGAAAAAGCTGCCGACCAAGGCGCCTTGGGTGATCCAGGGCCCGGGCGAGAATGCCGGCGTGATCGATATCGGCGACGGACAGGCGGCGATCTTCAAGATGGAGAGCCACAACCACCCGTCGTATATCGAGCCCTATCAGGGTGCTGCGACCGGAGTCGGCGGGATCCTGCGCGACGTCTTCACGATGGGCGCGCGGCCGGTCGCGAACCTGAACGCCTTGCGCTTCGGCCGCCCCGATCATCCCAAGATGCGCCACCTGATCGCCGGTGTGGTCCATGGCATCGGCGGCTATGGCAATTGCGTCGGCGTGCCGACGGTCGGCGGCGAGGTCAATTTCCACGCCGCCTATGACGGCAACATCCTGGTCAATGCGATGACCGTCGGCGTCGCCGAGACTGCCAAGATCTTCTATTCGGCGGCGTCGGGCATCGGCAATTCGATCGTCTATGTCGGCTCCAAGACCGGGCGCGACGGCATCCACGGCGCCACCATGGCGTCGGCCGATTTCTCCGAGGATTCGGAGGAGAAGCGGCCAACCGTGCAGGTCGGCGATCCGTTCACAGAGAAATTGCTGATCGAAGCGTGCCTGGAATTGATGGCGTCCGACGCGATCGTCGCGATCCAGGATATGGGTGCCGCCGGGCTGACCTCGTCGTCGGTCGAGATGGCGTCCAAGGGTGGCGTCGGGATCGAGCTCGACATGAATGCGGTGCCATGCCGCGAAACTGGCATGACTCCCTATGAGATGATGCTGTCGGAGAGCCAGGAGCGCATGCTCATGGTGCTCAAGCCCGGCCGCGAACCCGAAGCGGAAGCGATTTTCCGCAAGTGGCAGCTCGATTTCGCGATCATCGGAACGGTGACAGATACCGGCCGCATGGTATTGACATTCAACGGCGAAACCGTGTGCGATATCCCGCTTGGGCCACTTGCTGACGACGCGCCGGCTTATGACCGGCCGTTCGTGCGTACCCCGCCTCCGGCCGAGCTGACGGACGAGCCTGAATGCGGCGACCTCACCGCCGATCTGCTCAAGCTGATGGCGTCGCCCGACATCGCCAGCCGTCGCTGGATCTGGGAACAATATGACCACATGGTCGGCGCCGACACCGTCCAGCGCCCCGGTGGCGACGCCGCGGTGGTGCGCGTCCACGGCACCAACAAGGGCCTGGCGATCACCACCGACTGCACGCCGCGCTATTGCCTGGCCGATCCTTTCGAGGGCGGAAAACAGGCAATTGCCGAGGCTTATCGCAATATCTGCGCAGTGGGTGCGAAGCCGCTGGCGACGACCGACTGTATGAATTTCGGAAACCCGCAGCGGCCCGAGATCATGGGCCAGTTCGTCGGCGCGATCGAGGGCATGGCGGAAGCCTGCACCGCGCTCGACTTCCCGATCGTGAGCGGCAACGTGTCGCTCTACAACGAAACCAAGAATGACGATGGCAGCGGGTCGGCGATCCTGCCCACCCCCGCGATCGGCGGCGTCGGCCTCCTGCAGGATTACACCAAGAGCGCGACGATCGCGTTCAAGCACACCGGCGACGCGATCCTGGCCGTGGGCGAGCGCGGCGGTCATCTCGGCCAGTCGATCTGGCTGCGCGAGGTCCATGGCCGTGAAGACGGCCCCCCGCCCCCGGTCGACCTGAGGGCCGAACGCCGCACCGGCGACTTCATTCGTTCGGCGATCGAACGCGGGCTGATCAGCGCGTGCCATGACGTCTCCGACGGCGGCATGGCGGTGGCGCTGGCCGAAATGGCGCTGGCGAGCGGGATCGGCGCGATGATCAACGAGGCGCAACCGTTCGGTGTGGCGGGATCGTTCTTCGGCGAGGATCAGGGGCTCTATCTGGTCACTGTGCCCGACGAAGCGCTGGCCGAATTCCTCGCCGACGCCGCTGCCGCCGACGTCCCGGCCGATCCGATCGGCCGGACGATCAAGGACCGGCTGATCTTCGAACTCGATGAAGGCGATTGGTGCGTCAGCATCGCCGACCTGCGCGCGGCACATGAGGGCTTTTTTCCCCAGCTGATGGGCGACACCATCGTCTGATTGGGCGCCTGATTCGGACCCGGTCGGCGGCTGGTCGCGTCGGACTGTTGTAGTACGGCAGGTTGGTGATAGCGTCGGCGTCATGGCATCGCCCGACGCTTCGTCTTCGCGCCCCAATGCGGCTCCAGCGGGCTATTCGGGAACCCCGCTGGCTAAGAAGCTATCGCTCGCGTCGGGCATGCGCGCCTGGTTCCATGCCATGCCCGACAGCGTGCGCGCGGAGATCGACTCCGCCGCGATCGGCGTTGTCGAGGTCGATGCTCCGATTAAGGGCCTCGACGCCGCGCATCTGTTCGTCACCGAACGCGCCGAGTTGGAACGGTTGATCGCGCAGCTGCGCACCATGATCGCCCCGGCCGGGCAGATCTGGGTGTCATGGCCCAAAAAGGCCGCCAAGGTTCCGACCGACATCACCGAGGACGTGATCCGCGCCGTCGCGCTGCCGACCGGGCTGGTCGACGTGAAGGTATGCGCGGTCGACGCAATCTGGTCGGGGCTCAAATTGGTGATACGCCGCGAATTGCGGTGAACAGGGAGAGGGATGATGGGAACCGGCCGTAAGATTTTACTGGCGACACTGGTCGCCGGCACGCTCGATATCCTGTCGGCGTGCGTCTACACGTTGATTGCCGGGCGAGCGCCGATCAACATGCTCAAGGGGCTGGCGAGCGCCATCCTGGGCGACGGCGCGGTCAAGGGCGGGGCCGGCGTAGCTTTGGTCGGGCTATTACTGCATTTCGCGATCATGGCGGTGATGGCGGCGTTCTTCGTGATCGTCGCCGATCGTACGCCCATCCCGAAATCACGCTGGCTGATTGCCGGCATCGCTTACGGCATCGGGCTATGGGCGGTAATGAACCTGATCGTCTTGCCGCTGCGCTTCGGTTGGCACCCGTTCACAGCGTTGGGCCTGACCGAGCAGTTCTTCAGCCATATCGTTCTGGTAGGCATTCCGATCGCCTGGTTCGCGCGGCGGTGATCGCCCCGCCAGCGAGCGATGGCGCGGCCGCGCCACCGCGGCTGCGCACGCTCGACGCGGTGCGCGGGGTCGCGGTGATGGGCATCCTGCTGCTCAACATCATCGATTTCGCGATGCCGGGCTATGCCGAGATCGACCCCACTTTCTACGGCGGATCGACCGGTGCGAATTGGTGGGAATGGGCGATCGCTTATGCGATCGGCGACGGCAAGTTCCGCGGCCTGTTCACGATGATGTTCGGTGCCTCGACCCTGCTGATCGCCGACCGCGCTTTGCTGAACGGCCAGCGGCCGGCGGTGGTCCATTATGCCCGGATGGCCACCCTGTTCGTGTTCGGCATGGTCCACGCCTATCTGATCTGGGCAGGCGACATTCTGGTGCTCTACGCGCTGACGGGCATGATCGCGTTCATCGGCTGGCGCGTGCGGCCGCGGATGCTGGTGACGATCGGCATGTTGCTGCTGGCGTTCAAGCTGGTCGATGGATTGGTCGCCTACCAGCATCTCGAGACCGCGCGCATGGCCTCGATCCAGCCAAATCCCGATCCGGCCCTGGCCGCCGACTGGCGCGCGTTCCGGCAGCAATCCGATCCGCAGCGCGACGGGATCGCGCGCGAACTGGCAGGCTATCGCGGATCCTATGCCGACGCGCTCAAGGTGCGGGCGCAGACCGCAATCTTCTTCCAGACGATCGTCAATCGCATCGCCTTCATCGACACGCTGGCGTTGATGCTGATCGGCATGGCGCTGTTCCGCTGGGGATTCTTTTCCGGCGCCTGGTCGCGGCGCGCTTATTGGATCACGGTCGCCGCCGTGCCGCTGGCCTGGGCGGCCTATGTGCCGCTGGTCGGCTGGCTCGATGCAACGCATTGGGCGCCGCTGACGATGATCGCGACCGAGGCGGTCCAGCTCAGCTTGCTGCGGCCCTGGCTCAGCCTGGGCTATGCCGCGTTGGTCATCCTGTTCGTGCAATCGGGGCGCCTGCCCTGGCTGGCGGATCGCTTCGCCGCCACGGGAAGGATGGCGTTTTCCAATTATCTCGGCACCTCAATAGTCTGCACCTTGATCTTCAATGGCTATGGCCTGGGCTGGTACGGCTATCTGCAGCGCTGGCAGTGCCTGATCGTCGTCGCCGGGATGTGGCTGTTGATGCTCGCCTGGTCGAAGCCGTGGCTCGATCGATTCGCCTACGGTCCGTTCGAATGGCTTTGGCGCAGCGCGGCGCGCGGACAATGGCAAGAGTTCCGGCGCACAAGGCAAGTTGCAAACGTGTCGCAATAGTATTGCGAATCGATCTCACTATCGCTAACTCGATCGCAACGAGCGCGAGGGATAATCGATCTCATGATGGTGTGCGTCTGCAATGCGATCCGCGAACGCGAAGTGCGCGAGGCCGCGCGCAACGGGTCGATGACGGCGTGCCAGGCCTATCGCTCGCTCGGCCGTCAGCCGAAATGCGGTCAGTGCGTGCCGTTCGCGCGATCCATTATCGATGACGAGCGCGCTGCTGCGTAGCGTTCGCAGCAACAAAAACCGCAGAAATCCGCCATTTTTTGGACTGTTTTGCCGGGGCTTCCGGGGCTATGATGCTGGCTGAAAAGCAACGAAGGGTATCACCATGAAGGGCGATCCGCAGGTCATCGATTTCCTGAATACCGCGCTCAAGAACGAACTGACCGCGATCAACCAATATTGGCTGCATTACCGCCTGCTCGACCATTGGGGCGTGCAGAAGCTCGCCGAGTTCGAGCGCCACGAATCGATCGACGAGATGAAGCATGCCGACTGGCTGTCGGAGCGCATCCTGTTCCTTGACGGCCTCCCCAATTTCCAGCTGCTCGGGCGGCTGCGCATTGGCGAGACGGTCGAAGAGGTGTTGAAGTCGGACCTCGAGCTCGAGATGGAAGCGCTGCCGCTGCTGCGCGACGCGATCGAACATTGTGAGAAGGTACGCGATTATGTCAGCCGCGACCTGTTCCGCCGGATCCTCGACAGCGAGGAGGAACATGTCGACACGCTCGAGCGCCAGTTCGACATGATCGAGCGGATGGGGCTGGAGAATTACATCCAGCTCAATGCGAAATCGGCGGAAGAAAGCGAAAGCTAAAGGTCAGATGGCGCGGCGGCCGAAGGCGGTCGGGCGGCGCTCGACCAGCGGGTTGGCCTCGCGTTCGAGCATCGCGAGCGTCGCTTCGAAGGTCGGGCGCAGCTTGACGACATGTTCCAGCGCCTGGTCGGGCGCATCGCGCGTTTCCACACACTGCCGTCCGATGACTTCGATGGCTTCGGCGATGGCGGCGAGTTGCTCCGCCCCGAACTGACGCGACTCGCCCTTCAGCGTGTGCGCCGGCAGCACGATCGCGGCGGCATTGCCCGCGCGCATCGCATCCTCGATCGCCGCGACCGACTTGACGCCATCTTCCTTGAAATAGCCGAGAATGCGGACGAACCCGGCGCCGAGCTCGCTTCGGGCCGCCTGAAACGCGCTCCAGTCCACTATTTGCCCGCTATCGATCGTCACCACGTCCTCCACCCGTATCGGCACGCCCCCGCTGCCCCGAGGTGTCCGATGTAGCTGGCGCAGGTAAACGACCGGTTGACAGAATTCGCAGCCGTCAGCCTCTAAGATCTTGGAGCCGTGCAACTTTCACGAAATTATGTTCAATCCCGATCAAATGGATTCTTCGGCGCGCGCAACGTCAACCGAACGGGGACTGCGCCGAAGCCAAGATCCCGGCGCATCGAGTTGACCAAATAGCGTTCGTAGCTCGCGGGAAGCTGATCGACGCGCGTGCCGAAAATAACGAAACTGGGGGGGCGCGTCTTGATCTGGGTGACGTAGCGCATCTTGATCCGCTTGCCGCCGGGCGCGGGCGGAGGATTGGCGTCGATCGCTCGCTCGAACCAGCGATTGAGTTCGCCGGTGGAGACGCGCTTCGACCAGGCCTCGCGCGTTTCGAAGGCAGCGCCGAGCAGTTGGTCGATGCCCTTGCCGGTCGCGCCCGATACGGTGATGACGATGACGCCCTTCACCTGACTCAGACCGTCCTCGAGCGCTTTCTTGACGCCATTGAACAGCGACGAGGCATTTTCGGCGATGTCCCATTTGTTGAGCGCGATGACCAAAGCGCGCCCTTCCTGCAGCACGCGATCGGCGATCTTGAGATCCTGCGCCTCCAGCCCGAGCGTCGCGTCGAGCAAGAGTACGACCACCTCGGCGAAATCGACTGCGCGCAACGCATCGGCGACCGATAGCTTTTCGAGCTTGTCCTGCACCTTGGCGCGCTTGCGCATCCCGGCCGTGTCGATCAGCCGAACCGCGCGCGGGCCGTTCTTCGGATCGTGCCAGGTCCAGTCGATCGCGATCGAATCGCGCGTGATCCCCGCTTCGGGACCAGTGATCAGCCGATCCTCGCCCAGCATGCGATTGATCAATGTCGACTTGCCGGCATTGGGACGGCCGACGATCGCGAGCTTGAGCGGCGCGTCCGGGTTGTCGTCTTCCTCCTCCTCGAACTCTTCCGGCTCGGGAACGAACGGGACGAGCGCCTCGAACAGATCGGCCATGCCTTCGCCATGCTCGGCCGACACCTGGACCGGATCGCCGAAGCCGAGCGCGAGCGATTCGATGATGCCGGCTTCCGCCGCGCGTCCTTCCGCCTTGTTGGCGACCAGGATGACCGGTGTGGTCGAGCCGCGCAGCCAGCGCGCGATTTCCTCGTCAAGCGGCACGATCCCGGCGCGGGCGTCGATCAGGAACAACGCGACATCGGCCTGTGCCACCGCCGCCTCGGTCTGTTGCCGCATCCGGCCAGGCAAGGTGGCGGCTTCGAGATCCTCATAGCCGGCGGTGTCGATCACGCGAAACTCGAGGCCCAGCAGGTTCGCGTCGCCCTCGCGCCGATCGCGCGTGACGCCGGGCTGGTCATCGACCAGGGCAAGCTTCTTGCCGACGAGCCGGTTGAACAGCGTCGACTTGCCGACATTGGGACGGCCGATAATGGCGACGGTAGGTAAGGACATGCAGGGCGCTGTAGGGCGTGTGCACGCCAGCGGCAACGCCCTGAACGGGACGACGCTTACGCCGCCCCGTTCCGATCACTTAGCGATAGGCGGAAATGCGCCCGCGTCCGTCCAGCACGTAGAGGGTGTTGTTGGCGACCACCGGCCCCAGGCCGAAGCCGTCCTTGCCGGGAATCGTCTGGCCGACGGTGCCGTCGCTCGGCGAGGCGAACACCATGTCGCCCAGCGAATTGACCAGCACCAGGCGGTTGCCGGCAAGGACCGGACCGTACCAGGTCAGCGGGTTCTTCTTCTTTTTCTTCTTTTCGACCTGGAAGGCGCGCAACTGGCTGATCCAGCGGATCTTTCCGGTCGAGCGCTGCAGGCAATAGAGCTTGCTTTCGTCGGTGACGACGAACAGCCACTCGCCGGCCAGCCAGGGCGTCGAGATACCGGCGAAATTCTGCTCCCACAGGCGCTGGCCGGTGGCGAGATTGGCGGCGATCAGACGACCGCCCTGCCCCAAGGCGTAGACATTGGTGTCGTCGATCACCGGATCGGCGTCGATATCGGCAAGGCTGGACACCGAGGTCGAAATGCTGGTGCGCGACAAGGCGTCGCCCCAGATGGCGCGGCCATTTTCGACGCGATAGGCGTTGAGTTCGCCCGACGAGAAGCCGGCGACGACCGTCTGATGCGCCACTGCCGGCGCCGCGACGCCGAATACGCCCTGCGTCTCGAGACTGCCCGAGGCCGACCAGACTTGCTGTCCGTTGGCGGTGGACAAGGCATAGAGCTGATTGTCCTGGCTCAGCGTGTAGAGCTGGTCGCCGACGACGGTCGGCGATCCGCGCAACGGCGGCCCCGGCTTGGCGCGCCATACTTCGGAGCCGGTCTTGGCATCGAACGCCACGATGTCGCCCAGGCCATCGGTCGCATAGACGCGGCCGCTGTCGTAGGTGGCGCCGCCGCCGAACCGCGCCGCCTTGCTCTTCTCTGCCTTGGCGATCGGAACGGTCCACAAGGACGCGCCCGAATTGGCATCGAACGCATGCAACGCGCCGTCGACATCGACCGCGTAGAGCTTGCCGTCACCGATCACCGGGGACGCCGCCAGCCGCTGCCGGTTCGACCCCGCGGGGATCGTCACGGTCCACACGCGGGAGACGGATCCGCCCAGCGCCAGATGGCCCATCGACTTTTCGGGATTGCCGCCGGGCTGGGCCCAGTCGGTATTGGCGACAGGCGCGGGCAGCAGGACGTCGAGCCCCGAAATCGCCGGATCGACCTTGGCGTCGCTTTCCGACACCAGGATCGGCACGCGGTCGCCGAGCACCGGAGTCTTCTTGCCGCCGCCCTTAAACGCACCGCACGCGCCGAGCGCGGTCAGCGCCACCAGCGCAATCGGCATCCTCCACTTGGTCGTCATGCTGCTTACTTGCCCTTCTGAACGTTCGTACCGGTATCCAGAGCCTGGGTCGCCTGAACCGCACGTTGACGGATGCTGTCGGGAACCTTGTCGCTCTCCGCGATCAACTTGAACATCGCGCGCGCTTCCGCCAATCGGTTGAGCTTGAGATCGGCCATTGCGATCATCTCGCCGGCGCTGCCGAGCCAGGCGGAATCCGACGTCGCGAGCGGCTTGAGCCGGTCGATCACCACCTGCGGCGCGAGCGCGTCGAATTCGGTATGGGTCTGGCGGATCGTCGCGAGGTCGCGGATCGGTTGCCCGACGCTGCTGTCGCTTGCGACTTCGCCATATTTCGCCGCGGCTTCCTTGGTCTTGCCGGCAGCGAGGAGGTCGTTGCCCTGCAGCATCTTGGCGAGCGCGCGATAGCCCGGCGCGCGCTCGCCGGCGAGCTTGTCGATCGGCGCCTTGGCCGCCTGGGTGTTGCCGCTGGCGATCGAGTCATAGGCCTGTTGCAGCTCGATCGCCTGCTTTTCGGCAGCGCCATGGCTCCATGCCCGCCAGCCGAGCACGCCGGCGAAAATCGCCAATGCGGCCACGATCAGGCCGATGATCACGCGACCATAATTCTTCCACACGCCCACGATCTGATCGCGGCGGAGTTCCTCATCGACCTCGCGCAGGAAAGCTTCGTCGGTTTTCGGCGTCACAGCCAAGGGGTAGGCTCCAATTGGGGGCAAAAATAAGTCGGCGGACCTTAGGGACCGCGTTCGGCTCTCGCAATGGCCGTGATCGGCGACTGGGTCCCTTAGCGGCGCCCCACCCAAAAGCAACGCGCCTGCGCGTTGTTTTCAGCTTCGCCGAAGCCAAATCTAAGCCTTGGGCAGATAGGTCTGCTCGACCCCCGGGAACGTCCGGCTGCGGACCTCTTCGGCATAACGGGTAACCGCATCGGTGACGCGGCCGGCCATATCGTCGAACTTCTTCACGAAGCGCGGCGTGCGCTCGAACAGGCCGAGCATGTCCTCGGCGACGAGCACCTGGCCGTCGCAGGCGGCGGATGCGCCGATCCCGATCACTGGTATGTCGGTGGTTTCGGTAATCGCACGGCCGATCGGCTCGACCACGCCTTCCAGGACGACCGAGAAAGCGCCGGCCGCGGCGATCGCCTGCGCGTCGTCCTTGATCTTGGCCTCTTCCTCCTGGCTGCGCCCGCGCGCGCCGTAACCGCCGAGCGTGTTGATCGCCTGAGGCGTCAGGCCGATATGTGCCATCACCGGGATGCCGCGCTCGGTCAGGAAGCGAATGGTCGGCGCCATCGCCGCGCCGCCCTCCATCTTGACCGCCGCGCAACCGGTTTCGGCCAATACCCGGCTGGCGTTGGCGAAGGCCTGGTCGGGCGAGGCTTCGTAACTGCCGAACGGCATGTCGACCACGACGACGGCATGATAGCTGCCACGCACCACCGCCGCGCCATGCGCGCACATCATGTCGAGCGTGACCGCCAGCGTCGAGGGCAGGCCATAGACCACCTGCCCCAGCGAATCGCCGACGAGCAGGATATCGCAATGCGGGTCCAGCAATTGCGCCATGCGGACCGTGTAGGCGGTCAGCATGACCAGCGGCTCTTGCGTCTTTCCCTCGAACTTGCGGCGCTGAATGGCCGGCACGGTGAGCCGCTTCATCGGCGCCGGCGTCGGGTTGGCGCGGCTGGTCGAGGTGTCGATGGTGAAGGTCGTGGACATGGCGCGCTCCCTAGCCAGTTCCGCATCGCATCGCCAGCGTCCACCAACGCAAATGCCCGCCACGCTTGACTCAATGTTATATATCTTTAACATTATGGCTATTGATTCGCACATGAGGTCAACAATGCCGTTCAAGGAAAAGATCGCCTGGATCTCGGCCGTCACGACCGCGATCGTCTGGGGCGGCTATTTCACCTTCGCTTTCCGGACGATGATGACGGGAGGCGTGCCGCACCCCTCTATCTACATGGCCGCGTTCACCGCTGCACTGATCCTCCAGGCCCTGCTGGCCGCGGCCGCCGCGATCGTCGTCGCGATCCTGGCGCCGAAGGATGCCAACGCGCCAGCCGACGAGCGGGACAGGGAAGTCGCGCGCCGCTCGTACGCCATCGCCTATCCTGTGCTGATCAGCCTGATCGTCTGCGTCACCGTGACGGTCTATTTCGGCGCCACGCCCTGGGATCTGGTCAACGGCATGATGGCCGCGATCGTGATCGCGGAGATCGTCCATTACGGCGCGCAGATCGTCGGCTACCGGCGGGGAGCATGAGCATGGCCTATCGCGAAAAGACCGCCTGGCTGACGCTCGTCTGCATGATCGTCGCCTATGTCATTTACTTCTCACTGGTCCTGTCAGGGCAGGTCGGACCCAGGCTGCTCGATATCGTCTGGACGTTCGGCATCGTCGCCTCGATCCAGGCGGTCGTGGTGATCATCGGCCATGTCGTGCTGGCTGCGCGCAGCGACGCCGACGAACGTGCCAGGCCCGATGAACGCGACCGCGCGATCGCCCGGCGTGGAGGAAGCGCCGGTTATTACGTCCTGCTGGTCGGAACGATCGTCGTCGGCGTGGTGATGCCGTTCAGCGATCCGGCGCCCAAGATCGTCAACACCGCGTTGCTGGCGATCGTGCTGGCGGAAACCCTCCGCCATGTCCTGATCGTGACGAGCTATCGGAGGGGCTGGCATGGCTAAGCCCCTCCCCGGCCGGGTGGTCAATCAGATCCGCCTGCTGCGCTTCATGGCGAGCGAGATGACCCAGGCCGAACTGGGCGAGCGGATCGGCATGACTCGCCAGACGGTGGCAGCGATCGAAGCGGGCAAATATTCACCCACGCTCGAGGCCGCGTTCCGCATCGCCCAGGTGTTCGGCAAGCCCTTGGATGAGGTGTTCCAATGGGAAGGCTGAGCGCCCTCCCCCCGACGTCACCGTCCGATCCAGCCCTTCTTTGCTGCCATCCCCGAAAACCAGATGGCGAACAGGCCGACCACGGCAATGAACACCGGGAACGGCACCACCTTCGCCGCGCCTTCATGCGCGATCAGGTCGGTCATCGCGAACGTGTAGCCAAACTGGACGATCACCGCGATCAGCGAGATCCAGAACAGGATGATCGCGCGGCGTTCGCGCAGCAGCAAGGCAAGGCCGCCGAGCAATCCGCCGAACGTGGCGACGGCGTAGACGTAATTGTACCAGCCGGGCAGCGAGCGGTAGAGCGCCTGGTGATAGGGCGTCTGTTCCCACATCGCCGAGGCGGCCCCCAGTCGGAACTGCTCGACGCAGAAATAGCAGCCGATCGCGTTCCACAACACCAGCAGGATCGCGACGATCCAGAACCAGACCGGCGGCTTGACGGTTTGAGCCATGATTCCCCTCCCCAATTTATGGGGTGGAGACTGCGCCCGGATGCGCGCGCTGGCAAGCTCAGCCGATACCGGCGGTTTGCCACGCATCGGCCTTGAACCCGGCGACCAGCACGCCATCACCCTCGACGATCGGGCGCTTGATCATCGACGGCTGCGCCAGCATCAGCGCGACCGCCTTGTCCTGGTCGAGATCGGCCTTGTCGGCGTCGGACAGCGCGCGGAAGGTCGTGCCCGCGCGATTGAGTACGGTTTCCCAGCCCAATGCGCTCGTCCAGCGACGCAGCGACGCTTGGTCGACGCCCAGCTTCTTATAGTCGTGAAAGGCATAAGCGACGCCGCGACCGTCGAGCCAGGCGCGGGCCTTTTTTACCGTGTCGCAGTTAGGGATGCCGTAAAGGGTGAACATGGTGCGTTCCTATGCCCGTCGCGCGATGCGCCACAGCGTGAAGAGGCCGATCCCGGCCCAGATGACGTTGAGAACTGCCGACGGGATCGCGCCGTTATAGCCGCTGTTGACGACGAAACAGGCAGCCCCGACCAGGTTCATCCACTGATAGAGCCGCGATTGCCCGCCGAGCCGGCCGGCCGACAGCAGGAGATAAGCGACAAGGATCGTCACCGCGCCGACCCAGCCGATCGTTTCGATAATCATGCGTTCCGCGGTCATGCACTTCCCGATGACGCGGTTCGCGGCGTCCGTCCACCGGTCTCTGTTAAGTCGCCGTTCAGCGCCGATTGACTGATATGCTGCCCTAAGACGATAAGACGCCATGGGGAGAAACGGCATGGGGCGGCTGGGCTCGGCGACGCTGACATTGTTGCTGGCGGGGATCGCGTTTCCCGCCGCCGCTCAGGATCGCGCCGACGACAATGCGGTAACGCAGGCAGAGGACGGGTTCGGCTTCAGCGTCGGGCGCGAGACGATCGGCATCTACACCTCGAATAACGCGCGCGGCTTCTCGCCGACCGCGGCGGGGAATGTGCGGATCGATGGCATGTATTTCGACCCCGCGATCGCGCTGTCGAGCATCATCAACGACTCGACCAGCATCAAGGTGGGTTTGTCGGCGCAGGGCTATCCGTTCGCCGCGCCGAGCGGGATCGTCGACCAATTGCTGCGGCGTCCCGGCGACAAGGCGGCTGCCTCGATCGTGCTCAATGCCGACAGCTACAGTTCCTATGGGCTGGAGGTCGATGGATCGCTGCCGCTCGGCAAGCGGCTGGCGGTCGGCTATGGCGCGATCGTCGGGCGCACCGCATTCCCCGACGGCACCGACAATTTCAATCACAGCCAGGGGCTGATCGTCCGCTGGCGCCCCGCGCCCGGCGTGGAAATCATGCCGTTCTGGACGCTGACCAACGATTATAATGACGAGGCCGGGCCGTTCTACGTGCCCGCGGGCAAGTATCTGCCGCCAAAGCCCCCCGCGCACAGCTTCGACGGACCGCAATGGGCCGATTTCCGCTATACCGGGACCAATCAGGGACTGCTCGCTTCCTATGCACCGGGCAAGACCTGGCTGCTCCGGATCGGCGCGTTCCGGTCGGTGTTCGATCAGAAGAAGAGTTACGCCAACCTGCTGGTCGACCTGCAACCGGACGGAACGGCGGACCGCCTGCTCATCGCCGATCCGCGCGCGAAGAACGTGTCGCTGAGCGGTGAGGTCCGGCTGACGCACAGCATCGTTGACGGCCCGCGTCTCCATGTGATTCACCTCAGCCTGCGCGAACGCGACGCGCGCCACCAGTTCGGCGGATCGGACGAGGTCGATCTGGGTCCGACCCGGATCGGCGTCGAGGAGGATTCACCCAAGCCGAATTTCGTGTTCGGCGCGTCATCGCGCGACCGCATTCGTCAGGCCACATTGGGCGTGGCGTATGACGGTCGCTGGCGCGACATTGGCGAGATCAGCTTCGGCCTCTCGCGCGCCGATTACCGCAAGACCACGTGGCTCCCCGGCGTCGCGCCGATCGTGTCGCGGTCGCGGCCCTGGCTCTATAACGGCACGGCGGCGGCCTATCTGTCCAAATCGGTGTCGCTCTATGCCGGCTATGCCCGCGGGCTGGAGGAAAGCGGTGTCGCGCCGCCCAACGCGGCCAACCGCAACCAACCGCTGAATGCGATCCTGACCGAGCAGAAGGATGCCGGCATCCGCTGGACGGTGACGGGGAACGTCAAGCTGATCGCCGGAATATTCGACCTGCGGAAGCCCTATTTCGGGTTCGATGCAGCCAATCACTACACCCAGGTCGGCACCACCCGCAGCCAGGGAGCGGAAGTGTCGGTGTCGGGCAATTTGACCAGGACGCTCAATGTCGTCGCGGGCGGGTATTTCCTGCGCGCCCGGGTCGAGCGCGATCCCAATGCGCTCGGCACGATCGGCGCCCGCCCCGTGGGGTTGCCGGGACACCTCGTCAATTTGAACCTCAACTGGAAGACGCCGGTGCTCGACGGGCTGTCGCTCGACACTACCTTGTTCCAACGCGGCAAGGTGCCGTCGACCACCGACAATCTGGTGTCGCTGCCCGCGCGGGCGCAGCTCAATCTCGGCGGCCGCTATCGCTTCAAATTGGTCAACCGCGACGCGACCCTGCGCATGCAGGTGACCAACGTCTTCGACAATCGACCCTTCAACGTCGCCGGGCCCGGCATCTATGGCGCGGGAGCTGGCCGGTACCTCACCGGCTATCTGGCGGTGGACGTTTAGCGCGGCGCGGCGACGGGTGAAACCGCCGCTCCGGGCCGCGGGCGCGCCAGGAAATAGAATGCGGTGACGTGGGTGATCATCAGCAACGGCACATACAGGATCGGGATCGCATAGGCGGCGCCCAACTCCCCCGCATGCGCCGGGAGATCGACCTGGATCGCGTGGCTATAGGCAAGCACGAGATCGACCAGGCCGACAAGGTTGAACGCGACAACGAACATCCAGAAGACGGGCCGGATCCGAACCGTCGCTAGTGCGAGCATCGCGAGCAGACCGGTGGCGAGATCGCCATAGGCGGCCGGCGTGGCAAAATGCGCAGGAAGGCCGCCGCCAACCACGCCCGGCACGATGAAGGCGAGCCCGAAGAAGCGGAAGCTGTGGAGCATCGCGATCGCGCGGTGTGCCGCCACGCGATCGATCGATTTGAGCCAGGGCAGGACATAAGCGCCAAAGCACAGCAGCCACGCCACATATCCAAGGAAGAGATGCGTCTGAAAGATATGGGTTATCGACATGGCGATCTCCGATCCTGAGTCGATCGCGGCGGGGTCGGCCGCTGCCGTCGGGTTGAGGTGGAGGTCGCATCTATGGTCGCTTTGCACGAGCGACTATGGGCGATAATCTCGACGATCTATGAAGCAGAACTTCACAGTCCGACATGGCGCGCTCGACGGGGTCGAGACGTTCCTGAGCGTCGCCCGCTATCGCAGTTTTCGCCGTGCCGCCGCTGCGCTCGGTGTCACGCCGTCGGCCGTCAGCCAATCGGTGCGGACGCTCGAAGCGCGGATCGGCGCGGCGCTGCTGACCCGAACCACGCGCAGCGTCGGCCTGACCGAAGCCGGCCAACGCTTCCTCGATCGGGCGGGGCCCGCCTTTGACGAGCTCATCGCCGCCAGCGAAGCGGCGCGCGATCTGGGGCAGCGTCCTACTGGATTGTTGCGCCTCGCCGTACCCCGATCAGTGGTCCCGCTCATCCTCGAGCCGGTGATCGCCTCATTCTGCGACGCCTATCCCGAGATACAATTGGAGATCGCCGCAAGCGACGAAATGGTGGATATCGCCGCCGGCGGCTTCGATGCCGGTATCCGCCTCGGCGAACTCATCGCGGTCGATATGATCGTGGTGCGGTTGACGCCTCCGTTCCCATTCGTCGTCGTCGGCAGCCCCGATTATCTCCGCCGGCGCAAGCCGCCTACCCGAGTCGAGGACCTCCGCGATCATGCGTGTCTGCGCCTGCGCCGTTGGAACGGATCGATCGCGCCTTGGACCTTCGCCGTTGGCAATGATGTGATTGAAGCGGCGGTGTCCGGGCCGCTGATCGCGCACGATTACCCCACCCTTCTCGGTGCCGTGATACGGGGCCTGGGGCTCGCGCAAGTTCCTGGTCCGATCGCCCAGGCAGCGATTGCGGATGGCCGGCTGCAAGCGCTGCTGACGCCGCTGGCGATCACGACGCCCGGCGTCTTCCTTTATCATTCCGGCAAACGTCAGATGCTGCCGAAGCTCCGCGCTTTCATCGATCACATGAAAGCGCCTCGACACACGACGGCAGCGGAGGGCGGTTAGTGGCGCAACGAAAGGGTTGCCCCAATTAGCTGTCGATCCGGTAATGGATCGGCTTGAACGTGCCGCCATTCGAATCCGGCGCCGAGCAGGCGGTCAGCCCAATGACGAGGTCGATCTCCGCCCGGAAGCTAATATGGTCCCCGGCCTTGCTCCGTGGCGGCAGCACCGTCAGTTTGCCTGTCCGTCCATCGACCGGCACGTTCATGAAGCAATTGAACGCGACCGGGATGCGATCCGGCCCGATGCCATAAGGCGCCAGCGCTTCGGCGAGATTGCCGAAACAGCCGCGATGCGGCGGCAGATCGGGATAGAAATGGTGGAAGGTGTCGACCGAGCACGGCGTGAGCAGGAAATCGTGGCAGCCGACGGTGTCCTCGACGATCGTCAACAGGATGCGGGAGCGATTGGAATAGAGTTTGTGCCCGGTCGTCAGCGCGATCGTCTCGGCATAATCTAACGTGCGGCCCGACGAGATCACTTCGTCCACGTCCTGGGCATTGAAGGCGAGCAGATCCGCCACTTGCTCGCCCTTGGGATCGATCACCGTCAGCAGCGCGCCGCGCGGCAACGGGAAAGCGGTGCCGCTCCGTTCGGGAATGACGATCTCGGCGCTCATTTCGCGTCTCCGCGATATTCGAACGGAGGCGCCCAATCCTCGTCCACCGCGCGGCCCGAATATTGCCGCGCCTCGCTGACCTCCCCATGACGCGCCAGCATCGGATTGCGCGACCCGGCAAGATTGTCGTCGCGCACCAGAATCTTCTCGCGCAGCCCTTCATATTTGCCGGCTTCGCGCAGACGCTCGAACTGGTCGTGGAGATTGAAGACGAGCGTCGGCTGCTCGAACCGGCGCGCCGGACGGCTAGCCTTGGGATGAAGGCCGACGATGAAGAACGCCTCGCCCCCGAAGCTCAGCGAGAAATGCGGGTTGCCGGGATCGGCGCTGACGCGCGAGTCATAGGCCTGACCGCGCCAGACGTCCTTGTCGTGGAGCGATTGGACGCGATCCCATAGAGCGCGTTCGAACGCTTCTTCGTCGAGATCGACGGGCCCCTGGAACACGACGGCAAAGCTTTGGAATATCGCCGGGTCGTCGCGATACGCCCGGGTGAAGCGCAACAGCGCCTCGTGGATGCGCAGGTCATCCCAGGCGCTGTCGATATTGTCGCAGGCAAGAACCGTCAGGCGACCGCGCGCCAGCGCCGATTTTGCGCCGACACAGGGAAAGGATGCCGCTTCGACATGGGCGAAGAGCTTGCGTTCCAACGCGTCCTGAGCGGCGTGAGTCCAATGAAACATAGGGGTTGTGAAGATCCTCTGGAAATTGCTGGGCAGGGATGCCCAGCCACCGGCCGGCCGAGCACAGATGGCAGGTCGACCCGTGACCAGCCGCTCCACCGTCAGTGCGACATCGGTAGCTGCGCACCCTGGCAAGTCGCCCTTGGACCTTTCCTCTAGCTCTAAGGGACATTGCATAACGGTCGAACGCCCCGCCCACCCCGCGAGTTTCGCGGGTCTAACGTCGCTCAATACGATTGCTGCGCCGGCGCTCGGTGTCCCGGCGCAATGGCTCGCTCGGGAGCCGCGATGGGAGATTGGATCAGACCCTCATCACCCGCAGCGCTTCGTTGCTGCGGATATCAGACCCGAAGCGGCAGCCACTCCCAACACCATGCCATTGGCCAGCACCGCACGCCGCGAAAGTCCCATCGCCTCATCCTCTCATGGCGGCCGAATTGTGACTTCAGCCGGGTTTCCGGAGGGGCATCGGGCGCCTCCAGCTGAGACACTTTGAGATTATAATATGATTAGTTTCCGCGATATGCCGATCGACAAACCCGGTGCCAATGCGCGAAGACTTGCGTCGCTCTGTGCCGATGCTACAATCAGAAAATAATATTATCATACGCTTTACACGGAGAGCATGCCAATGACCACGGGGGGCTCCGCGACAGGAGGCTGGCGGGACACGATCCTGGCGGGTCTGGCCAATTATATCGACGCCGGATCGATCGTCGCGGGCTCGGTGGCGCTGGCATTGTGGCAGGAAGCTTACGGGCTCAGCAACACGACGCTCGGCGTCCTCGGCGCGTTCGGCCCTAACGCGATATCTGCGGGGATCGGCGCACTGATCGGCGGACGGTTGTGCGACACTCTCGGCCGCAAGAAAATCTACCAGTATGACATGCTGTTTTACGCGTTCGGCATGTTGTGGCTGGTGTTCGCGATGAACGCCTGGATGGTCGTGCTCGGGTTCTTCCTGGTCGGCCTTGCGGTGGGCGCCGACATTCCCGCCTCCTGGTCGCTGATTGCCGAACAGGCGCCCGACGACGCGCGGGCCAAGCATAGCGGCTCCGCACAGGTGCTGTGGTATCTTGGCCCGACCGTCGTGCTGCTGATGTTCGCGGCGCTGTCACCGCTGGGCCTGCTCGGCGCCCGCATCGTGTTCGCGCACCTCGCCATCCTCGCGGTCGCCCTCACCTTTCTCCGCGCCCGCATGCACGAGTCCAAGCGCTGGCTCGAAGCCCAGGCGAGGCCGGTTGAGGAGCAGCGCCGCGGCAAGTTGAGAGATCTGCTGACCTGGCAGAACATCCGATCGATGTCCTTCCTGATCGGCATGTATGGCGTCTGGAACCTTTGGGCAGGGACCAACGGCTTCTTCTTTCCGTTCATCCTGCGCACGGTCGGCAATCAGAGCCAGTTCACCGCCGTGGCAGTGCAGACGCTGAGCTTCTTCATCGGCATGATGTCGATCTACCTGGTCTTCATGCAATTCGCCGACCGGGTGAACCAGCGGATGATGTTCGGTATTTCCGCGGTGATCCAGGTGGTCGGCATGTCGCTGCTCGCGATCTTTCCCCTGACATTGCCAATTGCGCTCATCCACGTGTTCCTGATGATGTTCGGCGGCGGGTTCGGCGCGCAGAGCTTCTTCCAATTATGGAGCGCGGAGATGTTTCCCACCCTTCTGCGCTCGACCGCGCAGGGCGTGATGTTCGCGGTGGTGCGCGTGTCGCTGGGCGTCTTCAGCTTCTTCGTGCCGGCGCTGACGGCGACCGGCTTCACTACGCTTGCCTGGATCCTGGTGGGTTTCCTGGTGGTGAGCGGGCTGATCGGATTCCTCGGCGCGCCACGCAACGAGGGCAAGTCGCTCGAGGAAATCGAAGCGGGGATGAAGTCCGCTCGCTGATCTCGCACTCGGCACCGCCCTTTAACTTGCGCGCGAGGCGCTGTTCACGTCTTATTGAGGGGTGACGAGGCTACGCATCGCCATTAGAGAAATAATATGATTATTTCTTCGGCCAGTGATTTCCGGGAAGCGGCGCGGCGACGTCTGCCGCGCTTCCTGTTCGATTATGCCGATGGCGGCGCCTATGCCGAGGTGACGCTGCGCCGCAATGTCGAGGATTTGGCCGGCATCGCGCTGCGCCAGCGCGTGCTCAAGGACGTCGCGACGATCGACCTGAGCACCAGCCTGTTCGGTCGGCAGGTCGGCCTGCCGGTCGCCTTGGGGCCGGTCGGGATCAGCGGCATGTACGCGCGGCGCGGCGAGATCCAGGCCGCCCGCGCGGCAAAGGCAGCCGGCATCCCGGCCTGCCTGTCGACCGTTTCCATCTGCTCGATCGAGGAAGTGGCGCGGGTCGCCGATCCGTTCTGGTTCCAGCTCTACGTGATCCGGGATCGCGCCTTCATGAAGGACCTGATCGCGCGGGCAAAGGCGGCCGGGGCGAGCGCGATGGTCTTCACCGTTGACATGCCCGTTCCGGGTGCGCGCTATCGTGATGCGCATTCGGGCATGTCTGGCCCTAACGCGCCGCTGCGCCGCATGCTGCAGGCCATCGGCAAGCCGGCTTGGTCATGGGACGTCGGCCTTCGCGGACGGCCGCACACGCTGGGCAATTTATTGCCCGTGCTGGGCAAGGATAGCGGCCTCAACGATTATATGGGCTGGCTCGGCACCAATTTCGATCCGTCGATCCAATGGCGCGACCTCGATTGGATCCGGGCCGAATGGGACGGACCGCTGATCATCAAGGGCATCCTCGACCCCGAGGATGCGCGCGAGGCGGCGGCGATCGGGGCCAATGGCATCGTCGTCTCCAATCACGGCGGACGCCAACTCGACGGCGTGTTGTCGAGTGCGCGCGCGTTGCCCGCAATCGCCGATGCGGTCGGTAACGCGCTGACCATGCTGGCCGATGGCGGCGTCCGCAACGGGCTCGACGTCGTGCGGATGTTGGCGCTGGGCGCGAAGGGCGTGCTGCTCGGGCGCGCCTGGGTCTATGCGCTGGCGGCGCAGGGCGAGGCCGGCGTCGCCAAATTGCTGGAATTGATCGCAAGGGAAATGACGGTCG
>Ga0207683_10000969_pt1 | contig 26266 bp, 27 predicted proteins | sample KBSM73metaG_FD_184333 | JGI IMG/M metagenome (GOLD analysis project Ga0207683, IMG submission 184333) | Miscanthus rhizosphere microbial communities from Kellogg Biological Station, Michigan, USA - KBS M7-3 metaG (SPAdes) (version 2) | ecosystem: Host-associated > Plants > Roots > Rhizosphere >... | reverse complement strand
CTGATTCTGGCTTTTGATGTCGCCGTCGACGTCAGTGGCGTGGAAGATGATCGGATCGCACGGGAGCGTGTTGAGCCTGCAGACCTGCAGCGCCTGGAGCTTGCCGCCCTGCTTCAGGTCGTTCCTGTTCTTCGGGACGAAGCGGAAGACGAAGCTGTTCGGCTGGCGGGCGTGGCTGTTCACGGTGCCCTTGGCGCCGCTGACGTCCTCGGCGATCCAGAGGTTGCCGTCGGAGTCGTTCTGGATCCCCTCGTAGCCTCCCCGCCCGAGGATGCCGCCCAGGTCTTCCACGACCGGGGGAAAGTCGAGGGTGGATTGCCAGACGCCGCCATCGGCGCCTTCCTCGGACGTGAGGAGGAGCCTCTCGGCCCAGGGATCCCACGTGGACCCGTCGAAGACCGGCAGCGCGTGGCCGAGCGAATCCTCCGAGGCGAACAGAGTCACGAAGTGTTGGGCGTCGGCGTCGAGGTTGATGCGCGTGACGTAACCCTGAACGCCGGTCTCGTGGCCCTGGAAGAGAAAGTGGTGGCCGTAGTCGTAACTCGAGTCCGGACCGGTGGCGTGTTCGAGGACGAGATACGTGTTCTTGTCCGGCTCGGTCTTCGAGGCCTCGACGTTGTGGCCTGGCGCCTGGACGTCACCCGGCGCCGGCAGCATTGGGCCGTCCGAGTCGTAACCGTAGAAGCCGATCGCCGCCGTCGGATTTTCGAGTTTCTGCGAGCCCTGCGCGACCGGGCTCTCGACCAACCCCAGGCCGAGAGCGTTCGGCGCCGAGCTCCCCGTCACCTTCGGAACGGTTTTCGGCTGCACCCTCTGAGCGGCCGCGGTCTGCGCGGAAAGCGTCGCGCCGACGAGCAGCGCGCCGGCGCCGATGCCCAATTTCTTCAGTTCCCCGAGTCGAAGCTCACTGCGTCCTCTCACTGCCACCTCCGCTGGGTCCCGCATCAGTGCGGGAGAGGCAGCGTAGGTGTCCCATGTTTCCGTGGAATGAAGCGCGAGTAAGAGTTCTTCGGTTGCGGCGTTCTCCTGCACCGATTCCGGTGCAGGACCGTAATGTCGCGGGCCCGACTCGCGTTCTCCGATTGGTGGCACCCGTCTCCGACACCGCGCGCGACTCGGCTCTCGACTTCACGCCGACTTCCCCGGAGCCTCTCCGGCGCTTCGCACCGCACGGATATCCATCTCCCGAGGGATCGAAGATGAACAACTCGACGAAGGATCTGTCGCCGGCCGACCTCTCTCGACGCGTCGCGGCGTGCGTGCGCGCCTGCCGGGGAATCCCCACCGAGCAGCTCGAGGACGACGTGCTCGTCCGGCTCGTCGCGGCGGTCGTCCACGTCGCGGACGACCGGGTGAGAGAGGTGCTGGAGGAGCTGTCCCCGAGGCAGATCGCCGTCACGGGCGCGAGGCCCGCGGCGGCCGAACCGCAGCCGGCTTACCCCTGGGGCCCCCAGAGCTCCCTCTCGCGGGAGAGGATCTCCTCGACGCCCTCGATCGACATGGGACGCCCGACCCAGTAGCCCTGGATCTCGTCGCAGCCGCACTCCTGCAGGCGGCGGAACTGCTCCTGCGTTTCGACGCCCTCGCCGACGACGTGCAGGCGCGAGCCGTGCCCCATCTCGACGATCGCGCGGACGATCGCCTGGTCGGCGGGATTCGCCTCGATGTCGATGACGAAGGACCGGTCGATCTTCAGCGAGGTCACGGGGTAGCTCTTCAGGTAGGTCAGGGACGAATACCCCGTTCCGAAGTCGTCGATGGCGATCGCAACGCCCATGGCACGGAGGACGCTGAGGTTGGCGGCGACGATGTCGCCCCCCTCCATGGCGATCGACTCGGTGATCTCGGCCTCCAGGCTCTCGGGCGTGACGTCCGCCGCGTTGAGCGCGCTCTCCACGATCTGGATCAGGCCTCGGTCCCGGAACTGCTTCGCCGAGAAATTGACCGCCATACGAAGCCCGCCCATTCCGTCGCGCTGCCAGATCTTGAGCTGGGTCATCGCCGTGCGCAGCACCCACTCGCCGAGCGGCACGATGAGGCCGGTCTCCTCGGCTACGGAGAGGAACCGCGCCGGAGGCAACATGCCGTTCTCCGGATGCTGCCAGCGGACGAGCGCCTCGAAGCCGACGACGCGGCCGGACGCCAGGCTGACGATCGGCTGGTAATTGAGAAAGAACTCTTCCTTCTGGAGCGCGCGCTGCAGGCCGCTCTGCAGGTCCAGGCGCTCCACGGCCTTCGCGGTCAACTCGGGAGTGCAGAGCTGGAAGCTGCCGCGGCCGAGATCCTTGGCGCGCGCGCGCGCGAGGTCCGCGTTGCGCAGCAGGGTCTCCGGCTCCTCCCCGTCCTCGGGATACGTCGTGACGCCGGCGCTCGCCGTGACCTGCAGAATCCTTCCCTCGAACTGGAACGGCCGGGCCAGCCAGGCGAGCAGCTTCTGGACGACGGAGCCCATGTCGTCCGTCTGGCGGATGTCGGGCATGAGGATCACGAACTCGTCGCCGCCGACCCGGGCGAGAGTGTCGGTCCCCCGCAGCCGGCGCTTGAGACGCAGCGCGAACGACTGGAGCAGGCGGTCGCCGACCCCGCGTCCCCAGCTGTCGTTGACGAACTTGAAGTCGTCGATGTCGAGGTAGACGAGCGCGAGTCTCCGGGAGTGGCGCTGCGCTCCCGAGAGCTCCGTGCGGAGCGTCTCCATGAACCGCGCGCGGTTCGGCAGCTTGGTGAGCGGATCCATGAACGCCAGCTCGGCCACCCGCGCGTCGGCGTGGTCCCGGTCCGAGACGTCGACGACGATGCCGATCGCGGCCGGCTCGCCGTGCCAGTCCGTGCGGGTCACGTGGACCTCGAGGTCGATCGGCTCGCCGCTCCTCCGCACCACCTTGAGGCGGTGGCGCAGGGTCGGCGTCTTCTCGCGCATCCAGCGCTCCACCGTCTCCAGCGCTCCCGCGCGATCGTCCTCGCTGACGAGATCGACCGGCGAGCTCATCGCGAGGAGGTCCTCCCGGCCGTACTCCAGCAGCGCGGTCAACCGCGCGTTCACCCACCGAAACCTTCCCCCGGCGATGACGAACGCGCCGAGGGGAAGGCGCTCGGCCAGCGCGCGGCCGGCGGCGGATTCTGGATCGGTCCGGGCGGCCCGGTCCCGAGCCGTGGCGTTCGGTTCGGCCGGTACGGCCGTGCCGATGGGCGGCGGCGAGCTCATGGTGTGGCTGCGAAGCGGGTGCTTCGAGCAATTCTAACAGGTGTCGGGGCCCGGCAGATGTGACCGCGGACCGGCCCCCCGGCAGGGGTTCAGCCCTTGTCCGCGGCCGCCCGCTGGGGCCGCGCGATCTCCTTGCCCTGGACCGAGCGCCTGGCGTCGTGGGCCGCCTTCTCGTGCTCCGCCGCATGCATCTCGCCCTTCAGGACGGCATCGACGGCACGGTCGCTCCCCTCCTCCGCCGCCTTCTCGAGCACGGCGTGGTCGGCGACGACCTCGTCGCTCAGGTACTCGTGGAGCCAGATTCGCTCGATGATCGGGTACGCCGCGACGAACGGGAGCACCAGGACCGCGCCGACGACTCCGTAGAGGCTTCCCCCGATCAGCAGGGCGACGAGCACGACGGGTGTCGAGAGGCGCAGCCGCTTGCCGTAGACGCGCGGGATGATCACCGAGTTCTCGAGCGCGTGGTAGGCGAGGTACAGCGCGAGGACCGCGACCGCCGTCAGCGGCGAGACGGTCAGCGCGAAGAGCATGGCGGGCGCGGTCGAGACGATCACGCCGACGACCGGCAGCACGTCGCACACGGCGGCGAGGGCGGCCAGCGGAACGGCGGCCGGGACGTGGAGGACCGTCAGCATGATGAGCGCGTAGGCGCCGATCAGGGCCGACGTGATGAACTGGCCCTGGACGTACGCGATCACGACCTGCGAGACCTCCGGCAGCATCAGCTCCATCTTCCGGCGGTGGCGGCGCGGGACGTAGGCGAGCAGCCACGCGTAGGTGCGCTTGCCCTCCGCGAGCAGGTAGAGCGCGATGATGAACACCATCACCGCCCCGATGAGGGTCTCGACGGCGAACTGACCCCAGAAGAGAGGACGCTTCAGGGAGCGCGCGACCTCCGGCGAGTCGGGAAGCTCGAGGATCTGCATGACCAGGCGCAGCATCACGGGGTGGTCGGGGCCCAGTCCCGCCTGCACGCGACTCTTCAGCGCGTGGAAGTTGTCGACCACCGCCGCCGTCTGGGTGGCCAGAGGCGGCACGAGGAAGACGACGAACGCCGCCAGGAGGACGAGGATCAGGAAGGTGACCATCGCGACCGCGACGCCGCGGGAGATGCGCTTTCCCTCGAGACGCTCGACCAGGGGTGAGAGGGTCACGGCGAGCAGGATCGCGAACAGGAGCAGGATGAGCGTCGGCATGACGCGCAGCAGCGCCCAGACGAGAGCGAGCGTGATGAGGACCTTGACGATCGTCGAGACGGGCAGGTCGATGCGCAGGCGCCGTTGGTCGATGCGCAGGCGCCGTTCGTCGTCCGGATGTTCCATCGATTTGTTGGCCAAGGGCAGGGAGCCTCCGACATTGCCGAAGAGCAAGGACCGGGCCACCCCAGCCGCCGGGACCTAACGTCTAGAACGAGAGCAGTTAGTCGACCGCTTCCAGACGCGTCACCGTCCGCGCGTCAGCACCCGCACGCCGCCGGGGCCGGCGACGATGACCTCGGCCGCGAGCCGGCAGAACAAGCCGTGCTCCACGATTCCGGCACGCTCGGCGAGGCGCTCCGCGAGCGGACGCGGGTCGAAGATCGGCGAGAAGGCGCAGTCGAGGATCCAATTGCCCTGATCGGTCTCGAACGGCTCGCCCGCCGGAGTTCGGCGCAGGACGGGCCGCCCCCCGAGCGAGCGGACGAAACGCTCCTGGGCCTCGGAGCCGAAGCGCGTGATCTCGACCGGCAGCGCGTGGCGCATCGCGAGCGCCGCCGAGAGCTTGGACTCGTCGACCACGATGACGACGCGGCGGCTGTTTTGCGCGACGATCTTCTCGCGCAGGAGGGCTCCCCCTCCGCCCTTGATGAGGTCGAGAGCGGGGCTGACCTCGTCTGCGCCGTCGATCGTCAGGTCGATCTCCCGCGGCATGGTCTCGGGCAGCAGCGGGATGCCTGCGCGGCGCGCCTCCGCCTCGGTGGCGCGCGACGTGGCCACGCCCGCGACGTCCGAGAGCGCGCCGGAGCCGAGGAGCTCTCCGATGCGCCGGGTCGCGAACACGGCCGTCGAGCCCGTGCCGAGGCCGACGACCATTCCGGGCCGGACCAGCGACGCCGCGTGTTCCCCCGCCGCGCGCTTCAGCGCGTCCGCTCCCGTGGCGGACGCCTCCGGCCCCGTCACGGACGGCCGCGCGCCGCGCGATACCGGCGGATCAGGGAGCTCGTCGAGCTGTCGTGCGAGAGCGCGGGCGGCGTCGGGCTCTCGAGCTCCGGGATGATCTTGACGGCCAGCACCTTCCCGAGCTCGACGCCCCACTGGTCGAATGAGTCGATGTTCCAGATCGTCCCCTGCGTGAAGACCGCGTGCTCGTACAGGGCGACGATCCGGCCGAGAGTCGCGGGGTCGAGCCTCCGCGCGATGAGCGTGGACGTCGGACGGTTCCCCTCGAACGTGCGGTGCGGAACGAGCCAGTCCGGAGTTCCCTCGGCCTTCACCTGCTCGGGGGTCTTGCCGAACGCGAGCGCCTCGGTCTGGGCGAAGAGGTTCGCCATGAGCAGGTCGTGATGCCGGCCGACGTCGTGAAACGGCTCCAGGAATCCGATGAAGTCGCAGGGCACGAGACGCGTGCCCTGGTGCAGGAGCTGATAGAAGGAGTGCTGCCCGTTCGTGCCGGGCTCGCCCCAGTAGATCGCGCCCGTGTCCCACTCGACGCGGCGGGAGCCCAGCGTCACGGACTTGCCGTTGGATTCCATCGTGAGCTGCTGCAGGTACGCGGGCAGCCGCTTCAGGTACTGGCTGTACGGCATCACGCCGACGGTCTGCGCTCCGAAGAAGTCGCCGTACCAGACTCCGAGCAGGCCCACGAGGACGGGCAGGTTCTGCTCGAGGGGAGCCGTCCGGAAGTGCTCGTCCATCTCGTGGAAGCCCGCGAGCATGGAGCGGAAGCCGTCCGGCCCGATCGCCAGCATCGTCGAGAGGCCGATCGCCGAGTCCATGGAGTATCTGCCGCCCACCCAATCCCAGAAACCGAACATGTTCGCGGGATCGATGCCGAACTTGCGGACCTCCGCCTCGTTCGTCGACACGGCGACGAAGTGCTTCGCAATTCCCTTCTCGTCCTTCAGCGCCGCCAGCGCCCAGTCGCGCGCGGTGCGGGCATTGGTCATCGTCTCGAGCGTCGTGAATGTCTTCGACGACACGATGAACATCGTCTCCGCCGGGTCGAGGCCCAGCGTCGCTTCGTAGAAATCCGTTCCGTCGACGTTGGAGACGAATGCGAACCGCAGGCTGCGATCGCTGAAGGCCTTGAGCGCCTCGTAGGCCATGACGGGGCCGAGGTCGGAACCGCCGATGCCGATGTTGATCACGTTGCGGATGCGGCGGCCCGTATGGCCGGTCCACGCCCCGTTTCGGACCCGGTCGGCGAACGCGGACATCCGGTCCAGGACCTCGTGGACGCGCGGCACGACGTTCTCGCCGTCGACCACGATCGACGCCCCGCGCGGCGCGCGGAGAGCGACGTGGAGGACGGCGCGGTTCTCCGTGATGTTGATCTTGTCGCCGCGGAACATCGCCTCGGTGCGCTCGCGCAGGCCGCACTCGCGGGCGAGGGCCGTGAGGAGGCGCAGCGTCTCGTCGGTGACTCGGTGCTTGGAATAGTCGAGCAGAAGGCCGCCTCCCTCCGCGACGAGGCGCTCGCCGCGCGCCGGGTCCTTCGCGAAGAGGTCGCGCAGGTGAAGCCCTCGGGCTTCCTCGAAGTGCTTCTGGAGAGCCTTCCAGGAGGGCCGGTCGATCAGGCGCGGGGCTTCGGGCATGGAGGCTCCTTCGGTCTGGATCTCACGGCTCCGCCGTCAGGCCCGCCTCCACGGCTTCCTTCGGCAGCGCGATCGCCGTCTCGCGAAAGCCGCGGTCCACGCAGACGAAGCAGCCCTTGTAGACGTCGTCGGTGGCCATCTTCATCTCGCGCGCCGTGATGAACAGGTCGCGGGCCGGATACGGCGCATCGACGCGCTGCAGCGTCACGAGGATCCCGCCTCGCACTCGCGCCCGGCCCGTGATCACGAATCGATGGGGAGGCTCCTGGGTGCAATCGAGGGTCGCGACGGGCTCAGCGCTCACTCGTCTCCTCGTTTCCGGTGGCGTCCGCGGCATCCAGGGCCGCCTCGAGAGTCGGGAAAACCCGGAAGATCGAGTCGAGGTGCGTGATCCGGAAGACGGAGGCGACGCGCTCTCGCGGATTGACGAGGTAGAAGCGGCGGCCCTGCGCCTCGAATCGCTTGAGCCCGCCGACGAGGACCCCGACCGCCGTCGAGTCCAGGTGCTCCATGCCGGACAGGTCGAGAAGCACGGCGCCGGTGCGCTCGTTCGCCACCCGGTCGAAGTGCTCCTGGAGCGCGCGGGCCGAGTCTCCGACCGAGAGCGTCCCGGCGACGTGGAGGATCGAGTGGGGTCCGTTCTCCTCGTCGATGATCTTCATGGCGCGGCGGCTTCGTCCTCTTCCTCGGCGCGGCCCTCTCGCACGAGCACGCTGCCCGCGGCCACCTCCTCGCCGTCCGCGGAGATCCGGCCGTCGAAGCGGGCGATCGGGCCGAAGCGCCCGGCGAGGCGGATCTCGACGTCGAGCGTCTCTCCCGCCTCGGGAGCCCGGTGTATCCGGAAATCCTGGATCCCGGCCAGGAAGCCCCGCCGGCCATCCGCCGCCGTGCCTCCCTGGAGCAGGAGCGCCGCCTGCGCGACCGCCTCGACGCAGAGCAGCGGGCTCCCCCACCGGTCGCCCATCGCGGCGCGCGAGTTCGCCGAGACCCGGATCCGGACGCGGCCGCCGGCGAACGCCGCGTCGGCCGGGGCCGCGACGGTGTCCGCGAACCGGAACGGGTAGGCGTGCGGCAGGTCCGCCGTGCGCATCAGGCCGTCTTCTTCTGCTCGATGAAATCGCAGAGCGCGTTTACGGAGGCGAAGGCACGAACCCCCACCTCCTCGTCTTCCACCTTGATGTGGAACTCCTGCTCGAGACCGAGGACCAGCTCGAGGGCGTCGATCGAATCGAGGCCCAGGCCCTCGCCGAAGAGAGGGGCCGCGTCGTCGATGGTCGACGGATCGATCTCGAGCTTCAACCGCCGCACGATCAAGTCCTTGACGCGCGGGGCGAGATTTTGCCGGGACATAGGGCTCCTTCGCGCCGATTATAGATGGAGGCGAAGAGCCGACATCCGTTACGCCATGCCGCCATCCGCCCGCCAGACCTGGCCCGTGACGTAGGAGGCCCGATCGGAGGCCAGAAAGGCGACGACCGCCGCGACCTCCTCCACCCGGCCGAACCGCGCCATGGGAATGCGTCCCAGGAACTCGCGGCGGGCGTCCTCCTTGAGGTGCGCGATGATCTCGGTGTCGATCAGGCCCGGCGCGACCGCGTTGACGGTGATCCCGCGGGGAGCGAGCTCGAGCGCGAGGGCCTTGGTGAACGCAATCAGCCCGCCCTTGGCGGCGGAGTAGTTCGTCTGCCCGACGTGGCCCGAGATCCCGCTCACGGAGACGACGTTGACGATGCGGCCGGAGCTCTTGTGGAGCATCCCCCGGATCAGCGAACGCGTGACGCGGAAGGCTCCGTCCAGGTCCACGTCGAGGACGTAGCGCCAGTCCTCCTCCTTCATGAACGCGAAGAGGGAGTCCTTGATGACGCCCGCGTTGTTGACGAGCACGTCGGCGCCGCCGAGCTCGCCGACCCGTTCGGCGAGCCGCTTCACCTGCTCCGCGCTGCGGACGTCCGCGGCGACGGCGAGCGCCTCGGCGCCCCGGGTGCGGAGTTGCGCGACGGTCTCTTCCGCGCGGGCGGCGTCCTCCCGGTAGGCGACGACCACGCGCGTGTCGCCGGCGGCGGCGAGCTCCATGCAGATCGCGCGTCCGATCCCGCGCGATCCACCCGTCACGACCGCCGTTCTCATGGCGCCCGGACTATATCGGCGGCCGCCACGATCTCCTCGAGCCGTCCCGCCGGGTGACAGTGGGCATTGCGATCGATCCAGCGCGCCATCCGCGAGAGCATCTCCCCGGGTCCCGCCTCGAAGAAGAGGCGGTGCCCGGCGCCGACCATCGCCTCGAACGCGTCCTTCCAGAGCGTCGGAAAGCAGAATGCCTCGCCGAGGAGGCGCCGGATCTCGTCCGCGCTCTCCACGCGCGTCCCCTCGGGCCCGTAGTACGGGACCCTCGGCGCGCGCACGCTCGGCAGGTTCGCGACCAGCGGTGCGATCGCGGCGGCGACCGGGCGCATCCGCTCGCTATGGATGGGCCAGCGCATCCCGAGAGGCAGCACCGACAGGGCGCGGGGGCGCAGCTCCTCGAGGGCGGCGGTCACCGCGGGCTCGTCGCCGGTGAGGACGAACTGCGTCGACGCGTTGACGTTGCCGATCCACACGCCGAGCGACCGCTCGCGGAGGCGGCCGCAGACCTCCTCGACCGTCTCGCGCCGCGCGCCGATCACCGCGCCCATCGTCCCGCGGATGCCGAGGCGCTCCGTTTCCTCCCAGACCGCGACGAGCACCTCGAGCGCGTCGTCGTAGGAGATCGCGCCGCACGACACCATCGCGGCATAGTTGCCGAGGCTGTAGCCGGCGGCGGCCGACGGCCGCACGCCCTGACGCTCGAGCTGACGGGCCGCCAGAACCGAGACGAGGTAGACGCCCGACTGCGCCGCGAGGCTCTCGTGCAGGTCCTCCTCCGGCCCCTCGAAGAGGATGCGCGGGAGATCGCGGGCGCAGCGCCGCGACGTCCGCTCGAAGAGCTCCCGCGCCCCGGGGTCCGCGGTATGAAAGTCGCGCCCCATTCCGACCCACTCGGAGAGCTGTCCCGGGAAGAGAAAAGCCGCGTCGCGCGTCATGCGGATCTCGCCGGGACGAGCCGTGCCGCCGCGTCGCTCAGGGAGACCGTCGGCTCGCGCGAGAGCCACCGCCGGAACCGCTCCGGGAAGCGGCGCAGCCCGGCGAAGTGCACGGTCCGCAGGATCGCCGGCAGGCCGTCCATCGGCGGGTGCCCCGCGCCGTCGAGCTCCCAGGGATGGATCGTGAAGATCGCGGGTATGCCCGTCGACCTCGCCCGGTCCTCGGCGGCGGCGAGCCGCGACTCCGGGAGGAGACGAAACGGCCACGCGCCGCCGAGCGGGAGCCGGACCCCGAGCGCGCGACCCGAGAGCGGCGGGAGCTCGACCAGCGACCACCCGTCTCGTCCGATGCGGCACGGCCCGGCCGGATTGCCGGACTCCCCGAGCGGAGGCACGGGCATCATCGACGCGTCGCAGCCGAAGCCCTCCTGAGCGAGCGCGGCGAGCACGAGCGCCCCGGCGCCGGGGCTCCGGATCGACCACTCGGCCGCGCGATGCGACACCGAGCGCAATCCGGATGCGGCCTCGACGCTGTCGCGCGACCGGCGCAGGTCGTCGCGGAATTCCGCGGCGGTCATCTCGTCGGCCCGCCGGTGGAGGTCGCCGTGGACGCCGATCTCGTGCCCGTCCGCCGCCGCGCGCGCGACGAGATCCGGATGGCGCCGCGCGATCCAGCCGAGCACGAAGACGGTGGCGCGATGTCCTCCCCGCCGCAGCATCTCGAGCAGGCCGAGGAATGTCTCCTCCACGCGCGGAACGAACGAGTCCCACCGGCGCGGGTCGGAGTAGTACCCGTCGCCGCAGACGTGGAACCAGTCCTCGAGGTCGACGGTGAGAACGCGCGGAGCGCGTCCGGCGGTGCGAAGGGGCGTGATGAGAGGTTCGGACACGAGTCCGGGAATTGTAAGCGGGACAGAACGAGCGTCCGGCACAGTGGCGCGAAATGGGAGAGGGCGCCATCGCGACTTCCCCTCCCATTTTCACGGTCCGCGAAGCGGACCGCTAGAGGTCCGAGTCCGGCCGCGTTATTAATCCACCTCGAACACCTTCCAGTACACCGCCGCCCACGAAATGACCCACGTATCCCGGAACGGACGATAGTGCGACGGCCCGCCGTAGATCGCGCGGACCGGGACGTGCGCGAAGCGCCGGACGTGGGGAGCCGCCTTCAAGAGCATCTCCGTCTCGATCGAGTAACCGCGCGCGGAGAGCGCCAGCCGCCGCAGCAGGTCGGCGGACACGACACGGTAGCCCGACTGCGCGTCCTCGATCTCGTGGCCGGTCATGCGCGTCAGGATCCGGCTCCCGATCTCGTTGGTCCGGTAGCGGTAGGCCGGGATCGCGTCCGGATCCGCCATCCGGGAGCCGATCACGAAGGGCTCGCCCGACCGGGCCGCGGCCAGGAGCGCCGGGAGATCGTCCGGGTCGTGCTGCCCGTCGGCGTCGAGCAGTGCGACGTGGGTCGCGTCCGACGCGAGCACGAGGCGCAGTCCCGACCGCAGCGCCTCGCCCTTCCCGCCGTTGGACTCGCGGCGCAGGACCTCCGCGCCCTCGCTCCGCGCCGCGTCCCCGGTGCGGTCCGAGGAGCCATCGTCCACGACGACGACCCGCTCGACTCGCGGGAGAGCGCCGCGGACGACGGCGCCGACGGTCGCCTCCGCCTGGTAGGCGGGCACGAGGGCCCACGGACGGAAGGGTTCGGACACGCGCGCGATCCTAGCGCGCCGAGAGCTTCGCGGCGCCCGGCGCGAGCGCGTTACCTCCTTTGCGCTGTAACAGATACGTTCGTTGACTCGCTCCATGCCATGTGAAAAAGTTCGCACGCCCGAATGCTGAGCTTCTTTCCCCTCCTCGTCGCGCTGGGGCTCGCCGCCGTGATGGCGGGGACGATCCTTCTCCTGAACGCGCTGATCGGGCCGAAGCTGCGCACCCGCCGCAAGCTCGAGACCTACGAGAGCGGAGTCGCGCTGCTCGACTCCTCCCACAAGAGGATCTCGATCCAGTTCTTCGTGATCGCGATGATCTTCATCCTGTTCGACGTCGAGATCGCCTTCATCTATCCGTGGGCGCTCGTCTTCAAGGAGGCGGGCTGGCCGCTCTTCCTCGAGATGCTCTCCTTCCTCGGGGTCCTCGCGGTGGGCTACGCCTACATCTGGAAGAAGGGGGCGCTCGACTGGTGACGCATACCCGATACCGGATCGAGGAGGCGGGCGAGCCGAAGAAGTTCCCACCCGAGGCGATGGCCCGGATCGAGAAGATCCTGAAGCGCTACCCCACGAAGCAGGCGGCGCTGCTGCCCGTCCTCTGGGTGGCGCAGGAGACCTGGGGGTGGATCTCCAAGGAGGCCGGCGAGGAGGTCGCGCGGATCCTCGGGCTGGCGCCGTCGCACGTCGACGGCGTTCTGACCTTCTACACGATGTACAACCTCCGTCCGGTCGGCCGGCACCTGCTCCAGATCTGCACCTCCATCTCCTGCCATCTCGCCGGGGCCGAGCGCCTCATCGAGCACTGCGGCCGGCGTCTCGGGATCGGCCTCGAGGAGACGACGAAGGACGGCAAGTTCACCATGGTCGAGGTCGAGTGCATCGCGGGCTGCGACCGCGCCCCTTCGATGATGGTCAACGACGCGTACCACGAGCCCGTCGACGAGAAGAAGCTGGACTCGCTGATCGACCGTCTGTCGGCGGAGGCCTGACGTGGAGCCGGTCCTCACCCGCCGTGTCGGGAAGCCGAATTCGCACGCCATCGACGGCTACCTGGAGGACGGCGGCTACGCGTCCGTCAAGAAGATCTTCTCCGAGAGCTGGACGCCCGAGCGCGTCGCCGACGAGGTGAAGAAGGCGGGCCTGCGCGGCCGCGGCGGCGCCGGCTTCCCGACCGGCGTGAAATGGGGCTTCATCCCGAAGGACACGAAGGGAAAGCCGGTCTACCTCCTCTGCAACGCCGACGAGTCCGAGCCGGGAACGTTCAAGGACCGGCTCCTCATGGAGCGCGATCCGCATCAGCTCGTCGAGGGAATGATCCTCTCCGCGTACGCGATCAAGTGCCGGACGGCGTACATCTACATCCGCGGCGAGTTCTACGACGGCGCCCGGATCCTCGACCGCGCGATCGAGGAGGCGTACGCGAAGGGATTCCTCGGCGAAAACATCCTCGGCTCGGGCTACTCGCTCGACCTGTACGTCCACCGGGGCGCCGGCGCGTACATCTGCGGCGAGGAGACCGGCCTGATCGAGAGCCTCGAGGGCAAGCGCGGCCAGCCGCGGATCAAGCCGCCGTTCCCTGCGGTGTCCGGCGTCTTCGCCGCGCCCACGATCGTCAACAACGTCGAGACGCTCTGCTGCGTGCCCCACATCATCAACCGGGGCGCGGAGTGGTTCGCGAAGATCGGCCGCAACGAGAAGAACACCGGACCGAAGCTCTACTGCATCTCGGGCCACGTCAATCGTCCGGGCGTCTACGAGGCGGCGATGGGCCTGCAGCTCAAGGACCTCATCTTCGGCGAGGCATACGCGCGGGGCATGCGCGGCGGAAAGGCCGTCAAGGCCGTGATCCCCGGGGGAGCGTCCGCCAACATGCTGACGGCCGCCGAGATCGAGGACTGCCCGCTCGACTTCGACGGCGTCGCCGCCAAGGGCTCGATGCTCGGCTCGGCGGCGATCATCGTCATGAACGAGGACACGTGCATCGTGGACGCCGCCCGCAACCTCTCCAAGTTCTTCTCGCACGAGAGCTGCGGCCAGTGCACGCCGTGCCGCGAGGGCACGCCCTGGCTCTACAAGGTCCTGGACCGGATCGAGAGCGGCGAGGGCCGGATGGAGGACATCGCGCTCCTCGAACGCATCTGCAACCAGATGGCCAACGGGATGACGATCTGCGTCTTCGCGGACGCCGCGATCGCGCCTCCCCTCTCGTCCGTCCTGAAGTTCCGCGACGAATACCGCCACCACGTCGAGCACCGCCGCTGTCTCGTCGGCCCCCGCGCCGGGGCGCGGGCGGAGCTCGCCGCGGTCTAACCGCGACGGAGACCATGAGCACGAACCCCTCCCCTCCCGCAGGTTCCTCCGCGGCGCCGGCGCCCCCTCCGCCGCCGCAGAAGGACACGTTCACGGTCCTCTTCGACGGCAAGCCGGTCGAGGTGCCGAAGAACATGAACCTCATCGAGGCCGCACGCCTCGCCGGCATCGAGATCCCTCACTTCTGCTTCCACCCGCGACTCTCCGTCGTCGGCCAGTGCCGGATGTGTCTCGTCGAGATCGAAGGCATCCCGAAGATCCAGGCGGCCTGCACGACGCCGCTCAAGGACGGCCTCTCGGTCAAGACGACGACGGACAAGGTGAAGGCCTGCCGCGCCGCGAACATGGAGTTCCTGCTCATCAACCACCCGCTCGACTGCCCGATCTGCGACCAGGCCGGCGAGTGCACGCTCCAGGACAACTCCTTCGGCTACGGCGACCAGCTCTCGAACTACGACGAGGCGAAGCGCCAGTACCCGACGTTCGACCGCACGATGATCGGTCCGCACGTCATCGCCGACATGACGCGCTGCATCCAGTGCACGCGCTGCATCCGGTTCACGCACGAGATCGCGGGGACCGGCGAGCTGACCTTCCTCGACCGCGGCGGCCGGACCCTCGTCTGGACGCATGCCGGCCAGGCGCTCGACAACCCGTGGTCCGCGTGCGCGGCGGACGTGTGCCCGGTGGGCGCGCTGACCGTGCGCGAGTTCCGATTCCGCAGCCGGGTCTGGTACCTGGAGAAGACTCCCTCGCTCTGCCCGGGAGGCAACGTCGGCTGCAACCTCTCGATCGAGTCGAAGGACAGCGTCGTCTACCGCTTCCTGCCCCGCCTGAACCCCGAGGTCAACGACTACTGGCTCTGCGACTACGGCCGCTTCATGTCGGAGAGCCTCAACGACCGCGACATCCACAAGGCGACGGTTCGCGAGGGCACGTCGGTGTCCGACGCGATCGTGCCGCTGGCCGTCGAGCGCGTCGCGCGGGAGATCCGCGCGACGATCGAGACGACCGGGCCGTCGGGCGTGTTCTTCCTGGGCTCCGCGCATCTCTCGAACGAGGAGAACTTCCTCCTCCGGCAGGTCGCGGACCACCTGGCGTGCGCGAACCGCGACGCGGTCGTCGACAAGGTCGAGGGCGGCCGGCAGTGCCGCATCAAGGCGCAGAAGGAGTGGGTCGAGGGCGACGAGGAGGCCCCGAACCATCGCGGCGCGAAGGACATGGGCATGTCGCCGGCAGCCGGCGGATACGGGCTCGACGCCGTCCTGTCGGGCAAGGCGGCGCCGGAGGTGATCGTCGTCGCCGACGCGGACTTCTCGCGCCTCGCGAACGATCCGCAAACGGTCGCCGCGCTCCGCAAGGCCCGGTTCCTCGCCGTCGCCGGGCGCAACGCCAACGCGCTGACCCGCGCGGCCGACGTCGTGCTGCCCGCGGCCTCGATGGCCGAGCGGGAGGGCACGTTCACGAACGTCCAGGGACGCGTCCAGAGATTCCAGCGCGCTTTCCTGCCGAAGCCTCCGATCCGCCCGGTGCTGGAGCTCGTCGCGATGCTCGGCCGCATGCTCGGCTACGGCGACGGCTCGCAGACCCCGCCGGGCGTGCTCGAGCAGATCGCGACCGAGATCCCGGCCTACTCGAACATCCGCCCCGACGAGCTCGAGGGCGGACGGCTGCTCCGCAAGGGCGACTTCATCTGGGGAGGCGTCCTTTGACCCTCGCGGACTGGGGGATCGTGCTGGCGCGGGTCGTCCTGCCGCCGCTGATCCTCCCCGCGATCGTCATCCCTCTCGTCTGGTACGAGCGCCGCGTCGCCGCGCTCATCCAGGACCGGCACGGGCCCAATCGCGTCGGTCCCTTCGGGCTGCTCCAGAGCCCGGCCGACATCCTCAAGCTGTTCACGAAGGAGGAAGTCGTCCCGGCGTCGGTCGACAAGGGCCTCTTCTACCTCGCCCCGGCGCTCGCGGTCTTCGCGGCGCTCGCGACCTTCGTCGTCATCCCGTACGGCGCGAACCTCCACGCCGGCGGCCGGGACATCCCGCTGATCGGCGCGGACGTCTCGATCGGCGTGCTCTACATCTTCGCGATCACCTCGATCTCGGTATACGCGATCGTCCTCGCCGGCTGGTCGTCCAACGACAAGTACTCCCTGATGGGCGGGATCCGGTCGAGCGCGCAGATCATCTCGTACGAGCTCGCGATGACCACGGCGGCGGCCGGGATCATCCTCGCGGCCGGCTCCTTCCGCTTGAGCGACATCGTCGTCATGCAGGAGAGCACGATCCTCGGCTTCATCCCCCGGTGGAACGTCTTCTTCCAGCCGCTCGGCTTCCTGATCTTCTTCACGGCGACGTTCGCGGAGACCAACCGGCTTCCGTTCGACCTCCCGGAGGCCGAGGCGGAGCTCGTCGCCGGTTACCACACCGAGTACTCCGCGATGCACTTCGGCTCGTTCTTCCTCGCCGAGTACGTCAACGTGATCGTGTCCTCGGCGCTGACGACGACGCTCTACTTCGGCGGCTGGTCGCTGCCGGGGTTCCACCCGACCGGGCCGCTGGGCGTCGCCGCGTCCGTGGTGATCTTCGGATTGAAGACCGCTTTCTTCGTGACGGTCTTCGTCTGGGTGCGCTGGACGCTGCCGCGGTTCCGCTACGACCAGTTGATGCGGCTGGGCTGGAAAGCGCTGCTGCCGCTGGCGCTGGTGAACCTCCTCTGGGCCGCCGCGCTCGAGATGTGGCGGGCGAGGGGCTGATGGAGAGGCTGCTCTTCGACGCGGTCCTCGCCGCCGTCGTCCTGTTCGCGGGACTGATGGTCGTCCTGAAGCACCCGGTCCACAGCGTGCTGTCTCTCGTCGTCGCGTTCTTCGCGCTGGCGACCGGCTACGTGATGCTCGGGGCGCCCTTCGTCGGAGCGCTCCAGGTGATCGTCTACGCCGGGGCCATCCTCGTCCTGTTCCTGTTCGTCCTGATGCTGCTGAACATCGCCCGGCCGCCGGCGGACCGCGGTGGACGGCCCGTCCAGGCGTTCCTCGGCAGCGTCGGAGCGGTGGTCTTCGCCGCCATGCTTCTCGGCGCGCTCCGGTCGAGCGGCGCCGCGTTGCCCGCGGCCGCCGCCGTCCCGCCCGATCCCGCGTCGCTCGGCGAGCCCGCCTCGCTCGCGCGCGTGCTGTTCGCCGACTACCTCCTGCACTTCGAGGCGATCTCGGTCCTGCTCCTCGCGGCCCTGGTCGGCGCGTTCGTGCTCGCGCGCCGGGAGCCGCGCACGTGATCGGGTCCATCCCTCTCTCCGACGTCCTCCTGGCGTCGGCCGCCCTGTTCTCGATCGGCATCGCGGGCGCGCTCCTGCGGCGCAATGCGATCCAGATCTTCCTGTCGATCGAGCTGATGATGAACGCGGCCAACCTGGCCCTGATCGGCTACGGCGCGGCGCTCGGGACCGCCGAGGGCCAGATCATCGTGTTCTTCGTCATCGCGATCGCCGCGGCGGAGGCGGCCGTCGGCCTCGCCATCTTCGTCGCCCTGTTCCGGCACACCGAGACGATCGACGTCAACAAGATCACTCTGCTGAAGTGGTGAGGGCGGCGAGACGATGAGATCCCCGCTCTGGCTGATCCCGGCGATTCCGCTCGCCGGATTCCTCGTCAACGGGTTCCTCGGCAAGCGGCTCGGAAAGAAGTTCGTCTCCGTCGTCGGGGTGGGAGCGGCCGGGCTCGCGACCATAGCCGCCTACAGCCGCCTCCTGCCGTTTCTGACGGAAGGCGCGGGCCGGCAGACGGCGGTCGAGACGATCGGAAGCTGGATCGCCGTCGGCGGGCTGAACCTGGACCTGTCGTTCCGCCTCGATCCGCTGTCGGCGCTGATGCTCTCGTTCATCACGTTCGTGGGCTTCCTGATCCACGTGTACTCGACCGGGTACATGCACCACGACGAGACGGATGCGGGATATGCGCGCTACTTCGCGTACCTGAACCTCTTCCTCTTCGCGATGCTCGTGCTCGTCCTCGGGGAGAGCTTCGTCCTGATGTTCGTGGGCTGGGAGGGCGTGGGCCTCTGCTCGTACCTCCTGATCGGCTACTACTACGACCGCGAGTACGCGGCGGCCGCGGGCAAGAAGGCGTTCGTCGTCAACCGGATCGGCGACTTCGGCTTCCTGCTCGGGATGTTCGGCGTGTTCTCGCTCTTCGGGTCGCTGAACTACTCCGAGGTGTTTTCGCGGGCCGCGCTCGAGCCCGCCCGTTTCTCACCGGCGCTCTCCGTCGTCTGCCTCTGCCTCTTCATCGGGGCGATGGGCAAGAGCGCCCAGGTCCCTCTCCACGTCTGGCTTCCCGATGCGATGGCGGGCCCGACCCCGGTCTCCGCGCTGATCCACGCGGCGACGATGGTCACCGCGGGCGTCTACATGGTCACGCGGTGCAACGTGCTCTTCCGGCTGGCGCCCGAGACGATGCTGTTCGTCGCCGGGATCGGCGCCTTCACGGCGATCTTCGCGGCCGTCATCGCCGTCGCGCAGAACGACATCAAGAAGGTGCTCGCCTACTCCACGGTCTCCCAGCTCGGCTACATGTTCCTGGCGTGCGGCGTCGGCGCCTACGTCGCGGGGATGTTCCACGTGATGACGCACGCGTTCTTCAAGGCGTGCCTGTTCCTCGGGTCCGGCTCCGTGATCCACGCCATGGGAGGCGAGCAGGACATCCGCAAGATGGGCGGCCTCAAGTCGAAGCTCCCGACCACATACTGGACGTTCCTGATCGCCACGCTCGCGATCTCCGGCATTCCGCCCCTGGCGGGATTCTTCTCGAAGGACGCGATCCTCGCGGGCGCGTTCGAGGCCGGCCACCCGATCCTCTACGCGGTCGGGCTCTTCACCGCGGGCCTGACCGCGTTCTACATGTTCCGGCTCGTCTCGCTGACGTTCGGCGGCACGTTCCGCGGTACGCCGGAGCAGGCGCATCACCTCCATGAGTCGCCCGCGTCGATGACCCTGCCCCTCGTCGTCCTCGCGATCCTGTCGGTGATCGGGGGGTGGGTGGGCCTGCCGGCGGTCTTCGGCGAGCACGGCGACCGCTTCGGCGCGTTCCTGTCGCCGATCCTGCTTCCGATCGCGGGCCGCGAGGCGGCGCACGAGGCGCTCCCCCACGCCACCGAGTGGTTCCTGATCGGCCTGTCCGTCGCGGCCGCGGTGACCGGGATCCTCCTGGCGCTTCGCTGGTACGCGAAGGACGAAGGCCGCGTCCCCGCGCGCATGGCCGCGTCGATGCCGGGCGTCTACGCGCTCATGGTCAACAAGTTCTACGTGGACGAGCTCTACGACGTGGTCATCGTGCGGCCCTTCGAGTGGCTCGCGCGGACCCTGTGGAAGGTCGTCGACGTGCTCATCATCGACGGCGTGCTCAACGCCGCGGCCTTCCTGATCGAGCTGACGGGAGATTTCCTGCGTTTCCTCCAGACCGGCAACGTCCGAAACTACGCGCTGACGTTCCTTCTCGGCCTCATCGCGCTTCTCCTCTTCGTGGTGGGGGCGAACTGAGATGAGCGCCCTGCTGCGGCACCAGGTGCTGACGGTGCTCGTGTTCCTGCCGGCGGCGGGAGCCGTCCTGCTGCTCCTGTTTCCCCGCCGCGCGGCGGCAGCCGCCAAGTTCTTCGCGCTCGGCGTGTCGATCGTGAACGCGGCCATCTCGCTGCCCCTGTGGTGGAACTTCGACACGGCGCTGCGCGGATTCCAGTTCCGCGAGACCCATCCGTGGATCCCGGCGCTCGGCATCACGTACGCGGTGGGGATCGACGGCATCTCGCTCGTGCTCGTCCTTCTGACGACGATCCTCACGCCGGTCTCGCTGCTCTTCTCGCTGACGCACGTCGAGAAGCAGGCGAAGGGCTTCTCGATCGCGTTCCTGATCCTGGAGACGGGCATGATCGGCAGCCTCGTCTCGCTCGACCTGGCGCTCTTCTACTTCCTGTGGGAAGTGATGCTCGTGCCGATGTACTTCATCATCGGGATCTGGGGCGGCGCGCGCCGCATCTACGCCGCGATGAAGTTCTTCCTCTTCACGATGGCGGGCAGCCTGCTCATGTTCCTCGCGATCCTCTACCTCGCCATCCGGCACGCCGCGGCGACGGGGACGTGGTCCTTCGCCCTCGAGGACCTGGGGCGGCTGTCCTTCACGGGCCCCGTCCAGACGCTCCTCTTCCTCGCCTTCGCGCTGGCGTTCGCCGTCAAGGTGCCCGTGTTCCCGCTCCACACCTGGCTCCCCGACGCCCACACGGAGGCCCCGACGGCCGGCTCGATCATCCTCGCGGGCGTCATGCTGAAGCTCGGCGTGTACGGCTACCTGCGCTTCGCGCTCCCGCTCTTCCCCGACGCCGCGATGCGCTTCGCCCCCTGGCTCGGCGCGCTCGGGGTGATCGGCGTCATCTACGGCGCCATCGTCGCCTACGCGCAGAAGGACATGAAGCGGCTCGTCGCGTACTCGTCGGTCTCGCACCTCGGGCTCGTCGTGATCGGCATCGGCGCGTTCACGACGATCTCGCTGCAGGGCTCGATCCTCCAGATGGTCAACCACGGGCTCTCGACCGGCGCGCTCTTCCTGCTCGTCGGAGTTCTGTACGAGCGGCGCCACACCCGGGAGATCGCGGCTTACGGCGGGATCGCCGGCATCGTGCCCGTCACGACGGCGCTCTTCCTCGTCGCGACCTTTTCGTCGATCGGCCTGCCCGGTCTCAACGGCTTCGTCGGCGAGTTCCTGATCCTGCTCGGAACCTGGACCTCGGCGCACCGGATCTGGGCCGTCCTCGCGGCGACCGGCGTCATTCTCTCCGCCGTCTACATGCTGACCCTGGTGCAGCGGGTCTTCTGGAATCCGGTCACCCACGACGAGAACCGCAAGCTGACGGACATCCGGCCGAGCGAGCTCGTCGCCGCCGCCGTGCTCGTCGTCCTGATGGTGTGGATCGGCGTTCGCCCGAACGAGGTGCTGGATCGACTCCGGGCGTCCGTGGAGTCGCTCCAGGAGACCGTCGCCGCCCGGTCGATCGCGGGAAGGCTGCCATGAGCGGCGGCGGCTTCATCACGTTCAGTCCGGCGGACCTGGCCGCGGCCGCGCCCGAGATCGTCCTGGCGCTCGCGGGCTGCTTCATCCTCCTCCTCGAGGCGTTCCTCCCCTCCGCGCGGCGGTGGTTCGCGACGTTCGCGCTGCTCGCGGTGGCGGGCTCGCTGTACTTCCTCGCGAGGGTCCCCGCGGGCGCGGCGTTCGGCGGCCGTCTCGACTCCTCTCCCCTGACGCTCCTCTCGGGCCTCTTCCTGGGCGGCTCGGCCGCGCTCGCGATCCTCGTGGCAAAGCCCTATCTCGAGCGGACCGGCGAGGAGAAGGGCGAGTTCTACGCGCTCCTGCTCTGGGGACACCTCGGGGTGTCGCTGATGACGCGCGGGCTCGACCTGTTGATCGTCTTCATCGGGCTCGAGACCCTCTCGCTCGCCTTCTACGTGCTGGCCGCGATCTTCCGCACGATCCCGGCGTCCTCCGAGGCGGGGCTCAAGTACTTCCTGACGGGCTCGTTCGGCTCCGCGTTCACGCTGTACGGGATCGTGCTGCTCTTCGGCGCGGCGGGCACGTCGCGGATCGAGGCGCTCTCCCGCCCGGGGCTGGCGGGGCTGCCGACCGTGGTCTTCGGGCTCCTGCTGCTCCTGGTGGGCTTCGGCTTCAAGATGTCGCTCGCGCCGTTTCACGCGTGGGCGCCGGACGTCTACCAGGGCATGCCGACTCCGGCGGTGGCGTATCTCTCCGTCGCCCCGAAGGGCGCGAGCGTGATCGTCCTCTACCGGGTCTTCGCCGCGGTGTTCTCGGACGGCATGCCGGACCGCTTCCGCGCCGGCCTCGTCGCGCTCGCGATCCTCTCGATGACGCTCGGCAACGTCGTCGCGCTCGCACAGAGGGACATCAAGCGCCTGCTGGCCTACTCCGGGATCGCGCACATGGGCTACGTGACCATCGCGCTGGCGGTGTTCGGGCGGGACGCGCTGGCGGCGGTGCTCGTCTACTTCTTCGCCTACCTGGTGTCGAACACGGGCGCGTTCGCCGCCGTCTCCGCTCTGTATCGCGACGAGACGAAGCCCCATCCGGTCGCGCTGCTGGCCGGAGAGGGACTGCGATCGCCGTTCGCGTCCGCCGTGCTCGCGCTGTGCTTGTTTTCGCTCGCCGGCATCCCGGCCACCGCGGGCTTCATCGGCAAGTTCTTCCTCTTCAAGGCGGCGCTCTCGAAGGGGTTCGTCGCCCTCGCGGTGATCGGCGTGCTCAACAGCCTCGTGTCGATCGGCTACTACCTGAAGGTCGTCTACGTGCTCTACATGCGGGACGCCGTCGAGCCGGAGGGACCGCCGCCTCTCACTCCCGCCGACCGGCTCGCGCTCGGCCTTTGCGCCGTCGGCATCTTCGCCCTCGGGATTTTCCCCGCCGGCCTCTGGCAGCTCGCGCAGCGAGCGGCCGAGACCCTCCCCCTCGGAGGTCCCTGACCGTGCCCACACGCAGAGGCTCGGCCGAAAAGGCCCGGTCCGAAAAGGCCCGGTCCGAAAAGGCCCGGTCCGAAAAGGAGAGACGAATGGCTTCGAAACGCCGCAGCTCCCTCGCCCGGGTCGTGCCCCTCCGCCGCGCGCGGCCGGAACCGGCCCCCGCAGTCGCGACCCCCGAGAACCTGAATCCCTACGACTTCGCGCGGCTGCAGTTCAACCGCGCCGCGGACCACCTCGGGCTCGATCCCGGCATCCGGGACCTCCTGAGCCAGCCCAAGAGGCAGCTCACGGTCTCGATCCCGATCCGCATGGACAACAAGCGCGTGAAGGTGTTCACGGGCTACCGCGTCCAGCACTCCATCGCTCGCGGCCCGTCCAAGGGCGGCATCCGGTTCCATCCGGGCGTGACGCTCGACGAGGTGAAGGCGCTGGCGATGTGGATGACGTGGAAGTGCGCCGTCGTCAACATCCCGTTCGGCGGCGCGAAAGGCGGCGTCACGGTCGACCCGAAGAAGCTGTCGATGGATGAGAACGAGCGTCTGACGCGGCGATACACGTCCGAGATCTCGATCATCCTCGGCCACGACCGCGACATCCCGGCGCCCGACGTCTACACGACGCCGCAGCACATGGCCTGGATCATGGACACGTTCTCCATGACGCAGGGCTACTCGACGCTCGGCGTCGTCACGGGAAAGCCGATCCCGCTGGGCGGCTCCGCCGGGCGCAACGAGGCGACGGCCGAGGGTTGCTTCGTCGCGATCGAGGAGGCGGCGAAACGGATGCGGCTCCCGCTCAAGGGCGCAACCGCGGCGGTCCAGGGATTCGGGAACGCGGGCTCATTCGTCGCGAAGTTCCTCGAAGAGGCGGGCGCGAAGGTCGTCGCCGTCTCCGATTCTCGAGGCGGGATCTACGAGAAGAAGGGGCTGCGCTACGACCTCATCACCGCCGCGAAGGAGAAGAAGGGGACGGTGACGGCGGCGCGCGGGCAGAAGATCTCGAACGCCGAGCTGCTCGAGCTGCCGGTGGACATCCTGGTGCCGGCCGCGCTCGAGGGGGCGATCACGCGGGAGAACGCGGCCCGCGTCAAGGCGAAGATCGTCGCGGAGGCGGCAAACGGGCCGACGACTCCGGATGCGGACGACATCCTCCGGTCCAATGGAACGGTCGTCATCCCGGACATCCTCGCGAACGCGGGCGGCGTCACGGTCTCGTACTTCGAGTGGGTTCAGGACCTCTACTCCTTCTTCTGGGATCCGGACGTCGTTCGCAACCACCTCGAAAAGACGATCCGCCGCGCCTACGAGGACGTCGCCGAGACGGCCCGCCGGCACGACACGGACCTGCGCACGGGCGCGCTCATCCTCGCGGTCGGGCGCGTGGAGGAGACGACACGGCTGAGGGGTCTGTTCCCGTAGGGCTCGGAGCTCCAGCGGTCCACTTCGCGGGCCGTGGGAGCCGACCGCCGAAGGCAAACCCCCGGCAGGAGGCGCCGCCGGGCTCGACGTCGCTCGCAGAGCGGCGTCCGCCTCGCCGGCCAACGAGAAAGGGACGTCGCTGCCCTGCTCTCTCTCCCGAGACATATTAGCCGAAACTAATATGTCATCGCCCTACTCCTCGATCAGGATCGCCCGGACGGGCGACGCGTCGAGGTCCTTGAACCTCAGCGGCAGCGCGACGAGCTGGTAGCTCCCCTCCGGCACGCCGGACAGATCGAGATCCTCGAGGAGCGCGACGCCGCGTTCGAGCAGCGCGCGATGCGCCGGCAGGTCCTCGGCGTCCTCCGGGTCGATCGACGCCGCGTCCGTGCCGACGAGCATGGCCCCCTTCTCGGCGAGCCGGATCGCGGCGAGCGGCGACAGCGAGGCGCGTCCTCCGGAGCGGAACAGGATCCTGGGTGCGCCGAGGCTGCGGCGCGGGAGCGCGTCCGGGCCGACCTCGCCGATCCCGGGCAGGTCCAGCACCCGCGCCTCCCCGATGTACGCCGCGAGAGGCGCCTCTCCGATGGCGGCGCCGCCGTCGAACACGTGGCGCGGCGCGTCGGCGTGTGTCCCGCAATGCGCGCTCATCGTGAAGCAGGTGGACCCCCACGGCGCTCCGGTCAGGGCGCCGATCGTCTCCCTCCACGTGAAGGGCACGTCTCCGGGCCACACCGGCGTCTCCTCCGCGATCAGTCGCGAGATGTCGTAGATCTTCATCGCGTCATCGCATGCGGCGGACCGTCTTCTTGTCGGCGAACCTCTCGGCGAGATGCGGGTCGTAGCCCTTGTGCGACGGGTGGACGGGCACGTCCCGGTATTCCGCGTCGCAGCGATAGCAGATCGTCACCGGGCGAATGCGCGCGGCGACGATCCAGTCCACGACGACGCTCGCGAGAAGCGCCGGCGTGAACCAGATCCAGCCGAAGCGCCAGCCGACCCAGAGCGCGCCGGCGAGCGAGGCGCCCATGATCAGGCAGCCGAGACGCTGGTCGAAGTCCTTCTGGAGGAAGAACGTGCGGTTCCCGCAGAAGGCGCAGAGCTCCATGCCCTCCGCGCCCATCGAGCCGGGAGCGTTCACGGCATAGGCGCGCCCGCAACCCGAACAGTGAAATTCGCCGGCGGCCGCGGCATCGTGCTCGGCGTGCACGAGGCACTCCGGGCAGTAGTACCTCGCCCTCACGCGCTCGCCGTCAGGCCGGGAAACCGGTCGCCACGGTCAGGTATGAGGACAGGAGCTCGCCGATCAGGACGAATACGAGCGCGACGTACAGGAGTCCGGTCGCGGCCTGGTTCGACTTCATCTCGGCGGTGCGCCAGATGAACCACGAGAGGGCGAGCGGCCCGGCGATTCCCCACATCACGCGGAACAGGAAGAAGAGCGCGTCGCGCTCCAGCGAGAGGAGCGATTCGACGCCACCGCTGTGGCGGTGCGCCGCGATCGCGACGCCGAGGTAGATGGTGCGGAACGCGGCCAGGAGCGCGAACAGCCCGGCGCCGCGAGCGAGGAGCTCGAACGGAAGCTTGCGCGAGACGAGATACCAGTGGCCGAGGTTCATGACGAGGAGGACGGCGCCGAAGAAGAGGCCGCCGGAGACCGCGCCGACGACCGTCCAGGCGTCCCCGGAGCCCCGAGGCGCGACGAGCGCCACGCGCCCCAGACACCAGAAGGCGGCGGCGGCGCCGGCGGCGAGCAGTACACGGCCGCCTCGGGCCGCACCGGCGTGAGCGACGGCGGTATAGGCACAGAGGAGGACGGCGGCCGTCGCGGCGACCGGCACGGGCAATCCGTCAGGACGGACGAGCAGGGCGAGAACGGCGAAACCGGCCGCCAGGAGCCCATGCAGCGAGAAGAAGCCGCGCCCGAGAGTTGCGGGGGGAAAGAACAGCAGAAGGCAGGCCGTGCCCGCGCAGGCTTCCAGCAGGAAGAGACCGAGACCCGAAAGCGCCATGCCGCGCGATTCTATCCGCTGGAACGCGACGAGCCGGACGGCCCGGGCCCCGGCTCCAGCGCCGCGGGCTGCGGATCAGCCGACCATCCGCCGAACCTCATCGGCGATGCGATCGACGTGATCGACGAGCGAATGATCGCCTCCGGGAATCGCGACGAACCGCGATCCGGGCGCGAGCCGCCCGGATCCCTCCCAGTCCTCCCACACGCGCCGGACGCCCTCGAACGGAACGCTCTCGTCTTCCTCCCCCATCACGATGGACAC
>Ga0207683_10000966_pt1 | contig 26320 bp, 24 predicted proteins | sample KBSM73metaG_FD_184333 | JGI IMG/M metagenome (GOLD analysis project Ga0207683, IMG submission 184333) | Miscanthus rhizosphere microbial communities from Kellogg Biological Station, Michigan, USA - KBS M7-3 metaG (SPAdes) (version 2) | ecosystem: Host-associated > Plants > Roots > Rhizosphere >... | reverse complement strand
CCCTCGTAGATCTGGAACAGCTTCGCGTCGCGCATGAGCTTCTCGACCGGGTACTCCTTGATGTAGCCGTAGCCGCCGAAGATCTGCACGGCGTCGGTGGTGACCTTCATCGCCGTGTCGGCCGCGAACCGCTTCGCGTACGACGACTGCAGCGTCGCGCGCTCGCCCTGGTCGAGCAGCCACGCGGCCTGCCACACGAGCAGTCGTGACGCCTCGATCTCGGCCGCCATGTCGGCGACGAGGAAGTTGACGCCCTGGTTCATCGCAATCGGCTGCTCGAACTGGACGCGCTCCTTCGAGTACTCGACCGCGTGCTCGAACGCCGCCCGCGCGACCCCGACCGCGCCGGCCGCAGTGCCGGGCCGCGTGCGGTCGAGTGTCTGCATCGCGATCTTGAAGCCCTGGCCCTCCTCGCCGAGCCGGTTCCGCGCAGGGACCTTCACGTCCTGGAAGGCGAGCGCGGAGGTGTCGGTCGCGCGCTGCCCCATCTTGTCGAGGTGCTTCTCGACGACGACGCCGTCCAGGTCGGTCGGGACGACGAACGCCGTCAGGCCCCGGTGGCCGGCGTCCTTGTCGGTCGAGGCGAAGACGACGACCCAGGAGGCGTGGCCGGCGTTCGTGATGAACATCTTGGAGCCGTTGATCACGTAGTCGTCTCCGTGGCGGACGGCAGTCGTCTGGATGCCAGAGACGTCGGAGCCGGCGTTCGGCTCGGTCAGCGCGAACGAGGTGAGGATCGGCTCCTCGAGCAGCGGCGGCAGCCACTCGCGCCGCTGCTCCTCGGTGCCGGCGATCAGCATCGGCAGCGCGCCGAGGATGTTCGCGACGATCGACGTGCCGATTCCGGAGCAGCCCCAGCAGAGCTCCTCGCCGATCAGAACGCCCTCGAAGCCGCCGAGCCCGGAGCCGCCGAACTCCTCCGGAACGTGGGGGTTCATCAGCCCGACCTCGTGCGCTTTCGCGATCACGTCGGCAGGGTGGGTCTGGTGCTCGTCGTACTCGGCCGCCTTCGGCCGGATCTCCTTCTCCGCGAACTCGTGCGCGAGGTCGCGCAGCGCCTTCTGCTCGTCGGTCAGCGCGAACGAGACGCCGGTGCCGGTTGCCTCTGTCGTGGCCATGCTCCTGCCTTGCGCGGTTGATTGACTAGTCAGTCAAATGGTATCGGCCTCGCCGCCGCCGGCAAGGCGACGGGCCGCGGAGGCTCCACTTCCCCCGGCCGCGCAAGCAGCGCAGCTCCCGCGACGGTGCACGCGAAGGCGAGCACGCGGACGACCGGGAGCGAGCCGAGCCCCTCGCCGAAGAGCGTCGTCCCGGCGGCGATCGGCAGGGCGTTCGTGAACAGCGTCGCCAGGCCGGCCGTCGCGAGCACGCCGCCGCGCTGGAAGCCGAGCTGCAGGGCGACGAAGGCAAGCCCGTGGCACGCGAGCAGTACCGGGACGAAGCCGAGCCGCGCGCCGCCATGGACGGCGGCCTTGGTCGCGACGTCGCCGGCCGAGTAGAGGATGCCGGCCGCGATGCCCAGGCCGGCGGCCGAACGGCGGGAGGCGGCGACCCCGGCCAACGCCACCGAGACGGCGACCCAGGCGGCCACTGCGCCCCAGTCGCCGACGGTCGCGGTCGTCGTGCGCCCGGCGAGCGAGATCCCGAGGAGCACGAGACCGGCAACGGCGACGGCCACGCCGCGGCGCTCCCAGGCCTTCAGGCGCGCGTGCCGGGACGCGAGCAGCGCCAGCAGCCCGATCCCTCCTGCCGAGGCCGCCTGGACGAGCGAGAGCGGCGCCAGCGCCAGGGCCGCCACGTAGAGCACCCAGCCGCCGATGCCGACGAAGAAGCCGACGAGCCAGCGCAGGTTCCCGAACAGCAGCCGCAGCGAGGCGAGCGGCCGGCGCAGCGTCAGCGGCGGCAGCGCGGAGGCGACGCCGTGCTGGACGAAGTAGCCCCAGTTGAGCGCAGCCGCAGACGCGAGGGCGAGCAGCAGCCCGCCTGCCAGCGCCGCGGTCAACGCTCGCTACGGCCCGAGAACGGCAGGTACGCCTCGGCGGCGAGCGCGGCGATGCCGACCCGCGGCAGGTCCAGGCGCCGCTCGTACACGACGAAGCGACGCTGCCAGCGCGGGAAGAACTTCCGGTTGAAGAGCAGCAGGTTGTCGAGCTGGAAGTGGCCCTTCACGCTCAGCAGCGCTCGCCGCTCCAGCCGCTGGAGGCGCGAGAGCTCCGCCTCGGGCGACAGCAGCGCCGCAAACGGCGCGAAGTTCAGCGAGACCCGCTCGACGCCGTGCTCGCGCGCCCACTCGACCGCCTCGCAGATCAACCATTCGTTGAACCCGTTCGGCGTCGTCCGCAGGCGGGGCATCGACGAGAGCGAGAGCGCGCCGCCCGCGCGGCACATCGCGAAGTGCAGGAAGCCGGCAGGTCGCCCGTCGCCGTCCCGGCCGACCACGAAGAGCGCATCCTCGTCGCCGAGCCGGAAGAGCGCGTCGAGCGCCATCACGAAACCCCGCTCCGGCTCGGTGCCGCGCCAGGTCCGGGCGATCGTCTCGAGCTCCGAGCGCAGCACGGCGTCGATCTCGCCCGGCCTGAGCACCTCGGCTCGGTAGCCGGCCCGGCGCAGCCGGTGGACCGACTGGCGCACCTTCCGGATCGCCCGCCCTTCGAGTGAGAACGCCGCCGTCTCGACCACCGCCTCGTCGCCGTGGTAGAGCGCGTGCAGGCCGAGTCGGCGGTAGAGGCCCAGGCGCCGTTCGGACGCGCCGAGGATCGCCAGGCGCCAGCCGCGCCGCCGTGCGAAGGCGATGAAGCTCTCGAGCAGCGGCTCGTGCTCGGCTTGCGGCCCGACCGGGTCGCCGGAGACGATCGCGACGCCGCCGACGACGCGGTACGCAATGAACGCGCGCCGGTCCGGCGAGAAGAAATACGACTTGTCCGCCCGCAGGACGAACGGCGCGAGCGTGTCCTCGCCCCACGCGGCGACGAGGCTGCCGGCGAGCGCCCGGTCGTGCGCCTCCTGCCGGACGCGGTGGCGCCAGGGAGCCGTCCAGCCCGACAGCACCCAGGCGCCACCCGCGAGCGCGGCGATGAAGACCGACAGCGAGAACCAGTCGCCGAACCCTCGTCCGATCACGCGCGCGCCGACCGCGGCCGCAGCGGTGTCGCGAAGAACGAGGACCGCGGAAGCGGGCTGGTCGAGTGCGAGCCCGTTCACCCAGACGGCCGCCGCGCCGTACAGCAGGATCCCCGCAGCGACGAGCAGGGCCCGCACGACGAGCCGGCGGCGCGAGGTCGGGTCCCCGGGCGCGTCGAACGCGCTTCGCTGCGCGACGAGGGCGACGAGCAGGAGCGTCGTGACGACGGCGCCGGTGTTGAACCCGTGCAGGACGTGCACCACGCTCGAGCCGCCGAGCAGCACGAGCGAGACCTGCCAGGCCCGCCGCTTGCGGCGCGCGAGGCCGCGAGCGACCACGAGCAGGGCGAGTGCCAGGGGCCCGACCAGCGCGCTCGTCACCGGCCGCACTGCGTTGGGCGCAAGGCCGCTGAGAAGCGTCCGGTCGTGCGCGGGCAGGAGCGCGTCGACGAGTCCGATCATGCCGGCGGCCGCGACGCCCCAGGCCAGGAGCAGCGGCGCGCGTGAGCTGGAGGTCGTCCGCACGCGCCCCCAGATCGCGCCGCCGAGCGCCGCGAGCAGCGCCGGCAGCGAGACCGCGCGGATGTCGCTCGCGGTCACGAACGCCTCGTGGAACGAGATCTGCCGCACGACGGCGAGCGAGACCCCCGCGGCCAGGAACTCGAACGCGCCCACGCCGACCAGTAGGACGACCGCAGCCGTCAGCCGGTCGAGCCGCGCGGCCCGGGCCAGCAGGCCGAGCAGGAGCGCGGCCGAGCCCCAGACCGCGAAGAAGGCGACGACCGGGACGCCCGCCTTGTGCGCCAGCTCGTCGAGTGGCAGCGCCTCCGGCACGGTGGGACGCAGGCCCGCGGTCGACGGCCGCACCAGGTAGAGCCAGCCGGCGGCCGACAGCAGGACGAGGAGGCCTACGAGGCTGAGGGCGCCGCTGCGGGCGGCCCTAGCCATGGGCGAGATGGGCGGACGCGACCGAGATCGCCTGCCACGCGTTCGAGCGCCAGAGCGCCCAGTTGTGGCCGCCGGAGACGACGAAGAAGTGATGTGGGACGTGCAGCCGCGTCAGCTCCGCCGCGAAGGCGAAGTTCTGCTTCCGGAGCGAGTCCTCGTCGCCGGTGTAGAACCAGAGGTACGCGCGCTCCCGGCGAAGCACCTTGGCCGTCCGCGGCAGCGTCTCGAGCGGGCTGTTGTACGCCAGCTTCTCCTGGCGGCCGCCGAAGATCGACTTGACGTCGTCGGCCTTCTCGTAGCCCGACCAGCTCTCCAGCACGCGGAACTCGGCCGGGTGGTGCAGGCCGATGTTGAACGAGGCGTAGCCGCCCTCCGACAGGCCGCCCACCGCCCGGGCCGCGCCGGTCGGGATCGTCCGGAACTGCCGATCGACGGCGTTCACCACGTCGCGCGCGAAGAAGGTCTCCCAGTTCTCTCCCTTGTGGATGCCGTTGGCCCACTCCTTGTCCGTGAAGATCCCGGTGGATCCCATCGGCATCACGATGATCATCGGCTTCATCTGCTTCTTGGCCAGCAGCGTGTCCTCGACCACGCCGACCCGGACCGTGCGGACGAACCCGGCCGGGTCGCCGGGGAAGCCGTGCAGCAGATACAGCACCGGGTAGCGCTGGGTGCTCTGCGCGTAGTCCGGCGGCAGGTAGACGACCACCTGCTCGCTGCGGCCGCCGATCGCCGGGCTCGTGACGTGAATCGTCTGCGTCGTCCCCTGCTGCTTGACGAAGGCCGGGTCCTTCGGCGGCGGGAAGCCCCGGTAGAGCCAGTACGAGTCGAGGTAGCGGTAGAGGCCGAGCGCGCCGACGACGAGAAAGAGGAGGACCGCGCCCGCGGCAGCGAGGAGCAGGAGGCGCCGCTCCAGGCCCTCGGGCAGTGTGGGTTTCGCGACCTCGTTCATGAGCAGCCGCCCGCTAGTTGTGTTCTAGACCCGGCCGGTTAACCGCCGGTTGCGGGGGCTTTAAGCGTCCGAGTAGCCCCAGCGGAAACCGGTCGACTCGGGTGCCGGCTCGAGCGGGCTCGGCGGCAGCCCGGGGCTCGGCTCGGGCGCGTTGTAGGCCCTCGGGGCGACGTCGTTCGGCCCGTCCGGGTGGAAGAGCGACGCGAGGTACTGGATCTGCCCTCGGCCCGGCCCGAGCTCAAACATGCCGCCGCCATAGAGAGCGATCCCGTTCGCCTCGCAGTGGTCGTAGAAGGCGAGCAGCTCCTGCAGCCGCCCGAAGCGCGACGGCTTCGAGTTCAGCACGCGCGGCGGGAACGGCAGGCCCTCGACGTCGGCGACGGAATGGATCGGCGCGTCCCATGTGACGCGGTCGTGGTAGGGCTCGAGCACGGCGTCGGTCTCGTCGGTCAGCGCCGGGTCCTCGAGGTACGCGTCCGGGAAGCCCTCCGCGACCCGGCGGTAGAGGTCGGGGTCGGGCGGCGGGCCGTCCTCCTGTGCGTAGTACGCCTTGTAGTCGGCTGTGACGATCGCGCCCGTCGCGGCGAGCTCGGCGATCAGCTCGTCGCTCCAGTCCTCGGCCGGGTCGAGCTTGAAGCGGTGGCTCGGCTCGAGCTCGAGCCAGCGGCGAACGACGCGGCTCGTCGGCGGGTCGCCGAGGCCCGGCGAGATCACAAACGAGACGGGCCGCGGCTCACGCCCCAGCGCGTCGGCGAGGCTCGTCCCGGCTTGCCGCAGCGCGAGGTCGAGCGCGGCGCTCTCGTAGGCCCAGCGGTGGTGGGGGTGCTCGATGCCGAGCGCGTCCGAGAAGGAGGCCAGCGTCCAGCTTCCGGCCAGGGGCCGCACGGCTCCGGCCGCCTGCTCGCTGTCGTGGTGTTCCGAGTACCACGTGATGTCCTCGCCGAGCCCTTCGTCGCCGCCGCCGCGGAGATGGATCAGCGTGCTGACGCGGGTGAAGCCGCGCGTGACCGGCTGCTCGAGCCGCTCGAGCTCGTAGGAGTCGACGTTCACCGGCAGCTCGAGCAGCTCGGCGTGACGGTTCTCGCTCGGCACGTTGGCGACCTTAACGCGAGAGCCCCGCTGTGCGGGGCTCTCGCTGAGCAGTGTGCGGTGGATGGCCGGGCTAGTGGCCCTTGCCGTTCCCGCCACCGTTGCCGTGCGTACCGCCTTGGCCCTGCCCGTTTCCGTTCCCATGACCCTGACCGTTGCCGTGGACCTGTCCGCTCTTGCCGTGGGTCTTCTGGCTCTTGTCGTTGGCCTGGCCCTTGCCGTGGGTCTTCTGATGAGCCGCTCCCTGGCCGTGGGTCGTGCTGTGGCTCTTCCCGTGAACGGTGATGCTGCCGGTCGTCGGTGCACCGGACTGGCCGTGCGTCTCGCCGCTCTTGCCGTGCGTCTTGACCTTGGGCGCCTTCTCGGGCTTGCCCTGGCCGTGCAGGCTGCTCTTGCCGGCGCCGTGCTTGGCCTTGTGCGCCTTCTTGAGCTTGTGCGAGGTCGCGGCGGCGACCGGTGCGGCCGCCGGCTGCTCCGTCGAGCAGGGACCGACCGTGTCGCCGTGCCCGAGGTGTGCGGGCAGCGCGTTCTGCGAGACGGTGATCGTCACGAACGGGTTCGTCTTCGAGTGGGTGTGGTGGCAGATCGTCACCTTCGAGGCCGGGTACTGGTCAGCGGTCGGCGTCGAGTCCGAGAACCCGACGACCTTGGCTGCGATCCCAGTCCCGGCCAACGACGCGGGCACGCCGATGACCAGCGCCAGGGCGGCGGCGGCGGCCAGGCGTGCACGTCTAGAGCTCAATTTCATGGGCGGCCCCCCTTTGAGGGTTGGTTTCTGACCGGTCACCGAACTGACGCCGTGCAAACGTGGGTCTTGCGGTCTGCCTCAACCCGAGCCCCGCAGCTGGCGGAGCTCGCTGCTGAGCGGATTGAGCCGCTCGACGTGCGCCAGCGCATCGCGCCGCTCGGCGCCGCGCGTGACGAGGGCGTAGTCGAGCCAGAGTTCCCAGCTCGCGTCGTCCTTGTCAAGCCCGCGGCGAAAGCTCTTGCGAGCGTCCGCGACCTGTCCGGCCTGCAGCTGCGACTCGCCGAGCAGCCGCCACGGCTCGGACGACCAGGGCTCCCAGCTTCGCGCCTGCCGCGCCTCGCTAGCCGCGGTGTGCAGCCTCGCCGCGTCGAGGGCGTCGGAGGCGGAGGCCTCGGCGCGGTTGCCCACGAAGCCGCCGAGCGCGAGCACGGCGAGTGCGGCGGCGGACACCGCTCCCGCGACGCGCCAGCCGGCCGCGAGCCGCGCAGACGCCTCGCCGCGTGCCGCCAGCAGCAGCGCAACACCGCACGCCACGGCGGTTAGCGTGACGGCGGGCATCTCCCAGTCCCAGTCGATCCCGGCGTGGACCAGGTACGCGACGTATCCGCCGAACGCGGCGGCCGCGAGCGGCGCTCGGCGGGCCGCGCGAAGCCCGAGGAGCGGCACTGCGAGCACGCACAGGAGCAGCGCAAGCCCAACCGGTCCCAGCTCGGACAGCGTCTCGAGGTAGAGGCTGTGAGCGTCGAGCACCGGCAGGTTCGCGCTCCGGTGTCGAAGCCAGTAGCGCTGGAAGCTGCCGGCGCCGCCGCCGAGCCAGGGGTGGGCCTCGACCTCGTGCCAGGCGACCCGCCAGTAGTCGGAGCGGTTGCTCCCGGAGAGGCTGAAGAGCCGCCCGTTCGCATTGGACTTCACGAGCGGCGCAGGAGCGTTGAACGCGTGGTACGCGCGGCGCGCTCCAGCCGCGGGCCCGCCGACCGCCACGACTGCGCCGACCAAGGCCGCGAGCACGAGCGCGCCTGCGGCGACGGCGAGGCCGCGACGCGTGCCTCTGCCCAGCGCGACCTTCGGTAGCAGCCGGTCGAGCCCCGCGGGTACGAAGGCCGCGCCGGCCGCGAGGCACACGACGGCGACTGCGAGAAGACGGCCGTCGTGCCGCGCCGCCGCGACGGAGGCCGGGTCCGAGGTCAGGCCGTGCGTTCGCGAGGCGAGCACGACCGCGATCGCCGGCGCGACCGCGTACGCAAGCGCGCGCACGCCCACCGCGACCCGCTCGTGCTCGAGCAGGAGCAGCGCGCACAGCCCGGCCGTCAGGCCGAGCCACGCGCCGCGCCCGTACGTGAAGTAGAGCGTCGGCGCGAGGATCACCAGTGAGGCCGCCGCGAGCGCACGCAGCAATCCTCGCCCGCGAACGGCCAGCCCGAGCGCGAGCAGGATCCCGATCGCCGCGAAGATCGCGAGCGCGTTCGCGTAGCCGAGCGGGCGCGAGAGCCGGAAGCTCGCCTCCGGGTCGCTCGAGATCACCTCGTAGGCGCCGCGTCCGGGCGCGAGCATCCGCCAGCTCACCGCGTAGGCGCAGATCACGACGATCGCGGCCGCGAGCCCGGCTACGAGCCCTTCCACGCTCGACCTGCGCCCGAGCAGCAGCAGCACGCTCGCCCCCGCCAGGTAGAGGAGCATGCGCTCGCCTTCCTGCACGGTCTGCGCGACGTCCTCCGACCAGACGAGGGAGAGCCAGGCCCAGGCGGTCAACCCGGCGAGCGAGGCCGGCAGCGCCCACTCGAGCGCCGAGAGCCGCCGGGCGCCGACCAGCAACGCTCCCGCCGCGACGAGCAGGAGCAGCGCGGCGCTCCAACCCCAGCTGGGCGGGTCGAAGCCGCCCGCGTCAGCGGCGAGGGCGGCCACCGCGAGGCCGGCGAGAAGCCCGGGTGCCAACTCGCGCAGGTCTCCTGGGGACTTCGCTGTCTCGCGTCCGTACACTCTGGCCCGTGGATTTCGAACTGTCTCCGGAACAGCGGCTGATTCAGGACACCGTGCGCACGTTCGTCGACGAGCGGGTGCTCCCGAACGCGATCGAGAACGACCTCAACCACCACCTCGACATGGGCGTGATCGAGGGGATGGCCGAGCTCGGGCTGCTGGGGATCGTGATCCCGGAGGAGTATGGCGGCGCCGGCCTCGACTTCGTCGCCGAGGCGCTTTCCTGCGAGGAGATCGAGCGCGGCGAAGCGGCGTTCCGGACGCTGATCTCGGTGCACGTCGGCCTGAACTCGCTCTCGCTGCTCCGCTACGCGAACGAGGAGCAGAAGCAGCGCTACCTCGTGCCGCAGGCGCGCGGCGAGAAGCTCGCGTGCTTCGGCCTGACCGAGCCGGCCGCGGGATCGGATGTGGCCGCGATGCGCACGACCGCGCGCCGCGAGGGCGACAGGTACGTCCTCAACGGCCAGAAGAACTGGATCTCGTACGCAACCGTCGCGGACCATCAGCTCGTCTTCGCCAAGACCGACCCGGAGGCGAAGCACAAGGGCATCTCCGCGTTCATCGTCGAGCGCGAGTGGCCGGGTGTCTCGACCCGCGAGACCGAGCACAAGCTCGGCGTCTGGGCGGGGTCGACCGGCGAGCTCTTCTTCGAGAACGCCGAGGTGCCGGCCGAGAACCTCGTCGGCGAGGAAGGCCAGGGCTTCGAGATCGCGATGTACGGGCTCGACCAGGGCCGCTTCACCGTCGCGGCGGGAGCGTGCGGCGTCGTGCGGGCGTGCCTGGAGCGGTCGGTCGAGTACGCGCGGGAGCGGGAGACGTTCGGGCAGGCGATCGGCAGGTACCAGTTCGTCCAGGACATGATCGCCGAGATGGTGCTCGGCTACGAGACGTCGAAGCTGCTCGTGATGCAGGCGGCGTGGCTGAAGAACCAGGGCGTGCGCAACACGCGCGAGACCTCGCTCGCGAAGTGGCACGCGACCGAGTCCGCATTCCGCGCGGCACACCTCGCGATCCAGGTGCACGGCGCGTACGGCTACTCGGGCGAGTACGGCATCGAGCGGTACTTCCGCAACGCCCGTGCGCCGATCATCTACGAGGGCACGACGCAGATCCACAAGCTGATGCAGGCCGAGCACGCGCTCGGCTATCGGAAGCTCAACGGCGACGGCGACGTCTCGCCGATTGCGGCCTGGGCCCCCGCGCTCGCGCAGACGCGCTAGTGGCAACGCCGGCGCAGGAGCTGCACCGGCTCACGTCCTACGCGCCGCCGTGGGAAAGCTGGGACAAGCCGGCGGACGACCCGCGCGTCGTGACGAGCTTCGAGCCCAACGACATCGAGCGGCTGCCGTGGTTCTACAAGCGGTACGGCTCGGAACTGTCGCGCGTGCCGCTGCCCCGGGAATTGCCGACGACGGAGGCCTCGGCCGTGGAAGTCCTCGCGGGCGTGGAGGTGCCTTCCGGAGAGCTCGACCTTGCGCAGCTGGCGCGGGTGCTCTTCCTCGCTTCGGGCGTGGTTCGTACGACGACGCGCCCGACAGCCGTGTGGCTCTTCCGCGCGTCGGGTTCGGCCGGGGCACGCTTTCCGATCGAGCTCTACGTCGCGGTGCCGGACGGCGGTGCGCTGCCGGCCGGCGTGCACTGGTACGACCCGGAGGCGCACGAGCTGGTGCGGATCGGCCCCCCGCCGCGCGGCGGAGCGGTAACGGTCGTCTCGACCGGCGTTCCGTGGCGCACGGGCTGGCGCTACCGCGAGCGCGGCTACCGGCACGTCTACTGGGACTCCGGGACGATGCTCTCGCAGCTGCTCGCGGCGGCCGCCTCGGCCGGAATCGAGGCGGAGCTGTATACGCGCTTCCCCGACGCGCAGGTCACGGCGCTCGTGGGCGCCGACGGCGTGCACGAGTGGCCGGTGGCGGTCGTCGCGCTCGGCGGCGGACCGCCGGCGCTCGAGCGCTCAGGCGCTCCTGCCGTCGGAGCGGTCGACGCCGATCCGGTCGAGTTCCCGCTCGCGACCGAGGCACAGCGCGCCGGCGACCGTGACGAGCTCGGCGAGCCGTGGCCGGCGGGGGAAGCCGTCGAGGTGTCGCTGCTCGAGTCGCCGCCAGTCGAAACGGTCGTGCTGAGCCGCAGCTCGCAACGGCGGATGGACGCCTCGCGCGAGCTCCCGGGCGACCTGCTGCGGACGGCGTTCCCGGCCGCGACGCGCGGGATATCGGTGCCGCACCGAGTCGTCGTCAACGGCGTCGAGGGCTTCGAGCCCGGCGTCTACCGCTGGCCGGAGCTCGCCCGCGCCGGGAACTTCCGCGAGGAGCTCTACCGCGTCGCCCTCGAGCAAGGCCTCCCGCGCGACGCAGCCTTCGTGGTGATCGGCGTCACCGACGTCTCCGCGCTCGACGACCGCGAGTACCGAGAGGCACAGCTCGCCGCCGGCCTCGTCGAGGGACGGTTGCACCTCCTCGCGTACGCCCTCGGCGCGAGCGCGTCTGGGATGACGTTCCTCGACAGCGACGTCCCCGGCCTGCTCGGCGAGCCGGTCGACACGCTCCTGTTCACGTGCGTCGGCGTCCCCGAGTACGCGCCGAAGCGCGGCGGCCTGCCGGGGAATCCGGAGGAGTTCCGGCAGGTAACCCCTCGCTTGAGCTGACGTCCGGACGCGTGCGAAACGGCCATGCCCTAGGGACAGTCCCTGGGACGTGGCCGAAACGGTCAGCGGTCGAACCGATCGCGGAACCGCCCGCCCGACCACGGCCAGTCGGAGGGCAGTTCGCAGAGCCCCGCCTTGACCGGGTTGTCGAGCACGTAGCGGCACGTTTGCTCCCAGTGAGCCTCGTCGCGCATCACCCACGAGCGGAAGCGATTCTCGAACAGGTGCCCGACGCGACCCCAACGCTTGTTGAACCGCTGCGCGTAGACGCCGTTCAGCCAGTGCATCCCGTTCGAGACGTTGGGCAGCGGCGCGCGGATGACGAGGTGGAAATGTGTGCTCATCAGCGTGAAGACGTCGTACGCCCAACCAAAGCGGTGCTCAGTTCCCAGCACGAGCCCGAGGAGTGCGTTCCAGTCCTCCGGGTCACGAACGATCGGGCAGCGATCAACGCCGCGGGCGGTGACGTGGAAGACGCCGTCGCGAGGGAGGTGTGAACGCGGCCGGCGAGGCATCCCCACGACCATAGAGGCGCGGTCGTTCCGGCTCCTCCGCCCGACGACCTTCCGCTGCGCCCTCGCGCGCGACTCGTCACAAACGGCCGAACGGGGACTGTCCCTGGGCCATGGCCGAAACGGCTAGGGCATCGGCGGCGCCGGGACGGCCGCGGCGGTCGGCCCGCGCTCTTCCTCGGCGTCCATCAGCCGCACGAGCAGCGGGATCGCCGCCAGGATCGGGATGCCGCAGATCGGCCAGAGGATCTGGTAGCCGTTCGTCGCCCCGAGGTACGGCCGCGCCAGGTCGATCGCGAGGCCCGCGACCGGCGCGCCGATCAGCAGGCCGATCCCCTTCGTCGTCGTCGCAAGACCCGAGGCCGCGCCCCGGTGCTGCTCGGGAACGATCTTGTAGAGCAGCCCCCACGCGAGCGTCATCACCGTGCCGCCGGAGATCGAGACGAGGCCGATCAGCCCGAGGTACCACGAGTGCCACGTCGTCGCGAGCCCGCCGACGAGGTAGCCGGTGCCGTAGACGAACGAGGCGAAGAAGATCACCCGGGCGATGCCGAACCTGTCGCCCAGCCGCCCCGAGAGAATCGCGGCCACGACGTACCCGCCTGCGACGGCGGCGAGGATCTCGCCGGAGACCGTCTTCGACTCGCCGAGCCCGTCGATCACGTAGAGGATCACGAAGCTGCGCGCGGCGGCGAACGTCCCCTCCCACGCGGAGTTCGCGATCAGGAAGCGGCGCACGTCGCCGTCTTCCCGGAAGATGCGCCAGCTGCGCTTGATGTACGCGGCGAAGCCCTCGAACACGCTTCCGTGCCCGCCGTCCTCGCGGATCAACAGGATCGTCGCGCCGCAGGCGAGCGAGGTCACGGCGGCCGCGGTCAGGAACGGGGCCGGCTCCCAGACCTTCAGCAGGAAGTTCCCGCCGACGAGCGCGATCCCGAGCGCAATGCCCCGCAGCACGTGCTGCACACCCTGCGCGCGGCCGTACGACGCCGGCGGCAGCACGTCCGGGTACAGCCCGCGGTACGGCGGCTCGTACAGGTAGTAGGCGAAGTAGAACGCCAGCACGAGCATCACCGTCGTCCAGAGGTTCGGCATGAACGGGATCAGGAGCAGGCAGAACGCCATCGGCCCGAGGCCGACGAGCATGAACGGGCGCCGGCGACCGAGCGGCGTGTGGAACGAATCGCTCCACGGGCCGACGATCGGGGAGAGCGTCAGCGCGAAGAACCCCTCCGCGCCGATCGCGAGGCCGATCAGCGATCCCGACTGGGTGAACGCGTTCAGCAGCGGCGGCAGCGCCACCGAGATCGTCGTGATCGAGAACGCGAGGCCGAAGGCGCCGAAGCCGAGATTCCAGAACAGGCGGCGGGGGACTTGAGGCGCCCGGACGAGCGCCGCGGAGCTCGACGTCGTCGCCACTAGGCTCTCGCCGTCGCGAGCTCGGGTGCCAGTCCGCCGGTGACGATCTCGACGAGCGTCCGCTCGGCGCGCGCGACGTCGTCGTCCGTGTCGGGCAGCCGCCCGAGCACCCAGCCGGTCAGGAGCTCCTCGACCGCCCCGTAGAAGACGTAGCTGGCGAGCCGCGCGTCGAGGTCGGCGCGGATCGAGCCGTCGGCCTGCCCGCGCTCGACGATCTCCTGGATGGCCGAGAACGACTCCACGATCTCGTCCATCTCGCCGCGCAGGTGCTGGCTGCGCGTCACCTCGAGCACGAGCACGCGCACGAGGTCGGGATCGCGGCGCCAGGAGCGCAGCAGGATCTCGGCAACCTTGCGCAGCTGCTCGCGCGGCGGGTCGCCCGCCTCCTCGACGCTCCTGATCGTCTCGATCAGCGCGCGCCAGGTCTCGCGGAAGACGGTCCGGAGCACCTCCTCTTTGGAGGCGAAGTAGTGGTAGAGCAGCCCGTACGCGACGCCCGCCTCCTCGGCGATGTCGCCCACGCGGCTGGCGTGGTAGCCCTTGCGGGCAAAGACCCGAACTGCCGCGTCGAGCAGCAGCCGCCGCTTCTCCTCCTGCGCGTTCGAGCGGTTCGGCACCCCGCCGGAGTGTAGTTGCTCACCTCGCCGGTAAACCGAGCGCGGCGGGCAGCGCGCGCAGGTCGGGCAGGCGGTTCCCCGCGTCGGGGAAACGGCCCTCGCGGTCGAGCAGAAACGCGCGCTCGATGCCCGCAGCGTGCGCGCCGTCGATGTCGTCCTCGATCGAGTCGCCCACCATCGCCGCGTCCGCCGGCTCGACCTCGAGGCGCTCGAGCACGGCGCGGAAGATCGCCGGATGCGGCTTCGTCCGGCCGAACGCTCCCGAGCCGATCGCCGCGTCGACCCGCAAGCCGTGATGGGAAACGAAGGCCTCGAGGTCGCGGCCCGTGTTCGAGACGAGCCCTAGCTTGAGCCCGCGCAAGCGGAGGTCGTCGAGCACGGGCGGCGCGTCCTCGAAGAGCTCGAAGTGCTCGGCGTGCTCCCAGGCGCGCGTCATCGCGACTGCGCACTCGTACGCGGAGTCCGATTTGCCGCCCATGCCCCGGATGATCCGCTCGGTGAACGCGACCCAGATCTCCTCGTCGTGCTCCAGCTCCGGGTGGCGGCGGATTCCCTCGACCGCCTGCTCGCGCGCGGTCGCGTACCGCTCGGGGTCCAGGTGAAGACCGAAGCGCTCGCCGAGCCGGCGGTAGCCCTCCGGGCCGAGCTCCGGCCCAGGGCGCGCGATCGTGAAGTCCACGTCGAAGAGGACGGCCCGCAGCATGATCAAGACGCTTCTACCAGCCAGCGCGCCACGTCCGCGTGCGTCCGCCGGTGCTCGCCGTCGAAGGCCCACGCGATCGTCTGCCCGATCGTCCAGCCGCGAGCGCGGTCGCGGTCCAGGGACAGCTCCGAGACGAGCCGGTCGAAACGGCCGAGCACCTCCTGCCGCGAGTGGCCGAGCTCGCGGGAGCGGACGATCGGCGCGATCCCGAACTCCCGCTCCCCGGCGAGCGGCTTCGGGTCGATCGCCAGCCAGGGCTCGCGCTGCGCGGCCAGGACGTTGTCGCCGTGCAGGTCCTGGTGCAACAGCACCTGCGAGCCCTGGGTCCGAGGCAGCTCCTGGAGCGCCTCGAGAGCGGCGTCGAGCAGCTTGCGCTCGAACGGGCGGCCGAACCGCTCCCACGTGTCCTCGAGCGAGTCGGCCCACCACGCCGCTTCGGCGGCTAGCGGGCGGAAAGGCGAGCCGGCCGGCTTCCAGAGTCGGGGCAGCAGCTCGACGAAGACGTCGAGTGCGGTGTCGGCCCCGGCCGCCGAGAGCGGCGTCCCCGGCACACAGCGCTCGAGCAAGAGCGCGCACTCCTCCGGCTCCTCGTCGAGCAGCCTGACCGCGCCGTCGCCCTCCCAGACCCGCAGCGCGTCGGCCTCGTGCTCGCTCTCGCGGTGCGGCTCCTGCACCTTGAGCACGACGTCCTCGCCCTCGGCGGTGACGGCCGGTGCCACCAGGACTGAAGCGACCCCTCCTCCGAATGCCTCGCCGACGACGAGGCCGCGGCGTGCGACTAGGCGGGAGCCGGCCAGCGGTACGCGTCCGCCTGACGGTTCTTCAACGAGGGGAGCTTCTCGCGGACGTCGCGCAGCCGCGCGCGGTCGAGCTCGGCGGTAATCACGGTCTCCTCGTCCGGCGCCTGGGCGAGCACGATCCCCCACGGGTCGACGATCAGCGAGCGCCCGTACGCCGGCTTGCCCGGCAGAGTCTCGCCGACCTGCGCGGGAGCGGCGACGTAGTACTGGTTCTCGATCGCCCGCGCGCGGAGCAGCACGTGCCAGTGGTCCTTGCCGGTCGGCGTCGTGAAATGCGCAGGCACGGTGACGAGCTGCGCGCCTTCGAGCGCCAGGATCCGGTACAGCTCCGGGAAGCGCACGTCGTAGCAGACGGTCAGCCCGACCGGCCAGCCTTCGCCCTGCACGACCACCGGCTCGGCGCCCGGCTCCTCGGCTTCGGACTCGCGGTAGACGTGGCCGCCGACCTCGACGTCGAAGAGGTGGATCTTCCGGTACAGGCCGAGCAGCTCGCCATCGGGGCCGAACACGAGCGACGTGTTCGAGAGCTTCTCGCGCCCCTCGCGCCGCTCGGTGATCGAGCCGCCGACGAGCGTGATCCCGTGGGTGTGCGCCCAGCGCGCCATCGCCTCGACCGACTCGCCGCCCTCGAGCGACTCGGCCGCCGCGTGCAGCTCCTCCGTCGAGCCGATCGCATTCCACTTCTCCGGTAGCGCAACGAGGTCGGCGCCCGTCGCGGCCGCGCGGGCGACGAGGCGCTCGGCCCTGTCGAGATTCGCCGCCTTGTCGGCGCGGCTCGTCATCTGCACGCAGGCCACGCGGAGAAGGTCGGTCACGGGGCGAGGATAGCTTTCCCGCCGTGGAGGCAACCGCCGCCGCAGCTTCCCGCGCCCGCGTGCTCCGGGCCTTCCGGAGCCGCAACTTCCGCCTGCTCTGGACCGGGCAGGCGATCTCGCTGCTCGGCGACGCGGCCTTCATCGTCGCGCTCGGCTGGCGGACGTTCACGCTGACCGGCTCCGCCCGCTCGCTCGGGCTCGTGCTCACGTTCCAGGGCGTCGGCACGCTCTCGACCGTGCTTCTCGGCGGTGCGCTCGCCGACCGCTACGACCGGCGGACGCTGATGCTCGTCTCCGACGCGGCCCGCTTCGCCGTGATCGGCGCGCTCGCCGTGGTCGACGGGACGGGCCACCTGAGCATCGGCTTCCTGGTCGTGATCGCACTCTTCGAAGGTCTCGCGACCGGCTTCTTCACGCCCGCCCTTGGCGGCCTGATCCCGCTCGTGGTCGAGGAGCCCGGCCTCGGCTCGGCCAACGCGCTGATCGGCCTGGCCCGCAACATGAGCTACATCGTCGGACCCTCGGTCGCGGCGGTGCTCTACGGCTTCGCCGGCGCAACCGTCGTCTTCGGCTTCAACGCCGTCTCGTACCTCGTGTCGTTCGCCTTCGTGTGGATGACGAAGCCACGCACGGCCGAGCGCGCGCAGGCCGAGGGAACCTTTCGCGAGATCGGCGCCGGCATCCGCTACGTGACCGGCGTTCCGTGGCTCTGGGTGACGATCGGCCTGTTCGCGTTCGTGCTGATGTTCCAGTGGGCGCCGATCCAGGTGCTGACGCCGAAGCTCGTGCGCGAGCATTTCGGCCTCGGCGTGCGCGCCTACGGCCTCGTCTTCACGGCGATCGGTGCCGGGATGGTGATCGGCTCGGTGCTGGTGGCGCAGCTGAACCTGCAGCGCCGTCGCGGGCTGATCTCGTACCTGATCTGGATCCTGAACAGCATGCTCGTGATCGTCTTCGCGCTCTCGCCCTGGTTCGCGGTGTCGATCGCGGCGGCGTTCGTCCGTGGCATCTGCATCGGCTTCGGCGTCACGATCTGGGAGACGATGCTGATGCAGCTCGTGCCCCAGAAGATGCTCTCGCGCGTCGTCAGCCTCGACTGGTTCGGCTCGCTCGGCCTGACGCCCTTCGGCCTGCTGCTCACCGGCGCGGTGTCGGGGCTCGCGGCCCCGGGGACGCTCATTGCGCTCGGCGCGACGATCTCGATCTGCATCATTTCGGCCGGGTTGCTCTCGAGGCAGATCAGGACGATCGACTAGTTGGAGGTCGCGACGAAGCAGCGACTGTGCCACCGGAACGCGCTGATCGCCCCGATGCGGCGTCCTCAGTCGCGCCCGTACCTTTCAGGTACGAACGCTCCCTGCGTCCTTGCCTCAGAACGACCAGCGCGCCCCGGCGACGAGCACTGCATCGCCGCGACCTCCTGATGCCTGTCTACTGGAAGCCGAAATACGGCACGCGCTCGTCGCGGCACAAGGCCTGGGCGCGCCAGGAGGCGAAGCGCGAGGAACGCCTGGCGCGGGAGCCGCGGCGCCACTGGCTCCGCCGGCTGTTCAGGCGCTAGCCGGCCGCGAAGTCGACGTTCTTCGCTTCGACCGTTCCGGCCGTGCGGCCCGGAGCCTCGTGGTTGCCCCAGTAGAGATTCGTGTGCGAGATGACGAGATCGGGCGGCGGCGCGCCCCAGGCCGAGAGATCCTCGGTCGTGTGCGCGTCGCTGACGAGCGTCGCGTCATAGCCGCGAACCAGTGCGCCGTGCAGCGTCGAACGGACGCATTCGTCCGTCTGCGCGCCGACGACGACCAGCCGGCCGACCGCGAGGCCGGCGAGGACCGACTCGAGCGTCGTCTCCTCGAACGAGTCCGGATATCGCTTCTCGACACGCGGCTCGCTCTCGTCCGGGCTCAATTCCGGGACGATCTTCCATTTCTCGCTTCCCTGCGTCAGGTTGTCGCTCTCGTGCTGCACCCAGACGACCGGGACCTCGGCCGCGCGAGCCTTCTCGACGACCTCGCCGACGTTCGCGACCACGGTGTCCCGCTCGTATGCGTCACCCACGACGCCGTTCTGCACGTCGACCACGAGCAGTGCGGTGTTCGGGCGGTTCTCGAGTGTCGTCATGGCGGCCAGCCTACCCGGCGCTAGTAGAGCCCGTCGCCGCGGGCGTAGCGTGCGGCGCGTTCGCGGTCGTACCCCTCGGCGTCGAACTCGTCCTCACGGACGGAGCGCAGGATCTCCCCCGAGCTCGGCAGCTCCGAGCGGTCGACGTGGTGCTCTGGATTCCAGAGGTCCGAGCGGATCAGGGCCTTCGAGCACTGCGTGTACGCCTCCTCGATCGAGACGAGGAGCCCGAGGCGCGGGACCTTGCCGTCGACCGCGCTCGGCGCCAGCAGCTCCGCGTCGTCGACGATCCTCGCGCGGCCGTTCACGCGAAACGTGTCGCCGATGCCAGGGATCAGGAAGAGCAGCGCGATGCGCGGGTCCTCGAGCAGGTTCGTCAGCGTGTCGGCGATCCGGTTTCCCGGCCGGTCGGGCAGCAGCAGTGTCCGCTCGTCGAGGATCCGCACGAACCCGGGCGGGTCGCCGCGCGGCGAGACGTCGAGCCCGCCGTCTGGGCGTGCGGTGGCGACGCAGACGAACGGCGAGTGCTCGACGAACTGCCGGGTCAGGGCGTTCAGCCGGTCGGCGATCTTCGTCAGCACGAGCTCCGTCGGACTGCCGATCACCTCCCGGAGCACAGCCTCATCCCGAATGTCGGTCACGCTTCCGAGACGCTAACCTTTGACGGCTCGGGGTGTGGCGCAGCCTGGTAGCGCGCTCCGTTCGGGTCGGAGAGGTCCCCAGTTCAAATCTGGGCACCCCGATCGAGTCGCGGGGGAACCGCCGGTTCCCCCGCGAGAAACGTCTCGATGGCGTCGGCGCACGCGTCCGGCCGCTCGCCGATCAACAGGTGGCCGCAGTCCGCGATCACCCGCAAAGGCGCCTGCAGGCGGCGTGCGTAGTCGAACGCGTCCTCGATCGGGAGCTGGTTGTCGCGGGCGCCCCAGAGCACGAGGCTCGGGCAGCGGACGTGCTCCAGATCGGGCCGCGGATCGTCGCGCACGAGCGCTTTTGCGGCGCTGACCGTGTCCGTGTGCCGCCCCGGGCCGGCGAGGAAGGCCTCGACGAGGTCGGGCGGCAGCGCCGGCGGATCGGCGGCGCCCCAGCGGCCGAACACCAGCCACTTCAGCAGCGCCGACTGTGCCACACGCTCCCGGTGAGGCGCGATCTTCCGGCCCGGCTTGAGGATCCCGGTGATCGTGAGCCCGTAGCGCGCGCGGCGCAGGCTCGACGAGATCCCGGCGGAGCCCGCGAGCACCAGTGCGCTCACCGCGTCCGGCCGCCGGATCGCGAGGCGCAGCGAGATCGCGCCGCCGAGCGAGTGCCCGACGACAGGCGCCGGCGTAAACCCCTCGTCCTCCATCAGCAGCCCGATGCGGTCGGCGTAGGCGTTCAGCGATGGCGCGGCCGGCAGCGGCTCCGAGCCGCCGTGACCGGCGAGCTCCGGGACGAGCAGCCGCCAGCGAGGCAGCAGGAGCGGCGCCAGTGCGAGCCAGTTGGCGGCCGCGCCGCCGAGCCCGTGCACGAGGACCAGCGGGTCGCCTTCGCCTCCGGCGAGGTAGCGCAGCCGCGCCCCACGCACCTCGGCGAAGCGCTCCTCGAGGCCTTCGATCTCACACTTTGCGTCCGTCACCGAGGGTGATTATTCTTCGACGTGATGGATCGTTCGGGGAGGCAGGACCTCTGATTCCTGTCGCGACACCAAAGGTTTGGTCGGCTAGCCCGTCGGCGCCATAGAGCGCGGCGGGTTTTTTAATGCTCGGGAAGGAGCGAGGATGGCAAACCACCTGACGCCGGAAGAGCTGTCGAAGGAGCTGGGGATCGAGCGCACGGAAGTGATCCGTGTCTGCATGCAGGAAGGCGTGCCGATCTACCAGGGCAAGATCGACAAGACGCTCTTCCAGGCGCAGCTGCAGGCGCTCGGCGCGATCCCGCAGTCCCACTAGTAGCACCGGGAACCCCCTGGTTCCGCCGTGACCCCTCCTTGCGAGCGGAGGCGTCGCTTGGCCTTCCAGGAGCCGGCGACCCGTCCGCAGAGTCGCGCTCGGGAATGAACCGGCGACTACTTGCGGGCCGCGGCGCGCTTCTTCGGCGCGGCCTTCTTGCTCGCGGCACCGTCGTCTGCGGCTGAGCGCCCCTTCGAGGCCGCGACGCTCTTCTTCAGCGCTTCCATCAGGTCGACGACCGGCGCCTCGGCGACCGGCTCCGGCTGTGCGATCTCCTCGCCGGCCAGCTTCGCCTCGAGCATCTCGCGCAGGCTTGCGCGGTACTCGCTCTTGAGCGCCTCGGGCTCCCATTCGCCGACGAGCGAGTCGATCAGCTGCCGCGCGAGCTCGAGCTCGGGCTCCTTGACGTCGATCGCCTCGGTTGCCTCGTCGATCTCCGCCTGCGAGCGCACGTCCTCGGCCAGGAAGAGCGTCTCGAGGGCAAGCGCGTCGCCCCGGGGGCGGATCAGGACGAGGTTCTCGTTGCCGCGGATCACCATCCGGCCGATTGCGGCCATGCCTGTCTCCTTCATCGCATCCAGCAGCAGCACGTAGGGCCTGCGCTGGGCCTCGGCGCTCGAGGGCGCGAGGTAGTAGGTGCGGTCGAAGTAGAGCGGGTCGACGTCCGCGAGCGGCACGAAGCGCGAGATCTCGATTGCGCGCGAAGTGTCGCGCTGCTCGATCGCCTCGAGGTCGGCGTCCTCGACGAGCACGAACTGGCCCTTCGAGACTTCCCAGCCCTTGACGAGCTCGTCGCTCGGCACCTCGCGGTCGTGAACCGGGCACCAGCGCTTCTGCTTGATCGGCGTCATGCACTCGCGGTGGAGCGTCCGGAAGGTGACGTCCGAGGCGCGCGCCTTCGGCGTCGTCGCGGGTGCCAGGCCGACCGGAATGGTGACCAGGCCGAAGCTGAGTGATCCGTTCCAGGTAGTTCGCATCGGGGCCGCTTTCGCTGTGGATAAGTGTAGTAGGACCGGGCAGATTCGCCGCTGTGCCGCCCTTCCCTTCCCCGCGTAAGCTGGAAACGTGAGGACGATCGGGCAGCTCTGGCGAGACGCGGTCTCGGCCGGCAGGACGACCCCGGCCTACCTCGCCGAGACCGACGACGGCTGGCGCGATGTTTCGTGGGAGGAAGCCGGGCAGACGGTCGAGGAGCTTGCGAACGGCCTGCTCGCGCTCGGCGTGCGCAAGGGCGAGGCGTTCGGGATCCTGGCCCAGACGAGCCTCGAATGGGCGCTGTTCGACTACGCGCTCGCGCGGATCGGCGCCGTCGGCGCGGCCGTCTACGCCAACAGCTCGGCAAAGGACGCCTGCTACGTGCTCGAGCACTCGGACTCGATCGGCGTGCTCGTCCAGGACGAGCCACAGCGCGAGAAGGTCGCCGGGCTGCCGCTACGGCACGTGATCACGTTCTCCGAGCTGGACGACCTGCGTGCGCGCGGCCGTGAGTTCGCCGCGGAGCGCCCGGACGCGCTCGCCGAGGCCGAGGCGCAGGTCGGTGAGGACGACCTCTTCACCTTCATCTACACGTCCGGCACGACCGGGCCGCCGAAGGGCTGCATGATCCTGCACCGCAACTACTACGAGATGGCCGGGTGCATCGACCATGTGCCCGAGTTCGCGATCGCGGACGACGTGATGCTGCTGTACCTGCCGATGGCGCACAACTTCGGGCGCCTGATGCACCTGCTCGGCGCGCACACCGGCTACACGACCGCCTTCCTCGGCGACCCGCTGCGCATCGCGGAGGCCATGCCGGTCGTGCGGCCCACGCTACTGCCGAGCGTGCCGCGCCTCTACGAGAAGGTGCACACCGCCGTGCTCTCGCAGTTCGAGCAGCTTCACGGCCCGCGCAAGCGCCTGGCCGACTGGGCGCTCCGCGTCGGGCGGGAGGTCAGCGAGCTGCGGCAGCTCGGCAAGCCCGTGCCGGCAAGCCTCGCGCGCAAGCATCGCCTCGCCGACCGCCTCGTTTACTCGAAGATCAAGGAGCGGATGGGCGGACGCCTGCGCCTCGGCGTCTCGGGCGGCGCGCCGCTCGCAAAGGAGATCGCCGAGTTCTTCCACTCGATCGACATCCTGATCGTCGAGGGCTGGGGCCTGACGGAGTGCACCACCGCCGCGTCGGTCAACCGGCCCGGGCGCTTCCGGTTCGGCACGGTCGGGCCGGCGCTGCCCGGCTTCGAGGTGGAGGCCGACGAGGAGGGCGAGTTGCTGATCCGCAGCCCCACGGTCTTCGCCGGCTACTACAAGGATCCCGACGCGACCGCGGAGGTGCTCGGCGCCGATGGCTGGCTGCGCTCCGGCGACGTCGGCTCGATCGACGAGGACGGCTTCGTCCACATCACCGACCGCAAGAAGGACATCCTGATCACGGCCGGCGGCAAGAACGTCGCCCCTGCGAACCTCGAGAACGCGCTCAAGACGGCGCCGCTCGTCTCGCAGGCGCTGGTGATCGGCGACCGGCGTCCCTACGTCGCGGCGCTGATCACGCTCGACCCGGCCGTCGCCGACGGGATCGGGTCGGACGAGGCGGACCGGCGGGTGCAGGCAATCGTCGACGGCGTGAACTCCGAGCTGTCGCGCTTCGAGCAGATCAAGCGCTTCCGGGTTCTGCCGAGGGACTTCACCGCCGAGGACGGCGAGGTGACGCCGACGTTGAAGCTGAAGCGCCGCGTCGTCGAGCAGCACTTCGCTGCCGAGATCGAGGGGCTCTACTCGAGCTAGAGGCGGCGGGCGCCGACGTAGGTCGACGCGTACCAGCCCGAGAGCGAGGAGATCTTGACCACGTCGCCGGTGTGCGGCGCGTGGATGAAGCTGCCGCCGCCGACGTAGATGCCGACGTGGCCGAGCCCGTCGAAGAAGACGAGGTCGCCCGGCTGGAGGTCGCTCCGCGAGACCGGCGAGCCGTAGCCGTACTGCGCGTACGAGCTGTGCGGGAGCGAGACCCCGACCTGCGCGTAGACGTACATCACGAACCCGGAGCAGTCGAAGCCGCCGGGGGACGAGCCGCCCCAGACGTACGGCGTGCCGAGGTATTGCATCGCGATCCCGACCACCCCGCCGTGCGTGGCCGGCGGCGCGACGGGCGGCGGCGCGGTCGAGGTCGGCGGCGCGACCGGAACCGTCGGGGCGAGCGCGGCCTGGCGCGAGGCCACCTGCTGCGTCGCGAGCCGTTGCTCGAGCTCGCGCTTCAGCTCGGCCTGGCGCGCGGCCTCCTGGGCCTGAAGGTGCGCGATCTCGCCCTGGATCGACCCGAGGAGCTGCTTCCGCTGGCCGAGCTGCGACTCGACCGACGCCCGCGCGGCGTTGCGCTGCGCGACGACCTGCACCTGTTCCGCGTGCGCATGCTGAAGGAAGCGCTGCCGGTGCTGCACCTCGCGGCGGAACTTCGTCACCTGGTCGAGCACGAGCGTGTCCTGGTCGGATAGGCGCGACTCGGCGTCCATCCGCCCGAGCGCGTCGTCGAGGCTCGAGGCGCCGAGCAGGACGGCGAGGCCGGCCTGCGTGTCGCCCGAGGTGTAGATGTCGACGAGCCGGGCGGAGAGCTGGCCCTGCGCCTGCTTCAGGCTCTTCTTGGCAGTCACCAGCGCCGAAGTGTTCTCCGAGAGGTCGTGCCTGATGTGCGCGAGCCTGACGTTGGCGAGGTTGTAGGCCTCGACCGCGCGCTCCAGACTCCCGTCGAGCTCCGTGATCTGCGCCATCACGCTCTGCGCCTCGGCCTGCTTCGACGCAACCGTCGGGTCTGCGGTAGCAGAGGATGCAGCAGCCAACGCGATGGCTAAGGCCAATGCGATGACTAGTGCCGGCGCCTTACGTCTTGTCGAGCCGAAGGGGGGCTGGCCGCTCGACAGGCGCCCTCGAGAGAGGGGCCGGGTCGTCACAAGCACGGCACCCTAACAGGGCGGTCGGACGACCGCAAACGGTTTCTTTGGCCCAAAAGGACTAAACGCGCGCCGGCGTGCCGGACCGCACAAGGTCGTGTGGTACGGTGCCGCGTCGTGCCGGGGGAGAGACGCACTCTGCGGTATTGGCCGGCGGTCCTCGGAGCCCTTCTCGTGCTGCTCGGGCTCGTCCCGGCGACCGTCTCCGCCGACTCCTCGTCCACCCTCCGCGACCACGCGTCGCAGCTCACGCAGCAGAACGCGAACCTCGCCCAGCGCTCACGGGGCGTCGTGCTCCAGCTCTACGCGCTCGACTCGAGCCTCGCGCGCCAACAGGCGCGCCTCGTCGAGCTCCGCATCCGGAGCGCGCAAGTGAAGGCCGAGCTCGCGGCGGCGCGGCAGCGGCTGCACGTCGCCAAGCACACCCTCCGGACCGAGCAGCGTTCGCTCGCGGCGCGGCTCCAGCTGATGTACGAGCAGGGCGACAGCGATCCACTCGCCGTCGTGCTCGGCGCCTCCTCGGTCGCCGACGCGCTCGGGAACCTCGACTCGCTCGACCGGATCGCGTCGCAGGACCGCGAGATCATCGTGCAGACGCGCGCGGCGAAGCACACCGCCGACTCGCTCAGCCGTACGCTCGAGACGAAGCAGCGCGACCTGCAGACGCTCGCCGACCAGGCCTCGCAGTCGGTGGTCTCCCTCCAACAGGCCCACACGGAACGGACGTCGTACCTGGCGAGCCTGGCGAGCCAGCAGCGCCTCAACGCCGCCTCGATCTCGTCGTACCAGCAACAGGCCCTGGCCGTCGAGGCGAAGGCACGTGAGCTCGCGATCGTGTCAACGAGCCCGGTGTCCGACACCACCGGCATCGCCCCCGGCGCACACACGCTCACGGTCACGGCGACCGGCTACTCGATCAACGGCCGCACCGCGACCGGCGCGCCGACGGGCTGGGGCGTCGTTGCCGTCGATCCGAGCGTGATCCCGCTGGGGACGCGCCTCTCGATTCCCGGCTACGGCTCCGGCGTCGCGGCCGACACGGGCGGGGCGATCCAGGGCGCGACCATCGATCTCTGGTTCCCCACGGTCGCGCAGGCGAACGCGTGGGGCCGCCGCACCGTCACGATCTCCCTCGGCTGACTAGAATTGCCCCGCTAAGGGGGTGGCGTTGGGCGAATCGGTACAGATCGAGCACGGGCGGGACACCGCCAACGTCCGCGTACTCCTGGTCGACGACCACGATCTCTTCCGGACGGGCCTGCGCAACCTGCTCGAGGAGCGCGGCATCCAGATTGCGGGCGAGGCCGGTGAAGGAGCCGACGCGGTGCGGCTCGTGCGCGAGCTCGCGCCGGAAGTGGTCGTGATGGACCTGCACATGCCCGGCATGACCGGCATCGAGGCGATCCGCCAGATCCACGGCTTCGCGCCGCTGACGCGCGTGCTCGTGCTCACGATCTCGGACCAGGACGACGACGTGCTCGACGCGATCCTCGCCGGCGCCTGCGGCTACCTGCTCAAGGACGCGTCCGTCGACGAGTTGATCCGTGGGATCGGCGCCGCCGCTGTCGGCGAGTCGCTCGTCTCCCCCGCCATCGCTGGCAAGGTGCTGCAGCAGGTGCGCGCGACCGCCGTCTCCCCGGAGGCCGCCGACACGATCCGGGCCGAGCTCTCCGAGCGCGAGCTCGACGTGCTCAAGCTGATCGCGGCCGGCAACGACAACGCGATGATCGCCGCGCAGCTTCACATCAGCCCGAAGACGGTCAAGAACCACATCTCGAACATCCTGATGAAGCTGCAGATCGAGAACCGCATCCAGGCCGCGGTGTACGCGGTTCGCAGCGGCTTGGTCTAGGTAGCGGAGCGGACCGCTGCGGCTCGGGCCCGAAGCTCGGTCAGCGTGTTGCGCAGCCGGGCCAGCAGCCGCTCGTTGCTGCTCAGCCGGTCGGACAGGAGCGCGAGCTCCTTCGCCTTCAACTCCTGGTCCCCATCGTGCAGCTCGCCGGCGAGCTCGGACAT
>Ga0207683_10000961_pt1 | contig 26403 bp, 17 predicted proteins | sample KBSM73metaG_FD_184333 | JGI IMG/M metagenome (GOLD analysis project Ga0207683, IMG submission 184333) | Miscanthus rhizosphere microbial communities from Kellogg Biological Station, Michigan, USA - KBS M7-3 metaG (SPAdes) (version 2) | ecosystem: Host-associated > Plants > Roots > Rhizosphere >... | reverse complement strand
ACCTGCTCACGCTCCGCGCATTGCGCCTCCTCGAAGCGGCCGACATCGTCTTTCACGACGCCCTCGTCAGTCCGGAGATCGTGAGCCTGGCCCTGCGCGCGGAAAAAATTGCCGTGGGGAAACGTTGCGGCCGGCAATCGACCGTGCAGCATTTCATCAACAAGCGGCTGGTCGATGCGGCGCGCACGCACCGCGTGATCGTCCGCCTGAAGGGCGGTGATCCATCGATTTTCGGCCGCTCCGACGAAGAGCTGCGCGCGCTTCGTGTCGCCGGCATTGCATGCGAAATCGTTCCAGGCATCACTGCTGCGCTGGCGGCGAGCGCCTCTCTCGGACGGCCGCTTACGCTTCGTGGCGTTGCACGGAGTTTCGCTTTCGTCACGCCCCGCCACGGCGAAGGCGAACCTGCGCACGATTGGGCGCGAGGCGCCACTGCCTGCGATGCGGGCGCGATCTACATGGGCGTGGGCGATTCCGCGCAGACGGCCGCCCGGCTCATGGAGGCCGGAAAGTCGGGAACGACGCCGGTCGCAATCGTCACGGACGCTTCACTGCCCGGCGAACGCGTCATGTGGACAACGCTCGGCCAGCTCGCCGAAAACGCCTCATCCTTCGGTCCTGGGCCGACCCTCCTGCTGTTCGGGCCGCAGTTCGTCCCGCGGCCCGAAGAACCCAGGAGTACGGCCAGCACCCATCCCGGACGTGCCCCGAGAGTCTCCTTGGGATAGCGCCGGCGACGGCACGCAGTCTCAAACGCGCGGCGGGTCCGTCTCACGCTCGTAATGGCGATGCCTGCTCAAGGCGTCCGCGAAACCGGAAACCGCATCGTCGCCCGCGGACGCAAAACGCAGCACCCCGGGATCCGCGCCACCGTCCGGAAGCTCGCCGGGGATGCCCGCCTTGTCGATAAGCGACGCCGCCGCCCCCAGAGCCATGATCGTCTTGCAATGCCGGTATTGGTCGCGCAGGAATTCGAGCGCCTGGCCATTCGCCATCAGCGCCTCGACCGCCGCGTCGCCGCCCGGCACGACGACGCCGTCCCACAGGACCGACGGCCCCGCCTCCATTGCGATTTCCGCTTCTAGGGATTGACCGCCCGCGGTCTTGATCGCACCGAGCCGCGGCCCCACGAACCTGGGCACGGCACCGCGTGACGACAGTTCGGCGTGAAATCGCATTGCCGCCGTGCCATCGACGCCGTCCGCGACGAGAATCGCGACGTGGCGCGTCCGCACGCCATCATTTCCCGGTCGTGCAAAGAGCGACAGTGTCGGTGACGTCCTGACTTCGGGCTTTGGCACCCGCGCAATCGCGCGCGGCAGCGGCGCAGGCAGGCTGGTCATCCCCAATCCCTGCGCAACTGCGGACGCCAGCTCCTCGGCCACGTTGCGGAGCGTGGCCACCACGCGCTCGCGCACCGCCACTGTCTGCACCTTGGTGAGCTCGAACCGGAATGCGTTCGCGATGTGCTTCTTCTCGACGTCCGACTGGCTTTGCCAGAAGAGGGTCGCCTGCTGATAGTGCTCCGCGAATTTCTCCGGCTTGCCGCGCACCTTGTCTTCGCTGACGGGCTGCGCGAACGACGTGAATCCGGCCGCACCGGCCTGGAACGGACATCCGCCTCCAAGCGAGTTGGGCTCGTACGCGACGCGTCCGCGCGGGAGAGCCTGGCGGTGCATGCCGTCGCGCTGGTTGTTGTGCACCTGCGCCACCGGCGCGTTGATCGGAATCTCGTGAAAATTGGGACCTCCGAGCCGCGAGATCTGCGTGTCGACATACGAATGAATCCGGCCAGCGAGCAGCGGATCGTTGCTGAAGTCGATGCCGGGAACGATATGCGCCGCACAGAATGCAACCTGCTCGGTCTCGGCGAAGAAGTTGTCCGGATTGCGGTCCAGCACCATGCGGCCGATCGGCGTCAGCGGTACCAGCTCTTCCGGCACGATCTTGGTCGGATCGAGAACGTCGAAACTGAAACGGTCGGCGTCCTTTTCCGAGAAGATCTGCACGGCCAGCTCCCATTCGGGATATTCGCCGGCCTCGATCGCCTCCCACAGATCCCGCCGCGTGTAATCGGAATCCGCACCCGAGATCTTGACCGCTTCATCCCACACGAGGGAGTGAGTTCCGGCGCGGGGGTTCCAGTGGAACTTGACGAATTGCGACTCGCCTTGCGCATTGACGAAGCGGAACGTGTGAACGCCAAAGCCTTGCATCATGCGCAGGCTTCGCGGGATCGCACGGTCGGACATGACCCACATCAGCATGTGTGTCGATTCCGGCATCAGCGACACGAAATCCCAGAAGGTGTCGTGCGCAGAGGCTGCTTGCGGCATGCCATGGTGCGGCTCGGGCTTGACTGCATGAATGAGGTCGGGAAACTTCATCGCGTCCTGGATGAAGAACACCGGAATGTTGTTGCCGACGAGATCGAAGTTGCCTTCGTCGGTGTAGAACTTGACGGCAAATCCGCGCACGTCGCGTGCCGTATCGGTCGAGCCTCGCTCTCCAGCGACCGTCGAGAACCGCACGAACACCGGCGTCCGCTTGCCCGCCTCGCTGAACAAGGATGCGCGCGTGAGGGCACCCATGGCCTTGGTGCATTCGAAGTAACCGTGCGCGCCGGAGCCCCGAGCGTGCACGATGCGCTCGGGAATCCGCTCGTGATCGAAATGCGTGATTTTTTCGCGAAGGATGAAATCCTCGAGCAACGTCGGCCCGCGCAATCCCGCCTTGAGCGAGTTCTGGTTGTCCGCGATCGGCACGCCCTGATTGGTGGTGAGCCGCTGTCCCCCCGAGTCGACGCGAACGCGGTCGAGCGGGCCGTTCGTGGGGTTGGTCCCCGCCCTGGGTTGCCCGTCGCCAACCTTGCTGGACGCGTTGCCCTCGCTCAGCGTGCTCGCCGCGACGATCGGGTCCGGGGGTTCGACCGACTGTCCTACGGCAGCCTGCGCATGCGGGCCGAACTCCGACGGCTTCGCGGCGTTGTACGGAAATGCGCTGGCGAGCTCCTGGGTGCCTGCCATCTTGGCCGTGGCGCGATCGCGATCGGCGGAAGTCGCGGTGGAATGGGCGGGTCCGCTGGCCGTCGCACGCGCGCTCGTGCGTGCCTCGGGTTGCGCTTCCGTAGGGGATCGTTTCGATTTGGCAGGGACGGGCGTGCGTCGCTTTGGCATGGGCTTCTTGGTGGGCATGTTCGCTTTCGAGAGTCGTGACTGGACGTAGACTGAATTCCGGTAATGCCGCGCAGCGCGCTACCCGCGCCAGCTTTTGTGCAGTACGAGGATGGCGCGGGACTCGCATTGACGCCTGGAACACGATTGCAGCGGCATCCGTTGCAGGCGGAAGTTCGTGTAGGACCAACGCCAATTCTCTGCCGCCGTCGAAGACCAGGGCGGTGACGCAATCGACGCGCCCGTGACCGATCCACTGGCGCGCATGACAGCGACGCACACGCCTCCGTCGTGTCCTAGCGAACGCACGCGTGCAGTATCATGTCGGCCTTCCGCCGGCCACAGGGACAGGCGAACGCCAACCCGTTCGCGGTCCGTTCGCGCCGAATCCTCCGCACGCCGATGAGAGTTCGAACCTTACTGCTGCTACTCGCGCTGGGCGTTGCGCTGCCGGTGCTCGGCTTCGCCATCCTGGTCTCCACGATCCTCCTCCGCGAGGAACGCGACGCCATCCAGCAGGGCGCCGTCGAGCGGGCGCGTGCCATGATGAGCGCGGTCGATGCCAAGCTCCGCGGCGATATCGAAGCAGTGCGCATCCTTTCCGCGTCGCAGGCGCTGCAGTCGGACGACGTCGAGCGATTTCGCCAGGAAGCCGAGCTTGCGCTCGATGTACAGCGCAACTGGAATGACGTGCTGGTTGCGGCGCCGGATGGCAAGTTGCAAATGGCGGCCCGCAGCCCCCTTGCGAACGCAGCGGCGGTCGAGGAGAAAGCGGGCGTCGAAACGGTTGCGCGCACGCTCCGTCCTGTCATCGGAAACGTGCTCCAGCCAGGTGGAATCGGCATCCCGATGCACGTTCCGGTTTTCAGGAACGGCAATCTGATCTACGTCATCACGGTCCTGGTGGTGCCGGCGTCGTTCGACGTCCTGATCCAGGCGCAGGGACTCCCGACCGGCTGGACGAGCGGGATCGTCGACGGCCGAGGCAACTTCGTCGCCCGCATTCCCTACCAGCCCGCCGGCCAGCCCGCTTCGCGAGCGTTTCGCGAAGCGACCGCGAACAGCTCCGAAGGCTGGTATCGCGGTCGCACGGTTGAAAATCGCGATACGTACACCGCATACCGCCGATCGGAGCTGACCGGCTGGACGATCGGCCTCGCGGTTCCTGCCGACCTGGTGCTGGCGGCAACCTGGAAAACCGCGTGGCTCATCGGGTTCGCCGCCTTGATCGCGCTGGCCATCGCGTTCGCATTGGCGATACTGGTTGGCCGGCGCATCGTCGCACCTGTGGTTGCGCTCGCAAAGGTGGCGCGCAAGGTCGGGGACGATGCGGAGGTCGGCAATCTTCCTTCGAGCCGCATCGCGGAGATCGACGGTGTCGCATCGGCCTTGAAGGACGCGAACGATGCCGTACGCCACAGCCGGCAGCGCATTGCGGACGAGCTCGATGCGATGCGCCGGCTGCACGAGTTCGCCACGCGGCTCAACTCCTGCCATGACCTCGACACCGCATTGCAGGAAATTCTGCGCGGCACGATCGCAATCGGCGATGCGCAGATGGGCAACGTTCAGCTCTTCCAGCCGCTCAGGAACGGCCTCGAGATCGTTGCGCATCAAAACTTCGACGCCCAATTCCTCGAGCACTTCCGGCTGGTCTCCGCTGATGACGTCTCCGCGTGCGGGCGTGCCATGAAGCGCGGTGCGACAGTGGTGGTCGACGACGTGGACACCGACGCGTCGTATGCGCCGCATCGGGCGATCGCTGCGCATGCGGGCTATCGCGCGGTGCAGTCCACGCCGATGCTGAGCTCGAGCGGCGACGTGCTCGGCGTCATCTCCACGCACTTCCGCGAACCCACGACATTTTCAGAACGCGAGCTCCGCATCCTGGATCTGTACGCGCGTCACGCTGCGGACGTGATCGAGCGCCTTCGCAACGAACAGGCCGTGCGCGATGGCACCTTGCAGCGACAGCTCGCGCTGGACGCCGCCCGGCTCGGCTGGTGGCATCTCGATCCGCTCCAGAAGCGGGCGTCATGGGACGAGCGATACAAGGAGATCCTGGGGATCACGGACGACAGTGGCGACGTCGACTCGAATCTGCGTCACCTGCATCCGGATGACGTCGCGCCGGTCCTGACTGCGGTGGGGCGTGCGCTCGATCCCGTCGATCCCGAGCCCTATTCGGTGCAGTACCGCGTTCGCCGCTCGGATGGCGCGCTGCGATGGATACAGGCGCACGGCGTGGCGGCATTCGAAGGGGCGGGCGAAGCCCGCCGCGCCCGCAGCCTGGTAGGAACGGTCGAGGACATCACCGAAGCCAAGCGCGCCGCGGAGCTCGCGCGGCAGGCCACGCTGGATGCGTTCTCGGCGGCGGAGGCGAACGCCAAGTTCCGGGCATTCTTCGAACAGGGCTCGCACTTCGCGGGCGTGATGACGCTCGACGGCACGGTCGTCGAAGCGAACCGGTTGAGCCTGGACGCATGCGGGTTCTCGCGTGATCAGGTCATCGGACGTAAGTTCTGGGATGGGGGATGGTGGAGTCCGTCGCCGGAACTTAGGCAGATGATCCAGGGCGGCGTGAAGGAAGCCGCGGCGGGCCATATCTTTCGGCGCGAGACGCCCTATTTCATGGCGGACGGAAGCCAGCGGATGGTCGATCTCATCCTGGCACCGGTGACGGACGAGTCGGGGCAGGTGCTGTTCATTGCCCCGACGGGGACTGACATCACCGACCGCAAGCGCGCGGAAGACGCGCTTCGCGCGAGCGAGCAGCGCTTCCGCTCGCTCGTGTCCATCATCGCCGATGTCCTATGGGTCACGGATGCGGCCGGCGCGTTCGCGTCGCCGCAGTCGAGCTGGGAGGCGTACACGGGACAGACACCTGAAGAGTACGAGGGCTTCGGGTGGGTGACCGCGCTGCATCCCGACGATCGCGTCGAGGCGCTTCGCTTGTGGAAGCTCGCGTGCGAATCCCGCGCGCTGTTCAGTTCCCGCGGCCGTCTCTGGCATGCGGCTTCGCGGCGCTACCGTCATTTCGTGGCCCGCGCGATTCCGCTGCTCGACGCGAGCAACGAAGTGCGGGAATGGGTGGGAAGCTGCACCGACACGGACGACGCGGTGATGAGCACCGAAGCACTCAAGGAGGCCGATCGGCGCAAGGACGAGTTCCTCGCGACCCTCGCGCACGAGCTGCGCAATCCCCTGGCACCGATCCGCAACAGCATCGAGATACTGCGCAAGGGCAATGGGAACGGGGCCTCCGCCGCCGTCGACATGATGCAGCGTCAAGTGACCCAGATGGTGCGTCTGATCGATGATCTCTTCGACGCGAGCCGCATCAGCCGGGGAAAGGTCGCGCTCCGCAAGAGCCGCGTCGAGCTGACGGATCTGGTGCAAAACGCGGTCGAGGCGGCGCGTCCACTTTACGCCGGACTCGGACAGGATCTCGAAGCGGCGCTGTCGCCGCGGCCAATCCACGTCGACGCGGATCCCGCGCGACTCCTGCAGGTGGTCGGCAATCTGCTGAACAACGCCAGCAAGTTCACGCCGCGAGGAGGGAAGATTGACCTTCGCGTCGAGCGCGTCGCCGAGGCGGCGGGCGATGTCGCCATCATTCGCGTCCGCGACAACGGCATCGGTATCGACCCGGGTCAGCTACCCCGCATTTTCGACATGTTCGCGCAGGTGGACATGTCGCTGGAGCGATCCCAATCAGGGCTCGGCATCGGCCTGACACTGGTGAAGGACCTGGTGGAAATGCATGGCGGCTCGGTGGACGCGACGAGCGCCGGACTCGGGCACGGCAGCGAATTCGCCGTTCGCATTCCGGTCGCGGTCGATGAACAGGGGACCGCGGCGGCGCCAGAACCCGTGCAGCCGACCGTCGTTGCCGCACAACGCATCCTGGTGGTCGATGACAATCAGGATGCTGCGACGTCGCTCGCCACGCTGCTGCAGCTTTCCGGTCACGAGACGCACGTTGCGCACGACGGCGCAGAAGCGATCGACAAGGCGACCGCGCTGCGGCCGCACGTGATCCTGCTCGACATCGGGCTGCCGCAGATCAACGGCTATGAGGCGGCTCGCATCATCCGCAGGCAGCCATGGGGCGGCGCCGTCACACTCGTCGCCCTGACCGGATGGGGCCAGGCCGACGATCGGGAAAAGTCGAAAGCTGCGGGATTCGATCGCCACCTGGTGAAGCCGGTGGATCTCGAAGCGCTCCTCGAGCTCCTCGCGGAATTGGCGGCGAATCGATCCGCGAAGGAATCCGAAGCGGCCCTCGAGCAAGACGAATAGCGGCGCGATCGTCGTTCGCGCGCGGGCGGGATGGCAGGCCCGATCCCCTAGGCCGATGCCCTGCCGAAACGCATCGCAAACGCTGCAAGCGCGGTTGCAGTCGCGGGATCGAGCTTCAGTGACGACGGCGCCGCAAGCCTCGCATGCGGCCCGTCAAACAGCGTCACGAAGAATTCGCACGCGGCCAGATAGGTTCCGGCAGCGCTGGGATGGCTGCCGTCGTCGTCGTAGAGCATCCATCGCGGATCGTGCTGCAGGGCGGCCTGCCAGGCCTGACCCACGGGCACCACCAGCGCCTTCGTTTCAGCCGCGATCTCTTCCACCGCGCGCGTGATCGCATCCTGCGTCGACGGTGCCGCTTTCCTGGCCCATGTCAGGTAGAGAACCGTCCGCGCGCCGCGCGGGACGATCTCCGCATTGAAGAGCCGAACGTTGTCCTGGTAGCGCTGCGGATTCTTGAGCGGGAGCGTGGATTGCTCCTGCAGCACCACGTAATCCCATTCTTCGCTCGCAATGGCCTGCCGTGCGATCCCCGCGTTCCAATGCCGTCTGAGGCTTGCGCCGCCGGCGACGATGGATTTCACTTCGAGTCGAAATGGCCGGTCGCCCGCGGCCGCCATGTCGACCAGCACCTGCGGCAGCTGGTTGCGCGACGTGTAGCTGTTGCCGACGAAGAGGATCCTGGTCGGCGACAAGATCACACGTTCGGCGCGAGCCGGCGAAACGCGCTCCAGTGCCGGAGCGCTTCCTGAGGCCGGTGCTGTGCGTCGAACAGCCGCGCGAGATTGAAATGTGCGTCGGCCAGTTCGGGCGTGGATGCGAGCGCGGCGCGATAGGTTTCCGTGGCCGCGAGCGGCTGGTGGAGATCCTCCTGCAGCACGGCCAGATTGAACAGGAGAATGCCATCCGCGCCGCAGTGCGCGAGACCGTCACGATAAGTCGCTTCCGCTGCCTGCAACTGCCCGCGCTCGTGCAACAGGCGACCGAGGTTCACATAGGTACCAACGTGAGTCGCGTCGGAGGCAAGATGGCGGCGATAGGCCTCGCAGGCCGCCTCCGGCGCATCGGTCTCGAGGGTCACCGCGCGATCGAACCAGGAGGTATCGGGGACGCTGGAGGGCGTGACCGTGGGCTCGAGGAAAGCCAGCCGTCCCCCGGGTGATGCGACCTGGAATTGCATGACGTACTGCCCGTCGTCCGCGCGCCAGCGGGTCTGGCCCTCGGCGACCACGACCGCATCGCCCACGGCCTCGATGCGCAGCCCGGCCAGCGGCACCTGCTCGGGCAGCTGGGAACGCAAGCGGCGCAGCGACCGCAGGATGCGTCCCGCAGGAATCTTCGCCGACGAAAGACCCTGCGCCGCGCGAAGGACCACAAGGTCGGGGAAGGTGAAGCGGTATTCGCGACGCGGTCCGCGCGTCGGCGCAACGTAGCCGGCAGCGATCAGGCCCGACAGGACGGAGCGGGAAAGCCCAAGCAGCTTGCCGACCTCGCGCAGCGAGTAACTCTGATCCACGGTGTTCAGCCGATTGCCTCTGGCGGTTCTGCGCACACCACGTGACGACTCAATCGACATCCCCGCGAACGCGAGGATCCGTTTCGACGAAGTACCGAATGGATTCCCGCGTGCGCGGAAATGATGGTGCCGAATCAGTGGATCGCGGGACGATGGACAAGCGATTTCCAGGACCGCGCATCAGCGCTTGGCGACCTTTCGACGGGCCTCGGGCTCGGCCGCGATCTTTTTCGGCGGCTTGCGCGGCGCCGCCTTCAGGTCCTCGACCGTCGCGCCTGTCGCGGCCGCTTTGGGCGCGGCACGCTTGGCGGCCGTCTTGTCGAGGCTGGCGCGGAGCGCCTCCATGAGATCGATGACCTGCGCACCGGACTCGGGGAGGCTTGGCGACACCGCTATTTCCTGTCCCTCCACCTTCCTCTGCACCGCGGCCTCGATGCGCTTCCGCACGTCGTCCTCGTAATGCGCGGGATCGAACTGCTCCGCGGAGATCTGCGCGATCAGCTGCTTCGCCAAAGCCAACTCCGTGTCGCGCACCGGCGTCGCCTCGATGTCGAGATCGGCGATCGTGCGCACTTCCGGTGCGTAGAGGAGCTGCTGCATGACGAGCCCCCCTGGAATCGCGCGCAGCTGCACGATGTATTGCTTGCCGCGCGCGGCATAGCGTCCGAGCGCCGTCTTGCCGGTCTGGCGCATGCTTTCGGCCAGCAGCGCATAGGGTTTCGCGCCACCCTTGTCGGGCCCCAGGAAATACGCCTTGTCGTAGTAGATCGGGTCGATGCTTTCAGCGGGCACGAACTCGTTGATCTCGATGGTCTGGGTGCCCTTCTCCTCCACCTCCTTCAACTCGTCCGCCGTGAACGTCACGTACTGGTCCTTGGCAAATTCATAGCCCTTGACCATGTCGGCGCGCTCCACGGGGATACCCTCTTTCGCGCACAGGTATTGCTGCTTCAGACGCGAGCCGCAACCCGCGTGCAGCAGGTTGAAGGAAATCCCCGCCTGCGCGGCGGTCGCTGCATAGAGCTTGACCGGAATCGAGACCATACCGAAGGACACGGTGAGCGAAGCCAGCGCGCGAGCCGCCATGAGCAACCTCTTGTGGATGGGGCGGCATGGCCGCCTCGGACAGCCATCGTGCCAAAATACCGACCGTCATTCAACCGGCGGCGCATGCCGTGCCTCTCGGCGGCCGCCAAGTGTGGTCCATTCACCCACTAGCGAAAACTCATGGCGCTCGAGCGCTATCGCAAGAAACGCGACTTCAGCATCACCCCGGAGCCCGCCGGAAAGGTCGGCAAGCGCCGGTCGCGCGGCCTTTCTTTTGTCGTGCAGAAACACGCCGCCACCCGCCTGCACTATGACTTCCGGCTGGAATTGAACGGCGTTCTGCTGAGCTGGGCGGTGCCGAAGGGTCCGAGCCTCGACCCCAACGTCAAGCGGCTCGCCATGCACGTCGAGGACCATCCCCTCCAGTATGGCGACTTCGAAGGCGTGATCCCGCCCAAGCAATACGGGTCCGGTACCGTGATGGTATGGGACCGGGGCACGTGGACGCCCAAGACCGACCCGGAGGAAGGCTATGCCAAGGGGCGTCTCAAGTTCGAGTTGGACGGTGAGAAGCTCAAGGGCGGCTGGAACCTCGTGCGAAGCCACGGCGGGAAATACGGCGGCGACAAGAGCTGGCTCCTGATCAAGGAATCCGACGAATACGCGCGTCTCGGTTCTGATGCGCTCGTCACCGAGGATCAGCCGACCAGCGTGACCACGGCGCGAACGCTGGAGGAAATTGCCGCGGCGGGCGACCGCGTCTGGCATTCGAACAAGTCGGTGGCCGCCAACGTCAAGGCCGGGGCGGTTCGCCGGCGCAAAGCCAAGCCGACGGTGAAACTGGCGAAGCTCGAAGGTAGCCGCGAGGCGGCCATGCCGAAGATGATCGAGCCCCAGCTCGCGACGCTCATGAAAGTGCCGCCGGCGGGTCCCGCCTGGGTGCACGAGATCAAGTACGACGGCTATCGCATGCTGTGCCGCATCGCCGACGGCGAGGCGCGCATGGCGTCCCGCAGCGCAAAGGACTGGAGCCGGGCCTTCGCGACGATCGCCCGCGCGCTTGAGCAGCTGCCGGTCGAGTCGGCGTGGCTCGACGGGGAAGTGGTCGTGCTCGACGACAAGGGTCGCAGCAGCTTCCAGGCGCTGCAGAACGCCCTTTCGGAATCCGATGGCGCGAGCATGAGCTTCTTCGCGTTCGACCTGCTCTATCTGAATGGCATCGACGTACGCGGCGCGGCGCTTGTCGATCGAAAAAAACTGCTCAAGAAACTCTTCGAGGACGCACCCGGACTGCTGCGTTATAGCGAGCATTTCGCCGCACCAGGCGGTGCGTTTCTCGAGAATGTATGCGGGCTGGGCCTGGAGGGAATGGTCTCGAAGCGCGGCGACCTTCCCTATCAATCCGGACGCACCACAAGCTGGCAGAAAATCAAGTGCCAGCGACGGCAGGAAGCGGTCATCGGAGGCTTCACCGATCCTGAAGGCTCACGCTATGGCTTTGGCGCCCTTCTGCTGGGCGTCTACGAACCCGACGGACGCCTGCGCTATTCGGGCAAGGTCGGCACCGGGTTCAACGATGCGTCGCTGAAGGACCTTACCGGCAAGCTCGAAGCCCTGCAGCAGAAAACGAGTCCCTTCCACAATCCGCCGCGCGGGGCCGAGGCGCGGCGCGCGCACTGGGTGAAGCCCGTTCTGGTCGCAGAGATCGAATTCACGGAATGGACCGACGACGGGACGTTGCGTCACCCCTCGTTTCAGGGGCTCCGCGAGGACAAGCCCGCGACCGAAGTGATCCGCGAGCGCGAGACCGAAGTCGCTGCTAAGGAAGATTCCAGCGCGAAGACGCCAGCGGCGGCGACGACGCGAAAAAAAGCGCCCGTCGCCGATTCGGCGAATGCGATTGCCGGCATCGTGCTGACGAATCCGGACAAGGTTCTGTATCCGGAGGCCGGCTTCACCAAGCGGGATCTCGCGGTGTATTACGCGACGATCGGCGAATGGATGCTGCCGCATCTGGAAAAGCGCCCGCTGACGCTGGTCCGCTGTCCCAATGGCTGGGAGAAATGCTTCTACCAGAAGAATGCGGACAGCTCCACGCACGAGGCCATCTCGCGCGTGAAGGTCGACACGACCGGCACGCTCTACATGACGGCAGATTCGGTGAGCGCCCTGGTCGCCCTGCTGCAGATGGGCGTGCTCGAGCTCCACCCCTGGGGATCGCGCGAGCCGAAGCTGGGGTATCCGGACCGGATCATTTTCGATCTCGATCCCGACGAGTCGGTCTCATGGGCGGACGTCAAGCAAGCCGTGCAGATCGTCAGGACGCTGCTCGACAGCATCGGACTCCCGGCGTTTCTCAAGACGACCGGCGGCAAGGGGCTGCACGTCGTTGTTCCCATCAAGCCCACGGTGGAGTGGGAGCAGGTGAAGGGATTCACCAAGGCGGTCGCCGAGCTCCTCGAGCGAACGTTTCCGGATCGATTCACATCGAAGCTTCTCAAGGTGTCGCGCCATGGAAGGATCTTCATCGATTACCTTCGCAATGCCGAAGGCGCGACGGCCGTAGGACCGTATTCGCTGCGCGCCAAGGCGAACGCCCCTGTGGCAACGCCGATCGCCTGGAGCGAGCTGACAAAGGACGTGCGCTACGCGCACTTCAACGTGCAGACCGTTCCGAAGCGCTTGGCGCGGATGAAATCCGACCCCTGGAAGGATCTGGGCGAAAGTGAAACATCGCTTACCTCGACGCTGATGGCCAAGGTGGGTTACAACGCGCGGTGAATCTGCGCTCGCGGAAGTAACTGCCTCCTACGACTTCGTGCGATAGAAGTAGTAGGTAGCGGTATACGGCACGCGCGCGATCTCCCCGACATTCGCCGCGGCGCAAGGCCCGGTGGGCGCCAAACCGCCGAGGGTGTTCACCCGCTGAATGGTCCTGGTCGCGCTGAACACGCCCGTGCCCGATGTCGACTTGGCGGTGAGCATGAGCCACGGGATCGCGGATGGATTCGGTCCGGGATCACGCGCCTTCACATCGCCCACGACCGAGCTTCCGTCCAGTGACTCCCACGTCGGCCCTGCAAAGTGCCGTCCCCGCGTGATGCCCGATCGATCCACGAGCGTCGCCTCCGGCGAGCGGAAGACCCAGTCGAACGTGGACGGAGGTCCCGCGCTCCGCGTGCACTCGTAGAGTTGCGCACCCGTGGCCAGCGTCTCCAGGAATACCACTTGATCCGCGGGGGGACGCAGGTTTGCCGGCACTTCCGGCGGTGCCACAGAAGGGGTACTTGCACAACCCGTCAGGACGATGAGCACAGAGAAAAGAGCGTACGGAAGCCTGAAGCGCGGGCTCATGGGCGACCCCTGTCGTGATAAGCACGAAATGCAAGTGTGCCACGAGCGCTGCTATCCTTGGACGGCAGCCGAGCACGGGCACTACCGACGTCCCGATGCGAGCGCGGCCGAGCGGGATAACACCTGCGCTCCCAGGATGGGTGGCAGAGCGGTTGAATGCACCGGACTTGAAATCCGGCGAGGGTGCAAGCCCTCCGTGGGTTCGAATCCCACCCCATCCGCCAGAAGCATGCTTAGCGCGCGACGAGCAGCGCAGCTTGCGTCTCGACGATGGCCAAGGGCTTACGCCTGATAGTCACACCGACGTCCACGCGATGGGTATTGCGCTTCGCGTCCGAGGCAACGGGCAAACGCCGCGACATGGGCCTCGGACCATTCCCGCGCGTTACGCTTCAGGACGCTCGCACCTCACCGAGACAACGCGCGCCCAACTCCTGCTCGGAACGGATCCGCTTGAGCACCGGCGACGCAACGTCGAGGCCGCACGCCAGGCGAGCGCAGCAAAGCAAACGCTCGCAGCCCGCGCAGCGGCTAACCTCGAAACCGTTGCCCGCGAGCACCATAAGCGGATCGGCAAGCAGTTCCGCAACGCCAAACACGCCGCGCAATGGCTCTCGCATCGCTAGAAAACCACGTATTCCTGACGCTTGGCGCCAAGCCCGTCGGTGACATCGGGATTGAAGCGGCGCTCGCACATCGCGACGAAGACAAGGTCGCGAGAGCGTAGAACCACGCCGCTGAGTATTGGGACGAGCGCCGCGCACTTGCGGAGGAGTGGGCGAAGTTCTGTCTCACGCCGCCGTCGGAGAAGCGGCGTGCCGGCAATGTCGTCCGGTTGGAACGCACACGGCGCGCAGAACCATGACCCGTTCGCCGAGCCGGACGCTTTCCGGCAAGCGGCGGACCGACGCTCCTTCGAACGCTATCGCCTGAACTCCGCTGAAAACAGTCGGCGTCCCACGTGCGTCCACGCCCGACGGCTGATTTCGACCCGCCTCGGCCATTGAGGCATGCGGGAACCGGTCATTCACTCGTGACCAACTTGCGGCGTTCGCCTACTCGACCACCTCATCCGCGCGCAGCAGGACCGCCGACGGAATCGTGAGACCTAGCGCTTTGGCAGTCTTCAAATTGATGATCATTTCAAATTTTGTCGGTTGCTCGATCGGAAGATCGCCTGGGTGAGCGCCTCTCAGAATCTCGTCCACGTACCGCGCTGCGCGCTGATACAGGTCCGGGTAGCTCGGCCCGTATGCGATCAATCCGCCAGCCTTGATGAAGTCTCGCGAAACATAGATCGCGGGTATCCGATGCTTTGCCGCAAGCTCTGCAACAGTTGTCTGACTCGCTTGCAAGAGACCGTCCTGGCCCACGACAAGACCGTCAGCATGCTGTCTGCCTGCGGCATCGAACAACGGCGCCAGCTCCTCGGACTTGCGTGCGTCAAGTAGGTAAGCCTGCATGTCCAATGAATGCGTGGCTGCTTCCATTTCCTTCCATCGTTGGGCAAAGACAGGATTGCCCATGTCATAGAGTGCGGCGATGCGCCTGGCGGCCGGCACCAGTTCCCGCAGGATCTCGACGCGTTTTGCCTCCAGATCACTGGTAAGACTTGTTAACCCCGTCACGTTCCCCGCCGGATGCGAGAGGCTGCCGACGACAGTCAGCGGATCGCCAATTGAGGCCATTACCACTGGGATAACTTGGGTGGCATTCTTGGCTGCTATCGCCGCCGGGGTGCCTCGTGTCACGATTACATCAACCTTCCTTTGAACCAACTCGGCTGCCAATTTTGCGAAGCGTTCACCACGACCATCGGCCGAGCGATAGTCAATGAAGAGGTTTCTCCCCTCAACATAACCCCGTTCCCGCATACCTTGCCGGAAGGCATCGATGTTGATGGCGTTCGCCGTCATCGAGATTGTTTCCAGCACGCCGACGTGCCACACCCGTAGTTGCTGCGGATAGCCGGCGACTGGAGCGAGAAGAACACTTATTCCTAGCGCCGTGAGCAGCTTCCACCGCGTAGTCACCGGATTCCCTCGCCGTCGACTGGAAAGCGGCAAAATACTATGCTTCCACGCGGTGCTCAATCCCGCTCGTTGCACGAGCAACTCTAGCCCATTAGCCCCAGCCAAGCGTCTGGTTTGAGGACGGCGACCTCACGGCTGGTTCTGGCCGAGAGCAGCAATTGTTCCTGGACCCATAGTGGCCGATCCCCATCATCCGAACAAGCACGGCCACTTGACATGAGACATCATCTCCTTGAACACGATGAAGCTATGATTGGTACGCGACGTGGGCTCGCTCCGCGGAGGCAGAAAGCGATGAGATATGCTTCGCACTCGTTATTGTTGGTGGTGAGCCTGTCCGCCTTGGTCGTTAACAGGCCAGCCGTAGCTGACAAGCTCGATGCCGCTTCGATTCCAACTGGTGCCGTTTACGTTTGCGCGGCCGGAAACGGAAAGGATCGGACAATCGCGGCGATCCAGCTTGAGGAGAAGGTCGCCGCGATCTGCCGCCGCCATACCGAGATGGGTCCTTGCCAAAATGCACGCAACGTCTGCCGCAGGAGCGGGGGCCGCGTCTACGCCGCTGATGGCAGCGAGGTAACCCAAGCCGACGAAGCCGAATACGACAAGAAAGTAATGCGCTTGCGGGTGGGGCCGTGATTCCGCAGTCGCCGTGACACATACATACGCGTCAGTCTAGCGGCTCGATCTCGAATGCGTCTGTTTCCGCTTGTGCGAAGGAGTCAAACTCTTCCGAACTGTAATGCTGCGAGCGAGCGTTCGCCGAGAGTCGCGTCCCACACGTGACCCCAGCCGATTTAGCCTTCTTTTCGAGAGTAATTGGTAGCGGGGGCCTGCAACCTGACCCGTTTACCTTCGGGACCGAGCCGTTTGCTACGACGAGCTCACTCCTGCCGAACTATATCGACCGAGATCTCCACTGCTGGAATTGCTCCTCTGTTCTCAAGCCAGTGTGTGGTGTTCCTATCCTCGGGCCAACCTACTCCCGGCCCGTAATCCGTGGCGACTCCATTTCGATGATCGGTGATCGTTCCTTGCAGTATGTAGACGGTGCCCGGTCTGTCTTTATGATCGTGCGTCGGGCCGAAGACGCCTCCTGGCTCGATAGTCACCATGCGCATGCGAAGTTGGCGCCCTGCCATTCCCTGGATCTCAGGGCCAAGATCAACCGTTGAAAGTAATTTCACCGTGACGCCTTTCGTCTCAGGTGCCACCTGCTGGTTGCTCATGGTGCTTTCCTCTGCTTCCTCGCGGGGCCCGAGTGGGCTGGGCCGGTCGACGGCGTCGACCGGCGGGATGACCGACTCAATGGTGGTGCGGTGAGGCGCTGCCGCCCGCGGGTGGGGAATGCTCGGAATAGCCGCGGAGCACGAAATAATGGGCGCTCTGTTCAGTCGTCAGGACTCTCGCTTGTGCAAGGTGCGCCTCCAGGTGCGCGGTGCGTATTTCGGCTTGCAACTCCCCTATTCCATGCAATAGGGCGTTCAGCGCTTGGGTATCGATGGTCCGACGCGCAAAGGATTGGTCAAGCTCTCGCTCCTTCGCTACGAGCGCGGCACCCGCTTGAGACGCCTTCGCCTGCATCGCGCTATGAATCGCTTCCGTGGCTCGCCGTTGCTCAGACGAAAGCCCGAGCTCTGATGCGAGTTCAAGGACATGAGCCGGTCCCGGATATCCGTTCAGTTCCGCCGCCTTTGCGAAGCCCAACCCCTTTCCCTTTAACAGGCCGTCGATCTCGTCGTCCGAGAGGGCCTTGATGTGACGTGTTTGCTCGCCGACGTAGGGCGATGGAGGCGCCATTGCGTTGGACGATGCGGCAACGGAAACAAGGGTGAAGGCCAGCATTCGAATGAAGGTCATTTCGTTTTCTCCTCTGTAACACCCTCGGCGTTTGCAGAATCACGCCTCGTCATCTCCGCCGTTCACGACAAACGCGCGAGGCCGCCGGGCAGCGATTGCGCGCTTTCGCTGGATTATGGCAGCCTGCGCCAATGTCCCGCCTGGTCGCCCTCTATCCCTTCCGCTTCATCGATCCGGCCTCCGGCAAGTGGGTCCAGGCGCGCGACAAGGCATTGCTGGCAGACATCGCGGCCCGGCACGAGCGCTGGCAAGTCACCGGCGACGCCGAGCTCCGCAAGGGCGAAGGCGACACGTTCAAACCGTGGAACGCGCTGCCGTGGCGCACCGGGCCGCTGCCGAGCGATCCTGAACCCGACCTGAATCCCGAGATCGATGATGCCGAGCGCTTCCTCGCCATGCGAGTTCTGCGCCGCTACGTCACGTACTGCGCGCGCCGCGGCCGATGGAAGTCGATGAACGCTGCCGCGGGTCTGTACCGCAAGCTCGAGCGCGCGTTGTGAAGCGCGCGCCCACGCTCCACCCACACAAAACTGAACGGCCCAGCAATTGACTGGTGTCGCCGCCCGTGATGCGGGATCGACTCGCATGACGGCGCATGCGGGTCCCCCGCCCACGCGGTAACGAAGAACTGACCTCATTGACGCCCAACAAACCATCGGGACAGGTGGTTGCGTCAATCCATGGTAGCCTGATCCGTCCGCGGTCAGTCTGATTGATCTCGCATCCACCGATCGTTCCGGTGTTCGCAATGCGCCACGGCTTGGTGCTCGATGAACCATTCTGCTGATTGTCTGCCATCCTGGTGCTGGTCGGCGTGTTGCCCGTGTGGCCGCACGCATCCGTGCTGGGGCTGCCGCTCCAGCGGAATCGTCGGCGTGGTCCTGATCATCCTCGTCGTCCCGTTCCTAATGGGCCGCTTGTAACTCTCCTCTGACCGTCGCTTGCAGCTCCACCGGTAGTTTCAGCGAAAGGGTCATCCAAAGTGTTCGCATCAGCGGACGACATCACGGATCGCCAGCGCCGCGAGGCGATCCTGCAGGAAGTCCAGTCCTTCGCGGAAGCGATCGTGGAGACAGTGCGAGAGCCCTTGCTGGTCCTCGACAAGGACCTCCACGTGAAGATGGCCAACCTCTCGTTTCTCGGCACGTTCCGGGCCTCGAAAGCGGAAACGGAGGGCCGGCTGCTGTACGAGCTCGGCAACGGTCAGTGGGACATCCCCGAGCTGCGACGCCTGCTGGAAGACATCATTCCGCAGCACACGGAGTTCCGGGACTTCGAGGTCACGCACGATTTTCCCGCCATCGGCCGCCGCACGATGCTGCTCAACGCCCGCAAGCTCTCGGAGCCCGGTGTCAATCGCGAGCTCTTCCTGCTGGCGATGGAGGACACCACCGAGCGCAAGCAGGCTGAGGCGGAATCGACTAAAGCCAAGGAGGCCGCCGAGGATGCGAACCGCGCCAAGAGCGACTTCCTCGCGCGCATGAGCCATGAAATCCGCACGCCGATGAATGCAATCATCGGCATGGCGGATTTGCTGTGGGAAACGTCGCTGGTCCCGGAGCAGCGCGAGTACGTGCGAATTTTCAGGAAAGCAGGGAGTCAACTCCTCGACCTGATCAACGACATCCTGGACCTCTCGAAGGTCGAATCCGGCCATTTGACGCTGGAAAGTCTCGACTTCGATCTCGGCGAAGTGCTCGACAAGACGCTCGAGATCATGGCCATTCGCGCGCATGAGAAAGGGCTCGAGCTCGCGCTACGGATCGCCCCCGACACCCCCACTGCGCTGGTCGGCGATCCCGCGCGACTGCGGCAAGTCCTCATCAATCTGATCGGGAACGCGATCAAGTTCACCGAGAAGGGAGAAGTGATCGTTCGGATCGAATCCGACCCCGACGACCCAACCCCCGGCGCATTGAGGTTCGCAGTCTGCGACACCGGGATCGGGATCCCCGAGGCGGCCCGCGAGCTGATCTTCGCCCCCTATTCGCAAGTCGATACTTCGACGACGCGCAAGTTCGGCGGGACCGGGCTCGGGCTGACCATTTCGTGGCGCGTGGTCGAGCTGATGAAGGGGCGGATATGGACGGAGGGCAGCGTAGGAACCGGAAGCACGTTCTACTTCACCGCCCGCTTCGCGCTCAGCGACCGGCCCCCGCTGGCGGCCGCCCCGCGGTCGATCCACCTAAACGGCGTCCGTACGCTAGTAATTGACGATAACGCTACCAATCGGCTGATCCTGCACGAAATGCTCTCGCGTTGGGGCGCGGTGGTGACCGAAGCGGAAGGCGGGGAACAGGGGTTGGCGAAACTGCTTCGTGCGAAGGATGCCGGCGCGCCCTATTCGCTTGTGCTGCTGGACCGTCGCATGCCGGGCGTCGACGGATTCGACGTGGCCGAGACCATTCATCGGCAGCCCTCATTGGCGGCGACGACCATCCTCATGCTCACGTCGGAGAACCGCGCGGGAGACGTTGCACGCGGTCGTGCGCTCGGGGTGGCCGCGTACCTCGTGAAACCGGTCAAGCAGGCGGAGCTGCTGGAGGCCATCCAGGAAGCGCGCGGAGGCACCATTCCCGCGGCGGAGCAGCCCGCGACCCAGGCCCGACACATTCCGGCAGGCCCGCAATCGCTGCGAATTCTGCTGGCGGAGGATTCCCAGGACAATGTGCTGTTGATCGAGGCTTATCTCAAAGCCAGCGGTTACGGCGCCGATGTGGCTCGCAATGGTCAGATCGCTTTCGAGAAGTTCATTGCCGGCACGTACGACATCGTGCTCATGGATGTCCAGATGCCGATCATGGATGGCTACTCGGCCGCGCGCAGAATCCGACAATGGGAATCCGAGAACGGCGCGACGCCGGTACCGATCCTGGCGCTTACCGCGCATGCGTTACCGGAGGAAGTTCGCAAGAGCTTTGACGCAGGTTGCACGGCTCACCTCACGAAGCCCATCCGCAAGGCGACGCTGATCGCCACCATCGAGGAGCACACGTTGGGGCTAGTCCGAGTGCTTCCGAGTCTCGCGACCCTCGTTCCCGGCTTTCTCGAGGGGCGTCGACGGGACGTCGTCACCATCGCGGCAGCGCTGGAACGCCGGGATTACGATAGCGTTCGAATCCTGGGCCACAACATGAAGGGGTCCGGCGCCGGGTACGGCTTCAACCGGATCACGGAGATCGGAGCGTCCCTGGAGCAGGCGGCCGGACGCCGCGCGGCCGAGGAGATTCGCGCACGGTCCGTGGAGCTCGTCCGATACCTCGACGGACTTCACGTCGTGTACGCGTAGGTCAACCCCGGAGCCGCCGTGCGTATACGATTCTGGGGAACGCGGGGATCGATTGCCACGCCGGGTCCTGGCACGACCCGCTTCGGCGGCAACACGTCGTGCGTGGAACTGACGACGGCCGAAGGTGCCTCCTTCATCTTCGACTGCGGGACCGGCGCGCGCCCGCTGGGTGTGGAACTCATGGCGCGCGGCCCCGCACCGCTTTCGGTGACCATCCTGCTGAGTCACACGCACTGGGATCACATCCAGGGCTTCCCTTTCTTCGGCCCCCTGTTTGTCCCCGGCAACCGGATCATGGTATGCGGGCCCGAAGGAAGCGCGCGTTCGCTCCGCGAAGTGCTCGCCGGGCAGATGGAGTTCACCTACTTCCCCGTCGACATCGCGCAGCTTCCTGCCACCATCACGTTCCGGGAACTCGGTGAGGGAACGCACGAGATTGGGGGCGCGAGGATCCTCGCGCAGTATCTCCATCACCCGGCAATGACGCTCGGCTACCGCGTCGAGGCAGACGGTGCAAGCGTCGCGTACCTGTGCGACCACGAGCCCTTTGCGGATACGCTATCGCACGACAGCGTTACGCGTGGCGACGGCACTACCATTGCGCACGAGGGCGATCGGCGACACGCGCACTTCATGAGCAACGCAGGCCTGGTGATCCACGACGCGCAATACACGCCCGAGGAATATCCTGACAAGAGGAATTGGGGCCACAGCACGTACGAGTACGCCGTGGACATGGCCGGCGCGGCGAATGTGCGGCGGCTCGTGCTCACGCACCACGATCCGGCGCACGAAGACGGCTTCGTCGAGGAGATCGACAATCGTGCACGCCGGTACGCGCGGCAACGCGGCCATGACCTTGACGTCTGCTGCGCCTACGAGGGCCTTGAGCTGATCGTCGCGCCGCATGGCGTCCGGCACCAGACCGAAGTTTCCGTCGTCCCACCCTCCGGGCGGGAGGCGCTGCGCGGGATTCGTGTGCTGGTGGTGGACGACGATGCGGACATACGCGCGCTGGCCAACCTGGCGCTCAGCCAGGACGGACACGTCGTGAGCGAAGCGTCGAGCGGCGGAGAGGCGCTCACCCTGATCGACGCGCAGGCACCCGACCTTCTTGTGCTGGATCTACTCATGCCTGGACAGGGCGGTCTCGAGGTACTGAGGATCCTGCGTTCCAGGCCGGCCACCGCGGCGCTACCCGTCGTGGTGCTGACGGCGATGGACGACGAGGCCAATACCCGCGCGGGCTTCGAGTTGGGAGCAACAGACTACGTGACCAAGCCCTTCACGATCCCGCAGCTTGCGGCGCGCGTGCGTGCATGTCTGACGCGCAGCGCCGGTCGGTCGGCGTGAATCGGGCATCAGGCCGCGGGCGCGCCTGAACGGACCTCGCCCCTCTGCTTGCTCGGCGCGTAGCCAGGAAATTCGCTGATCGCTTGCAGATCCTCGACGCGCTCGCACACGGCGCTGATCGCCATGACAGTGGGAATGCCGAGTAGCAGTCGACAGACCCCACAGCCAGGTCCATACGAGCACGCTGATCCAACGAATAACGTCAGATCACCTTCGCTCACGGGCCGAGATCGGCATCAGTTGTCGATGGTCGACGCCGACTGGGAGACCGCTTCAGACGGATTGCAGCCGTTGCTGGCGGCGGATCGAATTGGTGCTGGCGACCCGAAGCCGAATTCAAGCTCGATGGATTTGCCGACTCAAAGCAGCCATCGCATAACAAGGATTAAGCGACCTGCGCTAAAGCCCGAACTGCTACGCGGCGCCTGCAGCACCGGAACTGACCGCAACAACTAAGGGCTTGAGGAACCGGCTCGCAATTGCCGCCTTGCTTCTAGGGAAAGCGCGGAGTGACTACCCAACGTCGGATGAACTGTGGCGACGCTACCGGACAGCGACGGGGGATTGAGGACCAACGTACAGCCGACAAGCTCCTGACCCTTCAACTACGAAGTCGCCAAAGGAGAGCGGTACTACCAGCAGTTTGCCGACAAGCGAACCATCTGCGCTTCCGCGCAAGGATCATTGGACGTTAAGTAATTTGGTTCGGAATCTGTAATTGCCTCGGCGAATCCTAGGTCGGTCACCGGACGCTCTCGTTGTCGTACGGGAAGAACGAATCTATCCCTCCATCGGTGGCGCAATCATTGCGCCGATGAGCAACCGGAAGCCGCAGCGGAGACAATCCCGCGTAGCCGATCACCGGCAGCATCCGCGCTGTTGCTGAATCGGTGGACACTTCATTGTGCCAAACGAACAGAACACGCAGCAGTCTCCCGGCTTCGGGCGCAACAGCGACTTGCAGCTCCGGCACTCGTAGAAGAACTGGCAGGCATCCGTGGGCATCGTCTCTCGCGCCCCGAAGCCGCAGTGGGGGCAGGTAAGCACGGATTCGAGGACGGCGCTGGTCATGGTGACCCGCACTTTTCGGCCAACATCTGTTTCAACGCGCCACTCTCGATGAGGCGCTCAACGTCCTTTGCACCGCCGACGAGCGTTCCTTTGACGAAAATCATCGGGATTGTCGGCCATCCGGTCCACATCTTCAGCGCCAGACGACGTCGCCACTCGCCAAGATAGCTCCCATATTCGAGGTACTTGTAGGGAATGGCCGCAGCATCGAGCGACCGACGCGCCTTCTTCGGCCAAGGATTCTGTCTCATGCCGACTACCACCACGTCATTGGCGGCGACGGCGGTCCGGACTTCAGTCACGATGTCGAAGTGATAGTCCTGAATCTTCCGCCGGATGGCGGGGTGAATGTGTGTTTCATCGAGAACATTGCGTGACATGGACAACCTCTCTGGGTGCCTCCGGCAACGATTTTGGCCTGCTATCGGCGTTTTGAGATAGCTGCGCAAGCCGTCTACCGTCAACCACCGGCGACGCTGGTTGGCGGGCTGCTTGAAACTCTTTCCGGCTCGGCGTAGTCTAAAACGGTATTGGAGGTGTTTTTGTATCGGTGCTCGCGAATAGGTGAACAGTCGTGATGTCGGATTTCGCGGGGTCGGGATTCGTGACTACGGTACCCCGCAACCGAAGGCTCTCCCGAGTTGGTACTGCGAGGTAGCACCGATGTTGTAGCCAATCAAGACGGGGAGGTACTCTATAGATGACATTTACAACAGGATGGCCCCGAAGCCGGTAACCATTTTCCGGCGTACGTTGCATTAAGCAACGAAATACAGCCACGGCGACGTGGCGACTCTGTGAAGCCCCGCGAGTGTCGTGGGGCTTCGCGTTGGTGGGCCAACCGCCAAGATCAAGGATCGGCTTCTAGCCTACCGCTGGGTCGCTCATCCCTCCGTGATAAATTGCTGCGGGCACTGTACGAGCCGACCCCTACCATCAACGGTGGCTGGGGAAGACGTGGCGGTAGCAATACTACACATCGCCCGGCAACGTTAATCCCACCCACGCCAGAAACGTGCTTATCATCGAATCAATTCGTATAACATCTCTGCCGATTTCAATGAATATTCGCGTGTCTCCCCTATATCGCGGCGTATGACCCCCACAAGCGCGAGTGGCGCATCTTCGCCGCCCGTATAAGGCGGGCCGCAAGCATGGCATGCCGCTTGCCGGACAAGCACTTGCAATCCTCAAAGACATGAGGCCACCGAGTTCCGGGAACTATCGAATCGACACTAGCGGAGCGCCACTCGCTACCGCGACGAGGACAAAGTCGCGCGAGAGTACAGCCATGCCGCAGAATATTGGAATGAGCGAAGCGCGCTTGCGGAGGAATGGTTGAAGTTCCATCTCATATCGCCGCCGGAGAAAAAACGTGAAGGGAACGCGGTGCAGTTAGAGCGCGCATGGCAGGTTCAATGATTCAGTGGCTATCTAGCGTCCTTTCTTCGATTCCCGCGACCGCGTGGGCCGCGATGGGCGCGGCCGTGGTTACGGCGCTAGCGGCGTTTGGAGGCGCATCGGTAACTCATCGCGCAATAAGCGAGCGCCTTCGGGTGCAGCTTGGTCATGACGTTCGCGTAGCGGAGCTTGATCGCGCTCGGAAGAGAATTGAAGACCTCTACATTGAGTTGGACAAATGGCTCATCGCTTATGCAGCCTACTATTTGCCGTTTGGGCACGCAATGCAGGGAACCATCACCTATAACCAGGCGCTCGAGCCGGGCATCAAGGAGCGTGGCGATTCACACCCTGATTTTGGTCGCGTAGAAATGAGCATCGAGATGTATTTTGGCGAGCTCAAAGAGAAGTTCCGCCGAATGAAGGACGCCCTGACGAAAACAAACGATGTCCTTGCTGCGTACAAAAGCCAATGCAACGAAGGCATCTTCGACGGGAGCGCGTTCCTAGGGCCTTTCCGCGCCGCTATGCTGGAAGTCCAGCATGAGGGGGACGCGATGAAGGCAGAGATCGTACTTATCGGCCGGCGCATCGAAGGGTTTTAGCGAGCGCCAGAGGCTTGGCGCCCACGGGATGAACAAGCGGTTACAAATGTGCGTGTTGACGCTTCCGATCGGCCTGATATGCTCGGAGCGCCACTTCTCACGAGGCGGCCGATCCCAAGAAACTCAATCGATTAGAGGCGCCCGACTATTGATGGCCGCCCACTAGGAGGAAGTCTATGCAACGCAACATTCATTTGGCGGTTTTCGCCGCCTTCGCATTGCTAGGTACTCAAGCCTGGGCATTTACGCCCCCTTCGTCACCGACTTACTGTCCATGGCCGGCATGGAAGTTACCTGATGCCCAACCTGGTGATCCGATCGTCTATACCGATCCCCACGGAGTTCAGTACACAAAGCCTCAAATCGACTCCGCGTACGATCAGGTGTGCTGGCAGCAAGATCCTCCTGATACAGGATCGCGCGACTCTTGGCTGACCGCCAATTACATTGCCGCCAACGGACCGCCAGAGCGGTATGCGTACGGTCCAAGTCAGTATGAAGGCCTCGACCTATATCGATCTCTAGTAGGTCCGCCAGGGCAAGCAAAAAAAGCGCCCACGATGATTTTCATCCACGGAGGGGCGTGGCGGGGAGGCTCGGCGTCCGGCTCTGGATACTTTGCGGAGAATTTCGTCCAGGCGGGCGCAAACCTCGTCATCCTCGATTTCATCAACGTCACTCAAACAGTCGGGGTTGATGGCAAGCCAGACAAGAACCTGATCACGATGGCGGAGCAGGTTCGCGCGGGCGTGGCTTGGGTCTACCAGAACGCGAAAAGGCTCGGACTCGATCCGAATGGCATATACGTCTCCGGTCACTCGTCCGGTGGTCATCTGTGTGGCGTCGTAATGACTACGGACTGGGCAGCGCGGGGCTTGCCCAGCAACTTCATCAAGGGTGCGGTCTGCGCGAGTGGCATGTATGACTTGGTGCCGGCGTCCCTTTCTGCTCGAAACCTTTATCTCAACTTCCAACTCGGCAATACGATAAGCGAACTGAGCCCGATTCAACATATCAATAACATTCACGCTCCGATCGTACTGGGCCACGGAACAAAGGAGACGCCGGAATTCCAGCGGCAGAGCGACGATTTCTACACTGTGCTCAAAGCCGCCGGCAAGGACGTCAAGCTCATTGTCGCGCCGGGATACAACCACTTCGAGTTTGCCGAAACGTTTGCGAATCCCTACGGACCCATGGGACGGGCCTCGCTTGAGCTAATGGGATTGGAGCCCGGTGCCGCTCTGCGCTAAGGGCAACGACCGAAGTAGACAACAACGTATCTGAACCGATATCCACGCACGAACCCGGCCCGCGCAACTGCGGGCCGATTTGTTTCGTTGCGTGCAATCGTGACGATCCCTCGGATTGGACGGGGATCATGTTGCCCATGGAAGCC
>Ga0207683_10000960_pt1 | contig 26428 bp, 23 predicted proteins | sample KBSM73metaG_FD_184333 | JGI IMG/M metagenome (GOLD analysis project Ga0207683, IMG submission 184333) | Miscanthus rhizosphere microbial communities from Kellogg Biological Station, Michigan, USA - KBS M7-3 metaG (SPAdes) (version 2) | ecosystem: Host-associated > Plants > Roots > Rhizosphere >... | reverse complement strand
GTCGGTGCACACTCGGGGTGAGCCCGTCGAGCCTGCCCTTCGGCATGTGCCGAAATAATGCCGAATAGAGTTACGAATCTTCAGGTTGAGTGATTCGCAACGCCGCGATGCAGCATTGAGCGCATTAGTTTCCTTCGGCGAAGCTCAAAAGGAATACGGCGCGAAACGTCATCATCTAATAAACTGATAGATGGAAGTCCCCTGGAGGCCCCCGTGCGCGAGAATGAATTTGCCCACAAGAATCTGAAGGACACGCACGAGAGCAATCTCCCGTTGTCATCCATTCACAAGTTAGGTGAAAAGCGTGAAAGCGGCTTGCCAGCTGACAAAACAAGAACGAGCGCGCGAGCAGAAGTTCGCATGGGCCGCGAGGAAAATGAGTCAGGCTTGATCTGGATCACCACCATCTTCATGGCCATTTTTCACATTGGCGCGGTTGCGGCCCTCTTCTTCTTCAGCTGGACCAACCTGATTGTCGCGATTGTTTTGTACGTTTTTGCAGTCAACTGCGGCATCGGCATGGGTTATCACCGTTTGTTGGTTCACCGCGGTTACCAGGTGCCGAAAGCAATCGAATACATCCTTGCAGTTTGCGGCACTCTTTCCCTCGAAGGGGGACCGATCGCGTGGGTTGCTACCCACCGCGTGCACCACCAACATAGCGACCGTAAGGGAGATCCACATACACCACAAGAAGGTACATGGTGGGCGCACATGGGCTGGATCATCTCAGGTCGCGCGCTCAACGCAGAAACCACGGCGCTTGCACACTATGCACCGGACCTTGCCAAGGATCGTTTCCATGTGTGGCTCAGCAAATACCACTGGATCCCGCTGACGATATTGGGTGTCGGGCTACTGGTAGCAGGAACCCTCGCCGAAGGAATTATGACCGGGGTCGGACTGTTTCTTTGGGGCATATTCCTTCGCGTGACCCTGGGCCTTCACGCGACATGGCTTGTGAATTCTGCAACTCATATCCACGGTGGTCGCCGTTTCGAGACTCGCGACGAATCGCGAAACAGTTGGTGGGTGGCCCTTCTAACCGGCGGTGAGGGCTGGCACAACAATCATCATGCGAATCCTGTTTCGGCGCGCCACGGGCTTGCATGGTATGAGTTTGACCCCAACTACTACGGAATCTGGTTGCTCAAGAAGCTGGGACTCGCAAAACGCGTCCAGATCGCCAAATTCACGCGTAGAGATCCCGACCAACCCGAACGTACGACTCGCATGGTGACCTCGTAATACCCATTACTAGTTGGTAAACTATAAGGGTATGCGAATTGGAGTTGATTTCGGAACTACGCGTGTCGTGGTTGCAGCAGTGGACCGCGGCAATTTCCCCATCGTTTATTTTGAAACACCCGACGGCCAGATGCGCGATTGGTTCCCGCCTGTCGCGGCCGTGAGCGGAAGCAAACGTCTGTATGGCTGGGAAGCAGTCGCTGTCCAGGATGAGAAGGACTGGACGATTCTGCGGTCGCCGAAGCGCTCGCTGCGAACCGCGGGACCCAATACTCATTTGCACGTTGCGGATCAGTCCGTTCCACTGCGTCTGTTGATGACTGAGATGATGCAGGCCTTGCGGACGCAGTTGCTGGAGCACTCAAATCTGGGAGCTGAGCCTGGTGAGACTTTGGAAGTCATGCTCGGAGTTCCTGCGAACGCGAACAGCAACCAGCGCTTCTTGACTGAGGAAGCCGCTACCGCAGCGGGCTTTACTGTGATTGGCCTGATGAACGAGCCATCCGCTGCGGCAATCGAGTTTGCATATCGCAACAGCGCTGAGCGTAAGCACCGCGTCGGCAGCGGCTTGCTGGTCTATGACCTGGGAGGCGGCACTTTCGATGTCTCTCTGGTGACGCTCGGGGACTCGGAACATACGGTCGAGGCTTCCGATGGGATTCCAAATGTCGGTGGGGATGATTTTGACGAGATTCTTGCCGATCTGGCGTTGGAAACAGCCGCCCCGACTGCTTCTCTGAGCGCATTTGAACGTCGCGTGCTGCTGGATGAGTGCCGTGAGAAGAAAGAGTCGCTGAGTCCCAATACGCGCAAAATCACGATCGACATGGAGCGGGTTCGGCCTGATTGGGAGCAGGTGACAATTCCGGCGGAGACGTATTATGAACGCTGCCGTCCGCTGATCGAGTCGACTCGGACGATCGTCGAGAATCTGCTGGCTGCGTATCCACAATCGCAACTCGATACTCTTTATGTAACTGGCGGCGGATCAGAGTTGCCGTCGGTGGCAAGGATTTTGCGCGAAACCTTCGGACGCAAGGTCCGCCGATCGGCCTACATGCGCTCGGCGAGCGCCGTTGGGCTGGCGATTCGAGCAGCTACCGGGGCTGATCGGATCCATGAGCAATTCAACCAGAACTTCGGGATATGGCGCGAAGCGGACTCTGGCGGAACCATCGTGTTTGATCTGATCTTTCCTCGTGGGATTCGCTTGCCGGAGCCGGGTGAGCCTGCGCTGAAGTTGGAGCGCGTTTACCAGCCGGCACACAACATCGGCCACTTCCGCTATCTGGAGTGCTCGCGCCTCGATCCAAAAGGGCAACCTGTAGGCGAAATCACAAATTGGGAGCAGATTTTGTTTCCGTTTGACTCGCGGTTATGGGGTGAGCGGGACCTGAGCGCGGAGCAAGTCGCGCCATTGAGGGAGCGGAGTGGACTATCGGTTCGAGAGCAATACACCTGCGACGGAAGCGGCAATCTGAAGGTCAAGATTTCTACGGAGCCATCGGGAAATACACGCGAATTCTCGATTGGGCAGTTGGCAGCAAGTTGAGGTAACCGGTTCATTCTTCTGAATCAGGCTTATCTACGGATCCATTTTTGAGTGCCCACTCAATAAAGCCGACAGGCGCGTTTCTCACCCCAGCGATATTGAGCATGTTTACGCTCTTAAGTTGCTGCCATTTGGCGTCTCGCAGGTCTGCAAATCGGAGATCTGCGCCATCCAAAATCGCGCCTGATAGATCGACCCCGATGAGGCTGGTGCCATTGAGGTCGGCGTTGCTCAGGTCGGCCTGGTCAAACCTCGCTTGATCCAGAACGGCTCCGCGGAGGTTGGCTGAATTCAGATTTGCCAAAGTCAGGTTGACACCGGTCAGATCGCTCTTGCGCAGGTCTGCAGAGCTGAAATCGGCGCGCAGCAGATCGGCATTTCGCAGGCGGAGGCCTTGCAAAAAGGCGGATGACACATCAACCCCGACGAGCGGGACGTTATCTTCATTGAGTTGTTGCAGTGCCTCGATTCGGCCGCCACTTCCGCCTTTGCCCTGAGCCGTGTTGATGACCTGCCACGCCTGATAATGGCGCTGCTTCGTGCGGTTGCCGGACTCGGAGAAATAGAAGATGACGGCAATCAAGACGGAGAATGTGCCCATATATTCGAGGACTGCGAGAAAGCTCCAACGGCTGAGGGCAAATGCGGTCCATTCGAACAACCATTCCGTTGCGACGAATGGAATCAGCCAGCCGGACGTGCCATGTGTGCGTTGCGCCCAGGGCGCAGGTCGATTTCTTGCCGAGTACAAGACCATGTCGTTTTCCACCGCAAGTTGTACATTATTTCGCTTCAGCCTGCCTACCCATTGAATCTATTTCGGCTTTTTGCGAGGTTGCCGAAAGGTGGTGGGAAGCTTGTGGTGGGATTCTCGGCGAAAACGGAAAGCTGCCGGGCCAAGTCTGCTGGGCAGCTTGTCGCCTTTCTAATGCTTATTGGTCTGTCTTAGACTGCTTTCGCTTCTTTCAGTCCGTAATAATTTACGTAGAGGTCACGAACGATCCGATAGCATTCACACGCTTTGTTCTCAAGACCGGATGCATTCAGAATCTGGATGCGTCCGCGGCTGTATTTAATGAGCCCCTTGCGCTGAAGCTGGCTGGCGGCCAGTGTTACTGTGGTTCGACGAGAACCCAACATCGTTGCCAGAAATTCCTGAGTGATGAAGAAGGTCGGGCTCTCCATGCGGTCGCCAACCATCAGGAGCCAGCGCGCAAGGCGTTGTTCGGCTTCGTGAAGCCGGTTGCATGCTGCCAACTGTCCGAGAATGAAGCCGTGGCTTTGCACGCCCTGCAGGATACAAGCCCGCAATTCTTCTCTGTCGAGAAACTCAGCTTGCAGCTCGTTAAAGGGCATTCTGAGAGCTGTGCCCGCTACCTGCATGAAGCAGCGATTGGGGGTGCTGGAGTTTCCCAGCAACTGAAAGCTCTCAACCAACCCTTCCTTGCCCCAAATGCCCACTTCTGCCGTCGATCCGTCTGACATCGTGCTGACTACCGATGCAAGCCCCGAAGTCAGAAAATGCGCGTACTTCGGCGTCTCATCCACCTCGTAGATGAGCTCCCTTACCGGTAGGGTGACCGGTTTCATCCGTGCAATCAGTGATTTTCGATATGCAGGGCGCAGCCCGGCTAGCAACAGGTTCGAACCTTGGATGGGCACAAGGGATTATTTCATTGAAAAATCAATAGTTATGTCTGGTATTGGACACAACGGTCTGTATTGTTTGAGTTGCGGCAAAATGCACGAGTGTAATGTTCGCCGGCAGACAGAATTTCCTGCTTTTCACGGGCTAGTCTACCTGCACTATCAGCACTGAAGAGCGAGTTGATGGACTTTTTCTCCGAAGGTCGAAACTATGAATTCCAAGGCCCGCGTGCTAATCGTCAGCCGAGACGACATGGTGCTTCGAACTAGAGAGATGATCCTCGGCGGGTATTTCAATGTCCAGGGTGCGGGCAGGTTTTCTGAAGCAAAAGCGCTGATGTCAGCTATTCCATTCGATCTGGTGGTGCTCTGCCATTCTTTGCAAGAGAACGAGTGTGAACAGTTGGCTCAGCTAGCGCACAGTCAGGTGACGCGTGGGATGGTTCTCATGATGAATGCGACGACTTTAGGAGCTAGCGAAAAACCATGGGCAGACAAGCAACTCGGGGTTGATGCCGGTCCATATGGGCTGGTGAAAGCCTGCGCGGGCATGCTGGGAATCGTTTTGAAGAGCAAGGCCAAGGCGGCGCACCATCTCAAAGAGCTGCATCCGGTTACCTGAACCCTCAATCCTAGCCGACGGCAGTGGTTATCTGTTGATCCGCAGCATCCAATTCCCTATTTCTCCATTGTGACGGTCTTGTCGCAGGAGGCTAGCGCCACCCACGCGCGGTCTGAATGATAGCCTCAAAACTTATGGCGGTGGCTTTTCCAGTGGATTTTCTGGTGATGGGCGCGGGCGTGGCCGGTCTGCGCGCAGCGGTCGAATTGGCTGACCACGGCGACGTGCTTGTGGTCACCAAGGAATCGCTTGGGGAGTCGAATACCCACTACGCACAGGGCGGAATCGCTGTCGCGACCGAGGGCGACGATGACGTCGCTCTGCACTTCGAAGACACGATTGCCGCGGGCGACGGGCTTGTGTATGGGCCTGCCGCACGGGTTCTTGTCGCCGAGGGGCCGGAGCGAGTCGCGGAACTCATCGAGTGGGGCGCGCAGTTTGATCGCGAAGGCGGTGAATTGCTTCGCACGCGCGAAGGCGCGCATTCGCACCCTCGCATTCTGCATGCGAATGGTGACGCCACAGGCGCTGAGATCAGCCGGTCACTCGTGATGTGTGCGCATGCACATCCGCGCATCCGCTTCGCTGAATGGAGGATGTTGAGCAATCTTGTGGTTGCGGATGGTCGTGTAGTTGGAGCGGATCTGATCAATGCCGATACGAAGGCCGGTGCCAACGGTCATGAGCGTGTGAGCGCGCGTGCAGTGCTGATCGCATCGGGAGGAGCGGGGCAAGTTTACAGCGACACAACCAACCCCGCCGTGGCCACGGGCGATGGCATTGCACTGGCTGCGGAGGCGGGTGCAGAACTGGCGGACATGGAGTTTTACCAGTTTCACCCAACCGCATTCTCGTTTCCCGGCGCGCCCCGATTCCTGATTTCTGAGGCTCTTCGGGGCGAGGGCGCCTATCTGCTCAATGACCGCGGCGAAAGGTTTATGGAGCGGTATCATCGTCTGCTCGAACTGGCCCCCCGCGATGTGGTCGCGCGGGCGATTACTAGAGAGGGAATGGGAGATTCCCCCGAAGATACGAGACCCGTATATCTCGACATGCGCCACGTAAAGAGCGTGGATCTACACCATCGGTTTCCGGGCATCAGCGCATTTCTGGCGCGATATTCGCTTGATCTCGCATGTGATCTGATTCCGGTGCGTCCGGCTGCGCATTATCTGATGGGCGGGGTCAAAACGGATCTCGAAGGACGTACGACACTGCCTGGTTTGTATGCGGCAGGAGAAGCGGCTTGCACGGGTGTGCACGGCGCCAACCGTCTCGCCTCGAATTCTCTGCTAGAAGGACTTGTTTTTGGCGCACGGGCTGCGAAGGCGATGCTTGCGGATGGAATGCCGAGGATTGCTGTAGTCGCGAGGGAGCGCGTGCCCATGCCGCTTACGGAGAGTGAGGAAGCAGAGATCGAGGGGATTGTCGCGAACGTGCAGCGATCGATGTGGGCGTATGCCGGCCTATTGCGACAGGAGTCAACTCTGCGCGAAGGTATCTCCGCACAGGAAAAATGCGAAGCAAGCCTTGCGCCCTTCACCGAAGAAGGAAAGTTGAGCCGTCGCCTGGCAGAAGCGCGTGCGCTCAGTCGCGTTGCCCGCGCCATACTACAGTCCGCTCTCGCGCGCACCGAAAGCCGCGGTGCTCACTTCCGGAATGATTATCCCCGACGCGACGACGAGAATTTCCTGAGGCACTCGGTTTTCAGCAGTGATGAACGGGTCAGGTTTGAGAAGTGGTGACTGCGCACCCGACTTCCGTTAATTCTTAGGGGTTGGTCTGGGCAACAGCTTTTTGGACGCGGGAGCTTTGACACCTACCAGTAGCGAGATCACCGTACAAAGGGTGAGGATTGCCCCCATCACTGCGAGCGAGAGAGTGATGGGGATGTCGATCCAATGAGCGACAAGCATTTTGATGGCTACGAATGCCAGCAGAGCGCCCAGTCCGTAATGCAGATATCGTAGCCGGTCGAGCAGATCAGCGAGCGCAGAGTAAAGCGAGCGCAGTCCGAGGACTGCCGCAATGTTGGACGTGTAAACCACAAAGGGATTGTGAGACACCCCGAGTACCGCGGGAATAGAGTCGATGGCGAAGATCAGGTCGGTGAACTCAACTGCCACTATCACCGGGATCAAAGAGCCTTTGGCGGGTTGTAGTCGGCGAATCCAACCTGGAATCGCGGCCTTCGACGAGCCGCCAGCCAGGAGTCGCCAAGCCGCGTAAAGCAGGAATGCTCCGAAGATCCAGGTTACCCACTCGAATCGTTCCAACAATGTAACTCCGGCAGCAATGAAAATTGCGCGAAGCACGACCGCCCCGGCGACGCCATAGAGCAGTGCGGTGTGCTGGCGTTTCTTGCTGATCTCGAATCCCTGAAACAAGACGAGAAATACGAAGAGGTTGTCGACGCTGAGGGAGGTCTCAACGGCGAAACCGGCTACGAATTCCAGCGCAGGCTCGCTTCCCTGAGCTAATGCGATCCATCCGGCAAAGCCCATTGCAACAACGACAAGAAAGCCGGTCCACAGCCATGCAACCAAGTGCGAATAGCGACTTTCATGCCGATTTGTAGGCAAGAGGGCATCAACCATCAACAACGCCGCGACCGCAGCGTGGAATCCGAGCCACCAAAGCCACGACGCGCCGGCGATCATCAGAGAACTACCGAAGGAGACACGGTTTGGATGCTCATTTCTGGTTGATAAGGCGGATGGTCTCCATGAAGACATCGCCGTCGATGGCAAGGCTTCGCGCGCTGACTTTGTCCATGGTGTCTTGCGCCGTGTGGTGATAGCTGTTGTTGGGGCCGTAGTCGAGATCGATGATGTCGATAGAGGGTACGCCGCGGTTCACGAAGGCCAGGTGATCGTCTTCTACTGGTTCTTCATTCTGGAAGAAATATCTCTCATAGCCGAATTTCTTTGCTGCCTGGCGCACAAGCGCCACCAGCCAGTCTGCCGAACGGGTCTCGCGCTGAATATCCAAATCTTTGTCGCCGATCATGTCGGCGAGCAGGAAAGCCTTGATGCGGCCGAGGGTCCCGTTGCCACCCCATTTCGCGGCAAGGTGTCGACTGCCATATGTGGAGTCGGAGGCTGACCACTTCTGGATAGCCTCTTCACCATCAAAAAAGACCAGCCAGACGGAGTAGCCTTCGAGTTGTTTGCCTCTTAGCTGATCTGCGATAGCCATAAGAAGCCCGGTAGTGGCGGCGCCATCGTTGGCACCAACGAAGTTGACGTTGCGAAGCGGATAGTTGGTCTCGTAGTGCGTAGCCAGGACGATTACGCCGTCCCTTTTGCCTGGAAAGCGCACGATGAAATTGCGCATGTTCACCGGCCCGATTGGAGTGTTGGCCGTGAACGCGTCTTCTTCAACTTGATCGTGCTTGAAATGAGCGCGCAAGAATTCTTCGGCCTTGGCGTGCCCTGGACTCGTGGGCCAGCGAGGTCCTATGGCTGCAAATTCCCGCGCGTATTCGTAGGCTTTTCCGCCATTGAAGTGCTGTTGTGCGTTCGCGCAGAGAGAGACGATGAGAAAGATCGCGGTTACAAAGACTGCAGAGATCGATTCCCGCGTTTGCCTGAGGATTGGGAACTGGGCACAGAAATTCTCTGCAACGCCGGAAAGAGAAATCGATGGTTGGGAGGAGAGGATTATTGCGCGGCCTCTTTAGCTCTACGCCGTGAAGGATGAACCCACCAGGCAACGCCGATTCCAATCAAGTAAAGCACCAGCATCGGAATAGCGTAGATACACATCGTCCAGGGATCGGGGCTCGGTGTGATGATGGCCGCAACCAGAAACACGGCGAGAATCGCGTAGCGAATGTTCTTCCACAGAAAGGCCGGACTCACGATGCCAAACATGGCCAGGAAAAAGATGAGCACCGGCATTTCGAAACTGATGCCGAGGCCGAGAATCACCGACATGAAGAAGCCGGTGTACTCTTCGATGGTGATGATCGAGTTGAATTTGCTGCCGAAGTCGACAATGAGAATCTTCAGCGCGCCGGGCAGAACATACCAATAGCCGAAAAAGGCGCCGGTGAGAAACAGACCGACGGTAGCTCCCATGAAGGGCCAAACGAATCGGCGTTCGCGCTGGTAGAGCCCCGGTGCAATGAAGAGCCATACCTGATAGAGGATGAAGGGAGAAGCGATAATCGCTCCGCCGATCAGCGAGACCTGCAGGTACAGGTTCAACGGATCCATAGGATGGGTGTAGTTGAGCTTGATGTGGAGGCGATCCAACGGCGCCTCAACAAATCCGTAGAGCCTTTCATGGAAGTAATAAGCAACGATGAAGCCGCCAAAGAGATAAAGAGCGGAATGCACGATACGACGGCGCAACTCATCGAGGTGCTCCATCAGGCTCATGCCCGGAAGCTCGGCGCGATGGGATACCGCTTCTCTTGCCTTACCAATTGCGTCTGCGGCGTCAACCATGCTGATTCAATGCCTCCGCGGCGGTGTCGTTGGGCTGCTTCGGTGCGGAATCCATCGAGTCAGTCCGCGGGATGAGTTCCTTGCCCGTCTCCCCGCTCGCAGTTGCGGATGTTTCTGTGACTGGCTCGTCGGGCACGGTCGACCGGGAAGGCCTGCTAGCCGGAACGATCTCGCCCGTGGAGGGAGGCGTGATGCGCGGAGTTGATTCTTCCTGTGAGGTTGGCTCGACGATTGGCGTCGCGACAGCGCTTTCTGGCGGGTCTTGAGGTGGGTATGTTCCCTCGCCAGGGTAGGGGGATTCGATGGCATTGACCGATAGAGGCGGATCGGCCGAAACAGATGCCTGCTCCGGGACGGCGGCTGCGATTGCCTTCTGACGCTCCTCTTCCTTTTTGCGGCGGTCGGCCTCTTCGGAGTTCCGCAACTCCTCTTCCATCTGGAATTTAAAGTCGTTGGAGGCTTTGCGGAATTCGTACATGAGCTTGCCGATTTGACGGCCAATCTGGGGGAGCCGCCTTGGCCCAAAGACGACAAGGGCCATGATCATCAGGATGATCGAATCTGCCATTCCAAGGCTGGCGTATGCGACTGTCAGCGGGGCGCCCATGCAGGCTAATGATACCTGTCCGGCTCGGTTGCTCACAAACCATGCGCCTGGTTCAGGTTCGCCACATTGTTTTGGGGCGATTCTTCCGAGCTTCAGACTGAGATTTTGTTAAAATAATGTCGATGGAAGTGATCTTCGCGGGCCGGATTTTCCGGAATCCGCAGGAAGCAGATTGCATCCATTAGGTAAGAGGCTGCAACAACCCCGTGGGTGGGGAGTCTCGGATTCGCCCGGATCAGAAGCGATTCCGCAGAGTCAGCGCATCCACTGCAGCCGTTATTGCTTTCAACATCCCCGTCCACCTGTTTTGGAAAGAAGAGGCGGACTGAAGGCGGCAAAGAGTGACTCTGACGATCGATGATGCAACGGCGGTCTCGCCGGAGACCGGCAGCGCTTGCAGTCTTGAAAACTACCTGGCGCTCCCCGACCATACGATGGATGCTCGCATTGCTGAAGCCCGCGCGCGGCTCGGCTCGACCACCATTTTGCTTGGACACCACTACCAGCGCGATGAGGTGATTCGATTCGCCGATTACACGGGCGACAGCTATAAGCTCTCAAAGATCGCCGCAGAAACGGACGCGAAATACATCGTCTTCTGTGGTGTGCATTTCATGGCCGAGAGCGCCGATGTGCTTGGGCGCGAGGGCCAGCAGGTCATCCTGCCAGATCTAAATGCCGGCTGCTCGATGGCAGATATGGCCGAGATTTCGCAGGTGGAAGCCTGTTGGGAGACTCTTGAGCGGCTGGGGATCGCGGCGGATACGATTCCATTGACCTATATGAATTCTGCCGCTGCGATCAAGGCTTTTTGCGGCGAGCGGGGTGGATTGGTATGCACCTCCTCGAACGCTCGCGCGGCGTTTGAATGGGCATTTGCGCGGGGCAAGCGAATCTTGTTTTTGCCCGACCAGCACCTGGGCCGGAACACGGGATTCTCGATGGGGATCCATATGGAAGAGATGCCGGTATGGGATCCCTGGGGACTCCAGGGTGGTCAAACCGCATCGACCCTCATGGAGAGCCGGATTGTGCTTTGGAAGGGGCACTGCTCGGTGCATCAGCGCTTTTTGCCGAGCCACGTGGACGATGTGCGCGCGAAGTATCCGGATGTGCAAGTCGTGGTACATCCGGAATGCCGATGGGAGGTTTGCCAGAAGGCAGACGCGCTTGGTTCGACGGAGCGGATCATCTCGCTTGTGGAGAAGGCGCCGGCGGGAACGACGTTTGCCATAGGTACCGAGATACACCTGGTCAATCGGCTGGCGCGAAGGTTCGCGGATGAGGGCAAGAAGATCATGAGTCTTGAGGACCATGGCTGCCTCTGCACAACGATGTATCGCATCAGCCCGCAGCACCTGGCGTGGGCTCTCGAGAACCTGGTGGAAGGGCGCGTCGTGAATCGGATCAAGGTGCGCCCCAGTGTAAAGCACTGGGCCAAGGTCGCACTCGATCGCATGCTCGAGGTGGGATAAAGAAGGCTGTTTTTACTCGTCTTCGAGCGGCTCGGTAAATTTGAGTTCATTGCCAGAGTCGTCGAGGACGCGGAAATCGCGATTGCCCCATGGCTTGCGAGCGATAGCTTGCGATATGCGGGCTCCACTTTTCAGGAGCTCGGTGTAGAGCGACTCGATATCCGGGGTGAAGATGTGTGCGCCTGTGGGAGGATGTTTTTCAACGTCGTCCTGAAAAAGATGAATGGCCACGTCGTCGCGCTCGACGATTGCGTAACGGCCATCGGGCATTTGCATGGCAACCCGAAAGCCAAGCTTTTGCTCATAATATGCAAGAGCCGCCTGCAGGTTGGCGGTCGGCAACTCTGGTGCGACGCGCGTGAGCTTTGCCATGACGTATACACTCCACAACCCGTCAATTGCGGCGCGGGGACCCAGATTACCAAGGGCCTACGTGGCCGGTCCAGGGACCCGCGTCTGGGAAAAGGTACTGCGTTCGGGTTACTCCTGTGCTGCACGGTATCCCCTGTTGTTTCGAACGTTTCCGTCGTATCCTATAACGAAGGATCCCCATGAAAACCTTCACCCTTGACGAAGCGCAATCACTATTGCCGGTGCTGGAGTCGCTGTTGAGGCGCGCAATTGACGGCAAACTCGCTGCCCAGGAAGTGGAGACTCGACTCTCAGATCTGTCCCGGAGGATTTATCTTTCGGGTGGCATGCGCGTGAATGTGGCGGAAGCGGGCAAGATGCGCACAGAAATGGACGGACATCTTCAGCGCGTCCGCGAGAGCATTGCAGAGATTGATTCGATCGGGGTTCAGGTCAAGGATATCGAATCGGGACTGCTTGATTTTCCTTGCCGCGTCGACGATCAGATTGTCTTGCTCTGCTGGCGGAGAGGTGAAGCCAGCATTGAACACTGGCATACGATCGAGGATGGCTTCCAAGGCCGCCAGCCTGTCGACGAGCGCTTTCGTCGCCGGTCCGCACAGGGCGGTCGGCCAAACTAGGACAGCCTCATTCTGATCTTTTCGAAAGCCCAGTCTGTGTACATCTCCGAGCAAGATGTTCGCGCCGTTCTCACGTATGAAGCGCTGATTCCTGCGATTCGCCAGGCTCTGATCGACTACTCTGCCGGACGCGTGAATCAGCCGCAGCGCATGATTCTCCGGGCCGGAAATGCGGACGATCTTCGCAACGGGTGGTTCGCCGTAATGCCGGTTGTGGCCGGCGACGTAATGGGTGTGAAGACCGTTACCTTCTATCCCGGCAATGACGAACTTGGGCTACCTACACACATGGCGATGATTGAGCTACTGCGCCGTGCGACCGGCGAGCCGCTGGCTCTTATGGATGGGCGTCTGATCACCGAGATGCGAACGGCAGCTGTGTCGGCCGTCGCTTTCGAAGCGCTTAGCCCTTTGCATTTTGCGACTGCACCAACGAGTTTTGGCACTGTCGGTTCAGGAGTGCAGGCGCATGCGCATATCGAGGCCTTGCGGCATGTTTGGCCGGCGCTCAACGACATTCGCATTTCGAGTCGCAACCCAACAAACGCGGAAAGGCTGGCAGCGAAGACGGGCGCTCGTGCTGTCTCGGTTGAGGAGGCCGCCGGAGCCGATGTTGTCTTGACGGCAACAACGTCGCCTACGCCGGTATTGCAGGGGCGCTGGCTTGCGCAAAATTCATTGGTGCTGGCCGTGGGAGCGTCGGGTTCCACGCTGCGGGAACTTGACGACGAGGCGATGCTTTCGAGCTACGTGGTGGCAGAGGCTCGCTCGCCGGTGGAGCACGAATCGGGCGACGTTGTGCTGTCGGGTGCCAAGGTGCAGGCAGAGATTGGGGAGATCCTGGCAGGTCAAAACGTGGCGACGATTCCTCGAGAGGGACGCGTGGTCTTCAAGACGGTGGGCATGGCCATCGAGGATCTGACCGCCGCGCGGCTCGTGTGGGAAGCGCGCGGCTCCAATTCACATTAAAAGATGCTCCTTCGACGAGCGAAGGTCGGTTGCGGTGCGTCTTTCGCAACGTACAGGAGACGACCGCGAGGACAACGTAATGAGGACGCGACAGATGCGCCCGGAGGCGATACCCTGAGAGCGGCGCAGGGCGAACATGTGGCGGATATGGCATGAGGAGCGCGGCATGAAGATCGGAAGATGGGGACTCCTGGCGCTTGCCGGGTCGCTTTTGCTGACTGGATGCAGCGGGTTTTGGGATAAGCCGATACCGCCAACTCCGCCGACCACAAAGACTAGCGGCGCGTTCTATGTCTTGAACTTTGCGACCAGCCAGATTGCCGGCTACTACGTCAACGCTGGCGTTCTGACGGCGTTACCCGGGAGCCCGTACGCGCTGTCTTCGCCTCCCATTTCCATCGCGATCGCGCCGAACAACCAGTTTCTCTACGTCAGCACGGTCAGCGGGATTTACCTTTACACGATCGCTTCGAATGGGCAGCTTACGCTGAGCAACAATGCGCAGGTAATCTCGGCAGACGGAGCTGCAAGCATGCAGGTGGACGCGACCAATTCCTGGCTCATCGAGGCGGTTACGGGCGTACCGACTGCGTTTGCGATCCATATCAATTCGACGAACGGCTTGCTCCTTTCAACGATTCAGCAGGCTGCGACGTTACCGAACAGCACGATTCAACAGATTGCAATGTCGCCCGACAATACGTATGTATTCATAGCCATGGGTGCGGGCGGCACAGCAACGATTCCGTTCAACCCCAACAACGCAAATCCGCTGGGAAGGGTCAGCACCATCCCGGTTAAGACCGCAGGTGGTGGAGCCCTATCGGTCGCCGTCGACCCGACAACAGCGACAACGACCACTCCGCGATTGCTTTACATCGGTGAGACCGCGGCTCTTTCCGGTGCAAACACAGGCGGGTTGCGGGTCTTCAACTACAGCGGTTTTCAGGAAATCTCCGGGTCCCCGTTCGCGATTGACGGCCTGGCTCCTGTTTCGATACTTCCGTTTTCGACTGGCGAATTTGTATATGTCCTTAACAGGCAGGTGAGCGGGAGTACCACGGGCATCGTGAAGGGATTCTCAATCGCAAGCGTGAATGATGCGTTGACTCTTACTCCGCTCGCCAGCACTTTTTCAGCGGGAACTCTTTCGCGGGCCATCGTTGAAGACAACTCCGGTGCCTTTGTTTTTGCGGTCAATTTTGGCGGCACCCCAGATCTGAAGGGATACACAATCGATGCCACCACCGCCGGGGCCCTCGATCCGGTCATTTCTGCAGCCACGGGCACGGATCCGGTTCAGGCGGTTTCCATTGCCGCAGTTCATTGATTGATGCGATGGATGGCTGAAGTGGTTTCAGCCGATGCATTTCAATGCAATTGAAGGTACGCGCGTCTGTACCGACGGGTTGCAGCGCATCTGCATGTGCAACAAGCGATAGCAGGGCAGATGTCCTGACGGTGCTATTCTCAAGAAGACCGCCAGTGGTTGTGCTCACACAATTTCAAATTCAACTCGTCTCATCTGTCTCGCGCATCGTAGCGAGGCTTCTCTTCCTGTTTATTGTTTGTCTTCTCATCGTGACCGGTGGCTGCAAGCGCTTGCGCCACGAACAGCATGAGACTGTCTACGTGGCAGCGCGACAGATGTACCTGCATGATCGCGTCGCGGCTGTTTCAAATCGCGTAGGACAAGTGGTGAATGGGCAGGAACTTGAGGTGCTCGAACACGGCCGTCGCTTCCTGAAGGTGAAGACCCAGAAGGATGAGATTGGCTGGCTTGAAGAGCGCGCGGTCATAGACGCCGAGGGTTATAACGCGTTCATCCAACTTGCGAGCCAGCATAAACAGGATCCTGTAGTCGCCACAGCCAGCGTGCGTGATGACGTGTATCTGCACATCAATCCCGGCCGGACAACAGATCGGTTCTATCTGCTGCCTGAAACCACGAAAGTGCAGTTGCTGTCGCGTGCCTCGGTTCCGAAATCGGCGCCCGGTGCGGCTGCGGCCGTGAAGCGAGTGACACCGCCACCCGCGGCAACTGAAAAAAGTCCCGCAACTGGCACTGCAAAGCAGGATGGAGCGAAAGAGACAGCAGTTGCAAAGCCTGGTCCCGTTGAAGTCGATCCGGATGCGGATGAGCCCGAGCCAGCTCCTGTTCCGATGGAAGACTGGTGGCTGGTCCGCGATCCCCAGGGCCATACCGGCTGGCTGCTCTCAGGCAGAGTGGATGTGGACCTTCCCGACGAGGTCGCTCAATACGCGGAAGGACAACGCATCGTCGGCGCTTATGTGATTGCGAGAGTCACCGACTCCGAGGCCAAGACGCCCAACCACCAGGTTCCTGAATATGTGACTGCGCTGAGCCCGTGGAAAGCCGGCCTGCCCTTCGATTTTGATCAAGTTCGAGTCTTTACGTGGAGTGTGAAACGGCATCGCTACGAGACGGCATTTCGCGTGCGGCCGATTCAAGGATACCTGCCGATCACGATCACGTCGCAGCCAGGCCCCAATGGAACGGAGCCTGTCTTCAGCTTCAAGATTTCGAGTTCACCTGACGTCACGATTGATCCCACCACGGGAATTGCGCGACCACTGAATCCCCGCACCATCTCTTACGCGATGCGTGACACACAGGTTCGCCGTACCGGTCCGGATATGGCGCCGATTCCTTATTCGCATTTGCCGGGCGAGAAGCCCAAAGGTGCAAAGGCCGGCAAGAAGAGCAAAAAATAGAGCTAAGCGATATTTGATTCGCGAAAAGCTGTTGCCTTGGCGAGGTCTGCTTCCGTAACCAAAAGCGATTCCTGCGGGATTCGGGTCGATGAGGCAATCCACTTCATCGCACTGGGAAATACGGCAAGGGCGACAGGTGCGAGGTTGCGGCCGATACGAGATACCATGGCGCGCGACAGGGATGTAGAGAGGGACATGCCGCGGTCCAATTGCGCGCACAGGCGCTGTTGATATGCATCGGCGGTCCGGCCTCCGAGAAACATCTCCGCCGCAAGCGACGCGCTGTGCAAGGCGATTGACATGCCATCGCCGGTAAAAGAGGGAATTACCGCTGCCTGATCGCCGGCGCTCCAGATGGGCGAGGAGCGCCCGGCGAGGTAACCGTAGGGTATCGGAGAGATTGCCAACGGGCGTTCCCACATGGGCGTGGCGCCCTGCATGCGCTGCAATAAAAGCGGATTCTCACACAGCAATGTTGAGACAAGCTGGGACCAGCCGCCAATCTTGCGGAGCCTGCTGCGGCGAACGACCAGGCAGAGATTGGCCACCTCTCCCTCAATGAGAGAGAGCCCTCCGTAGCCATCTCGAAAGAGGAAGACTTCCATGATTTCTCGAAGGACCCTCGTCTGTGTTGGATTCAGGCGCCAATGCATCTTGAATCCCACGAGGTCGTTCTGTATGGTTTCGGGACGTTCCCATCCGTGCAAATCATGTTTGCCATTGGCGAGAAAAACAGTCTGAGCTGTGATCGAGCGTCCGTCGCGAAGTTGGATCCGCCAATGATCATCCTGTTTCGTAAGCGTCTCAACGAAGGCACCACGCCGCACCTCGCAGCCCTTTCCCTGCGCGAGCATCAGCATTTTGGCATCCAGCACGTATCTCGAAAGGGAGAGCGCCGCAAAAGGCAAAGCCGCCTTCGCTGTCCTCCGCCCGGAAGAAAGTCTTACAAAGCGAATGAGGACTGCGCCGAGTTCGCAAGGATCGAGACCGGCTTGCTTCAGGTACATCACGGCTTCGTGGCTTAGAAATTCGCCGCAGACCTTGTGATGAGCTTTGCGCTCTTTTTCAAGGAGCGTCACTGATCGCCCAGCATCCGCGAGGCGCATGGCCAGCATAGAGCCAGCCGGGCCTCCACCGATGACGAGGTTTTCGACGCGTTCTTGCGACGTCGTCATCGCGGCTTTCTCCTTCCCACGCAGAGCCTCGCCGGTGTGAATCCTTCGATAGAGATTTCGTTCAAATTCAGGCCTGCAGCAGCGCACATCCTTTCCCAGTCTTCCTTCACAAATGCGCGAGCAATTGAAACCGGGCCGTCATGCTGCACGAAGGGGTGCAAGCCTGCCACTCGGGTAAACACTTTGAGCAGATGGTAGGGGACGGCATTGCGTGAAAGATCGTTGATGAACCATCCAACCTGGGCATTCTGTTCCATCCACTGCAGGAAGCACACAATCTCTGCGTCGCTTAGATGATGAGCAAGAAGGGAACTGACAATCACGTCAACGGGCGCATTGAGAGTGTACAAAAACACGTTCTCGCTCACCCACTCGATGTTGTTGGATGACGGACCCGCTTCTGCGGCGATCGAGATTGCGTCTCGATTCAAGTCGAGCCCGGTGAGTTCAACAACGATGCCGCGGGCATCGGCCCATTTCTTGATGCGCCGCAATCCATCTCCGTACCCGCAGCCCACGTCGAGAATGCGAAGAGGCACTTTCCGGTGTGCGATAGAAAGAGAATCGAGCCAACTGAGAAGCGGACGGTAGCCCAGGAACCAGCGGTTCAGTTTGGCAATATCGCGGAGACAGCCGCGCATGACCTCGCGACTGCACGGCTCATCCATCAGCTCAGTGAGCTGTGAGCGAGAGCCAAAATCGAGCGCGTCAGGCGGCATGGAAGAGCATCGTTTCCGCAGTGACCCCCGGGCCAAAAGACATCGCACAGCCTTGTTGGCCGCGCTTTGCGTGTTGCATGACTTGCTCCAACACAAACATGACCGTTGCGGAAGACATGTTGCCGAAACGAGCGAGAATATTGCGTGAATCGGTGAGAGCATCCGCCGGAAGGGCCAGCCCCTTCTCGACTGCATCGAGTATTGTGCGTCCGCCCGGGTGTACTGCCCACAGATCGAACGACAGCGGATCTTTTCCGCGGGTGATGTGGGTGCCAATCTCCTTCATCGCGCGGGTGATCTCGGCCGGCACCTGACCGGACAGCTGCATGTCAAAACCCGATTCACGGATACGCCACGTGATCAAGTTTTCCGTCTCGGGAATGCGAAGAGCGAGAAAGCTGTCGATAGCCAGGCCAACTTCATTCGCGCTCACCATGCACGCCGAGCAACCATCAGCGAAGAGGAGGAACGAAAGCATTTGTTCCAGGTCGTGCGTCTCCTGAAGGTGCAACGAGCATAGTTCGAGGTTGAGCATCAAGACTTTCGATTGTGGCTCCGAACGAATGATGTGATGGGCGGACTTCAAGCCATTGATTGCTGCGTAGCAACCCATGAAGCCGATCATCGTTCGTTCTACGGAAGGGCTCAAGTCGAGGTGGTTGACGATGTCATAATCGAGCCCCGGTGCGTAGAGTCCCGTGCACGAAGTTACGATGACGTGCGTGATGCCGCGCCTCTCTTCCTCGTTCAGGGCGAGCTTGTTCAGGGCGCATCTCGCGAGCTGTGGCGCAAATCTTTCAAATGCTTCCATGCGTCTCGTCGTGCGGGGAAAGTCGCCGAGGACGTAGAGGTTTTCTGAATCGCGCCACGAGCCGTCAGGAGTGGAAATCGGCTGCAGGAACGAATAGCGGTGCTCGATGGCAGACATTCGCGCCATGCGCCGAAACAGGTTGCGCATCGTTCCTTCAGGAAGCATGCCCTCGGCAAAGTCAACGAAGGCCCGATGGACGTCGTGCTGCGGGGCAGCTGTCGCGATTCGGTTGATGTATGCGGTCATCATTGCCTTCCTTGCTGAGTAAAGACTCTTCCTCTTGAGTATTGTTAGATTCCAGAATGCCCTTATGTGTCATTCAAATGTAATCAAATGGTTGAACAAATAATTGAGCATTATCAATGTTTTGAGCGTACGAACATCCGAATCAGTTCACTTTCACCATTGCACACTGGGATGAAGCTCAGATGACGAACTGCACTGATAGTCATTGAGCGATGTCGCTCGTGAAGCAGGTGATTTGGGCGTTCTTTCTTGATCTGGCGGATTTGCTGAGGCTGTGGTGCGTCCCACGCAGAATTCGCAAGGTTCACTTCTGAACCAATGCCGACTTCAACTGCGTTTCCGGAGTTCGTGCTCGACGACGCGCATCATTTCGGACTCGGGAGCCGGTTTGCCTGTCCAAATCTCAAACTGGCGCGCGCCTTGCTGCACGAACATCTCAAGGCCGGTAACCACGGGAATCCCCCGCGCTCGGGCGAGCTTGAGAAGCGGGGTTTCAAGAGGACTGTAAACGGTGTCGAACACCAACTGGGCATTCAGTTCGCTTTCGGCGATCGGTAGTGCAGGCTTAACACCGGTCATTCCGCACGGCGTGGTATTGATGAGCACATCGAAGCTCTGCTTTGCCAGCAGCTCATGTTTCAGAGATTTGGCTTTCGCCTGTCGCGCGAGTGTTACGGCGTGCTCGTGGGTGCGGTTGACAACGAACACTTCCGCGCCTTGCGCAACGAGTCCGAACACAGCAGCACGGGCGGCACCACCCGCGCCCAGCACGACGATCCGCGCGCCCTTAAGGCGCATCCGGCGCTCGAGCGGCCTGACGATGCCCGCGACATCAGTATTGAAGCCGTAAAGCTTGCCGTCAGCCCCAGTGCGCAGGGTATTGCACGCTCCGATTCGAGAAGTCAGGGGATCCATGTTAGCGAGGTACGGCAACACTTCTGTCTTCAACGGCATGGTTACGGCAACGCCGGCGAGGGGGAGCTCCAACGCCAGCGTCATGAGGTCAGCCATGGTGCGCACTTTAAGCGGAAGGAGCACAGCGTTTACATTTTCGCGACGGAAACCAGTGTTATGAAGCAGGGGCGAGAGCGAATGGGCAACGGGATTTCCGGCAACCCCGAAAATTCGTGTGGCCTGATCCAGATGCTCCAGGCGATACACATCGCGCAACGTCTCCGCGGTCATCTGGCCCGGCGCAGTCTCGGTTCCACTCGAGAAGGAAGCGAAGGTAAAGGCGGCGCCGGCCCGCAGAGCCAGCACACGGCTAACGATGCCTTCTTCTCCCATGGCTATGCCAACCACATGCGATGCGAGCGAACGATCTTCGATCAGGCGCAGAACCGCGAGATTGTCGGCCAACGTCCGCGCTGTCGAGACGACTTTGACGAAATCCGGCTTAAACGCCTCAATGCGGTCTGCTGCGTGGTCGAGGCCCTTGGTGCGGGTAAAGTCATGAAAACTAATCATTAATGCCGCGCCAGCCGTTCGCAGTTTGGCAAGTTGAGCCGGTTTGCACTCCTCGGCAGACTCGATCTCGAGGTCGATGATCTGGCAACCGGCTTGGGCAGCCTTGGTTAGAATCTCAAGTTCTGTGGCGAGAGGTGCATCGAAGCCGCCACCGTGGGCCTTCCGACGACAGGTGCCTATCGCTGTGACCTCCCGGTGCTCGGCCAGAAATTGCTTCAGGTACATCAAAGCTGAGGCAGGTTTTGGCAGCGAATCGAGCCGAAACTCGAGAAACTTGGAGTCCTTGAGCGCAGTTTCGGCGCGATCCATCAGTTCCGCCGGCGAACCCGCCTGAATCGCCACACACACCTTTCCGAGCCGCAAACGCGGTCCTACCGGGTTAACCGGCGTGGCAGCAGGGGGCGCAATGGCAACGGCGTGCGGCATATGCATTCGATTGACGCATATTAGATGGGTTCGGTTGCGTATGCAACAGCCTGGAGGCTCAATCCACAACATTCCAAAGTCATCTTTCCCGCGGACCCTTCGGTCTGTGGCAACCTAGAACTCTGGAGGGTTGTGCCCAAAATGCCTGCTGAAACCGTCGTTGCCGCTCAGATTACCGAAGATTTGCATGCCTGGGAGGTCGGCGGAGCTACATCCCCGCAGGCGCTCACAGCCTGGGTGGGGGCTCGACTTGCGGCCCATGAGGCTGCGCTGGCGGCCCTGCTGGCGGTGGAAGGCCCCAGAACCCCTGAGAACACCTTGCGCCTTTACGACGTGGCAATCGAGCAATTGAGCCTTGCCGGGGCCCAGGCGGGCATTTTGAACTCTGTTGCGCTGGACAAGGCGGTGCGCGACCAGGCGCAGCTTGAAGCGCAGCGGGTGGCGATGGCGGGCAGTGCATTGAGTTTGAATCGCGCTGTGTATGACGCGCTTGCAGCGATCGATCTGGATGACGCGACCACACCGGCAGGTTCGGCTACCAGGCATTTTGTGGAGCGGACTCTGCTTGGCTACCGGTTGGCTGGCGTCGATAAGGACGAAGCGACGCGCAACCACTTGCAGTCCCTGCACGAAAAGACCACGCGTCTTTCGCTCGAGTTCAGCCGCAACATTCAGGAGGGCGCAAAGACGATCGTGGCCACGCAGGCAGAACTGGATGGGTTGCCGCCAGACTATCTTGGACGCCACCAGCCCGATGCAGACGGGCAGATCACGCTTTCGACGGACCAGCCGGACATGCAGCCCGTGATGACGTTTGCCTCAAGCTCGGAGCTGCGGGAGCGCATGTTTCTGGCCTACAACACCCGCGCTTACCCTGCCAATCAGAAGATCTTGCTTGATTTGCTGGCTTCCCGGCAGGAGATCGCCGATGTTCTGGGGTTCAGGAGCTGGGCCGATCTGGCTACGGCGGACCAGATGATGGGCTCGGCGGCGAATGTGCGCACGTTCTTGGCGAAGCTGGACGAGGCTAGTCGCGAGGGTGCCCTACGTGAGCACGAACTGATTCTCAACTTCTCGCGCGAGAAGCAGCCGGGATTGGAGGCAATCGACATCACGAGCCGGGGCTATTGGTACGAGCAGTTCCGCCGGTCGGCATTTGATTTCGACTCGCAGTCGGTTCGTCCGTATTTCCCGTACGCGAAGGTTGAGGCAGGTGTGCTGGAGACGGCGGCGAGGCTCTTCAAAATCGAGTTTCACCCCTCGACTGCGTCGGGATGGGACCCGGCTGTCTCAGTCTTCGAGGTATTCGACGGCGGACGACACGTGGGCCGGTTCTATCTGGATATGCATCCGCGAGAGGGCAAGGATAAGTGGTTCTCTGCCGCGCCAGTGGTCACTGGCGTCCGGGGTCGCTATTTGCCAGAGGCTGCGTTGATTTGCAATTTCCCGTGTGGCGATGCGGATGACCCAGGGCTTCTGCAGTACAACGACGTGGTCACATTTTTCCACGAATTCGGCCATTTGATGCACGCAATTCTTGGCGGCCAGACGGAGTGGGCCGGCGTATCCGGCTTTGCTACGGAAGGAGACTTTATCGAAGTGCCTTCGCAGATGCTTGAAGAATTTTTCCGCGATGAGAAGTTGCTGCAGGCTTTTGCGAAGCACTACGAAACTGGCGAAGTTCTGTCGGCTGAAATTATCAGGAAGATGAAGCTGGCGGGGGCCTTCGGGCGTGCGGATTGGGTGCGCTCACAGCTTTACTACACGACCTTGTCGCTCGACTTGCACGATCAGAACCCTGCGTCTCTGGACCTTGACGAGGTGACGCGAAGTTTGTACCAGTCATTGCAGCCGTGGACATGGCTTGAAGGCAATCGGATGTACGCAAGCTTCGGCCACCTTACGGGCTATTCGTCGAATTACTATACCTACGCGTTCGACAAGGTCATTGCGCTGGATTTTTTCGGTCAATTCGACTCGGCCGATTTGTTGGGTTGCGATGCCGGGGCACGCTATCGGAAGCTGGTGCTGGAGCAAGGCGGCTCGAAGCCGGGGCGCCAAATGGTGCGCGACTTTCTCGGCCGCGACGAAGAGTTTGCAGCGTTCTCGAAGTGGCTCAACGAAGAATTTGACAGCCAGATTCTCGCTGTGGGGTAGCGCAGCCTTTAGTCGCGGAACTGTTGGTCTTTGGAAACAGATTTCAGAAACAATTGCCCGAAAGGCCGGGTTTCAGTGTGTCATGGGACTGCGAACCCTGTTTGTTGCATCAAACAGTTCAGAGGTTTTAGCGTTTGATGGATGCAACGGACTTTCGCCGCATTGCCCTGAGCTTTGACGGCGCTGAAGAAAGCTCGCACATGGGAGCCGCCGACTTTAGAGTTTCAGGCCGCATTTTCGCTACCCTGGCTTCTCAGCGATTGGGATACGGCAACCTGATGCTCACGCCTGAACTTCAGGCCGCCTTTGTTGCCGAACAGCCCGACATGTTTCTCCCGATCCCTGGCGGTTGGGGTCGCAATGGCGCGACACATATCCGATTGGCGGTAGCGACAGAAGATGTGCTCACCGGCGCTTTGCGAGCCGCCTGGAGGTTGCGTGTTGAGAAGAATGAGATCTCGCGGAACAGGGCTCGCGATTCCACGAAACGCCGCAGCGACGCACGCGCCAAAGACTTCGGGAGCATTCAGCTTGCGAAGCAGCGAAAGGCTGAGCTGAGGGCGCGCCTGACGACTCCTGAGTCCCTTCAAAGTGTAAAAGCGCGTTACGGGTTGGACGACTGAGTTGGGATGAGTCTGCCGGGTGCTGATTAAATTCCGGGCTCCGACTACGATTCGTGTCGCCGATTAGCGCGGAGGTGGGCGCGATGACATGTGTACGACGTTGCCCGCTTTGAACGCGCCTTTGCTGCAACCTGCAGGCCGCTCGTGCTTGCGGAGTTAACCCGAAACGATTAAGAATGGCGAGCGAACAAGTGCCCTACTAAAATGGTGACCACTACGCCAGCTCCACGGTCACCGCACTTGAAAGGCATCGGCCATGAAAATCGTGTTGCGCTTTGCATTGGTTTCTTTCTCTTTTGCCCTGGCCCTTCTTCCAGCGTTGGCTCAAACCGAACGCAAGACCACCGCCGGCCCGGGACCTGGCGCTGTTCCACAGGCCACTTTCTTTGTGCACCGTCTCGGCACCGACCACGCAGAAGGGATCACCACGCTCGATATGAACGGGGACGGCTTTGCGGATATTCTCAGCGGAGCCTACTGGTATGAGAATCCGGGATCGCAAGGCGGGGAGTGGAAACGACACCAATACCGCGAAGTCGGCATTGTGAACGAATTCGTCAACGACTGCGGCGAGTGGGCGATTGATGTGAATCATGATGGCGCACCTGACGTGGTAACTGCGGGCTGGATGCTGAACGGAATCTGGTGGTACGAGAATCCCAAGAAGCTCGGTGAGGAGTGGAAGAAGCATCTGATCACCAACAGCTATGACACAGAGGGCGGCTGGATGGCCGATATCAACGGCGACGGCAAACCCGATCTGATCTTCGCCCACTACGGCCACTCCGGAATTATCTGGATAGATTTCGCAGGAGCGGAACCCAAGGTGCATCACATTGGCTCGCGCGAGCAGGATGGACACGGCATCGGAGTGGCCGATATTGACGGCGATGGCCTGGCCGACATTCTCACCCCATCAGGCTGGTTCAAGCAGGTCGATGCGGCCAAGGAGCAATGGGAGTGGCACGGCGACTGGCAGATGGATGATGCAGGGTTTCCCATTATCGGCTACGACGTAAACAATGACGGCAGGATGGATGTGATTTACGGGCAGGGCCACAGCTATGGGCTCTACTGGCTTCAACAGGTGGGAGAAGGCGACGACCGCAACTGGGTCCGCCGCGCGATCGACGAGTCCTTTTCGCAGATTCACGCGCTGGCGATGGTGGACATTGATGGCGACAGCGAACTGGAACTGCTTGCGGGAAAGCGGTATCGCGGCCACTCGGGAAAGGACCCTGGGTCGTACGATCCGCTGGTTATCTACTACTACAAAATCAATCGGAACACTGGGGTGTTTACGCGTTACCCGATCAGCGTAAACGGCACCGCAGGGGCCGGCACACAGTTTGTGACCCTGGATATGGACGGCGACGGGGATACGGACATTGTGACCGCCGGAAAAACGGGTGTGCACTTTTTTGAGAATCTGAAAATCAACAAAATATCAAAGGAGCAACGCGAAAAAGAGATTCTTCTGGATAAGAACTGGCCATTCCCTGGCGAGGGGCCCGTAGTGCAGCAGGAAGAGGAGCCCAAGCAGTAGGGGAGGGGCTAATCGAGTCGGTCGCGAGTTTTGCACAGGGGAAGGGGCGCAGCGCCGACATTTCGGCTTGCGGAGAGCTCAAGCGGTCAAATTGCCCACGTAAAGAGCTCAAACGGCTGCATTTTCGGCGAGATGGATTGAGCTTGAAAAAAAACTTCATCTGCAAGGAGCAACTATTTCGACATTGCCGCATCTCACTTAGTAATTAGCAGAGGCTTCCTCGAATTTGGCCCTTCCAAGAAAGGTACTCTACTCCTTTTGAGAGTCCTGCAACGGACTCCATCTCTTGACCCCCTCTGGACCTCCCTCCCTTAATCGCCTCTCGAGCGGGCCTGCCGGAAGGCAGGCCCATTCGCTCTCTTCAGAGCGGATTGGCCTCCCGTTACAATCTAAGTGTGAAGCGCCCGAATTCCTCCCCAAAATCCCAGTCCGACAATGATCTCAAGGCGATTGACGCCCAGTTCTCGACTGGGGGATTGGTGCGGAACCGACGCGGAACGCCCGCCGGGATTACAACCGAACTTCGGCGGATACGACTGCAACGGATATCGAAAGAAGAACTTTCGGTCGATCCGCCAATGCCGAACAGAGCGCCAAATGGGGTAGAATTCCTGCACGATGCAGACTGGCAAAGGGGCGGAAAAGCCAAGATAGATTGGCTTTGGCACGGCTTCAGCACCCGTCTGGGCGGCGTTAGCCGATCTTACTGTGCTGAAGATTCGCCGGGCGAACTCAATCTCGGATTCACAGCTTCTGATTCACGGGATGCCGTGCTGGAGAATCGTCGGCGTCTGGCGGAGGCAGTTACTGGAAATCCGGCAACTCCCCTCGTAACCCTGCGCCAAATTCATTCCAATCTCACCGTCCTGTCTCACATTGCAGATTCAAACCGCCAGATGCCTCGCAAGGGTGACGGGCTCATTACCTCTGATCCTGGAGTATTGTTCGCTATTCAA
>Ga0207683_10000958_pt1 | contig 26455 bp, 24 predicted proteins | sample KBSM73metaG_FD_184333 | JGI IMG/M metagenome (GOLD analysis project Ga0207683, IMG submission 184333) | Miscanthus rhizosphere microbial communities from Kellogg Biological Station, Michigan, USA - KBS M7-3 metaG (SPAdes) (version 2) | ecosystem: Host-associated > Plants > Roots > Rhizosphere >... | reverse complement strand
ATCCGGTGCGCAGGAGCCAGATATCCCGCGGTGCACAGGACGTCGTGCGCAAGCTGCAACAGGCGGGCTTCAAGGCGTTCGTCGTCGGCGGCGCGGTGCGCGACCTTCTGCTCGGCATCACGCCGAAGGATTTCGACCTGGCGACCAACGCCACGCCCGAGCAGGTCAAGCCGCTATTTCGCCGCGCGTTCATCATCGGCAGGCGATTCCGGCTGGTGCACGTTCTCGCCGGGGCGGAGACGATCGAGGTCGCGACGTTCCGGTCGCGGCAAACCGGCGACGACATCGCCGACGAACATGGGCGGCTGCTGTCGGACAACGTCTTCGGCACGCAGGCACAGGACGCGGCCCGGCGCGACTTCACTATCAACGCCCTGTATTTCGATCCCACGACCGAGGAAGTCTGGGACTACGTCGGCGGTGTGGCCGACATCAAGGCGAGGCGGCTGCGGCTGATCGGCGACCCGGTTACACGCTACCGCGAAGACCCGGTCCGCATGCTGCGCGGGGCGCGCTTGGCCGCGAAGCTCGGCATCAGCATCGAAAAGAAGACCGCAGCGCCGATTCCGGTGCTGGCACCTCTGATCCACAACGTCCCTCCGGCGCGGCTGTTCGACGAGATGGAAAAGATCCTGCTGTCCGGTCACGCGGCCGAATCGGTCAAGAGTCTGCGCCGGCACGGACTGCATCACGGCGTGCTGCCGCTGCTCGACGTCATCCTCGAACAGCCGCTGGGTCAGCGCTTTGTCGATCTGGCGCTGGCCAACACCGACAAGCGCGTCGGCGAAGGCAAGTCGGTGACTCCGGCCTTCCTGTTCGCCTCGCTGCTATGGCACGAGGTTCTCGCCAGCTGGAACGCTGCGCAGCAGCGCGGCGAGCGCACGACGCCGGCGCTGTTCGAAGCGATGGATCGTGTGCTCGAGCAGCAGGCCGAGCGCCTGGCGATTCCGCGCCGATTCGAGGCAACGATCAAGGAAATCTGGGCGCTGCAGCCGCGCTTCGAACAGCGTGCCGGGCAGCGCCCGTTCCGCCTGCTCGAGCATCCGCGCTTTCGCGCCGCGTATGACTTTCTGGTTCTGCGCTGCGAAAGCGGTGAATTGCAAGGCGATCTCGCGGGTCTCGCCGACTGGTGGACGAAGTTCCAGGATGCCGATACCGCGGAGCGCGACCGGATGCTGAAGCCCGACGAGGCGCCGAAAAAGCGTCGCCGTTCCCGCAGCCGGGGACGCAAGCGCGAATCCGCGCCGAACGAAGCCGCAGCGGACGCCGCAGCCGAGGGCGAAGAAAGCGCCGAGTAGGCCGGTGCAGCATCGATTCCGGCATCTGCCCGGGGCCTCGCTAGCCTACGTAGGTATCGGCAGCAACCTTGCCCATCCGCGCCGACACGTCGCGCGCGCGGTCGCTGAAATGGCGCGCCTGCCGCGTACGCGAGTGGTCGCCCTTTCACCCAACTATCTGAGTGCACCGCTCGGAGCAAGCGCTCCGCAGCCTGACTACGTCAACGCGGTTGCTGCACTGGTTACGTCGCTGGCGGCGCCTGCCTTGCTGAAGCAGATGCGAGCGATCGAGCATCGCCACGGCAGGCCGCCAGCGAAGCAACGCCTGCGCAACGCCGCGCGGACGCTCGACCTCGATTTGCTACTATTCGGCCGTCGCCGTTCGCGACAACGACAGCTGACCTTGCCCCATCCACGCATGCATCAGCGCGCGTTCGTGCTGAGGCCGTTGCTGGACGTCGCGCCCGCGGCGGTCATTCCCGGCCGTGGCGCCGCTCGCCGCTGGCTGCGCGGACTGCACGGACAGCGCATTGCCCGGACGCGCCGCCACACCCGGTTGTAGCGACAGGCTGCCATGGATCTCGAGAAATGCCGCTACATCGTCGTCGAGGGCCCGATCGGCGCGGGCAAGACCAGCCTCGCCCGAACGCTTGCGGTCTCGCTCGGCGCCGACACCTTGCTCGAGGCGCCGGACGAGAATCCCTTCCTCGCCCGGTTCTACGAGGACATGCGCCGTTTTGCGCTGCCGACACAGCTCAATTTCCTTTTTCAGCGCGTCGACCAGCTGCGCGGATTGGCGCAGCTCGACATGTTCGCCCGGCATACGGTCGCCGACTTCCTGCTCGACAAGGATCCTCTGTTCGCGCGGCTCAATCTTTCCGACGACGAATTCGCGCTCTACGACAAGGTATATTCGCATCTGAAGCTGCAAACGCCGACGCCCGATCTGGTGATCTATCTGCAGGCGCCGGTGACGACGCTGATCGAGCGCGTGCACAGGCGCGGTGTCGGTTACGAGCGGGGGATATCCGAGCATTATCTGGCGCGGCTGGCCGACGCGTACAGCCGCTATTTCTACCAGTACGCCGGCGCCCCGCTGTTGATCGTCAATAGCGAGCGCCTTAACTTCGTCGACGAGCCCGGCCATTTGCAGCTGCTGCGCAGCCGTATCGGCACGATGCGCGGACAACGCGAATTCTTCAATCTCGGCGCAAGCTAGCTTGCCGCTAGCCAATCGCGCAGCCGCCGCTCACTCGGTTTTGGGCCGCACGCGCGGCCGTCGCAGCGCCAGCGTGTTGCCCGCGATCGCGAGCACCACGCCCAGCGCGCCGACCCAGGTCCAGCGATAGCCTTCGAACAGGGTCGACAGCGCCAGCGCGATCACCGGCGTTGCCACCGCCGTGTAGGCAGCGCGCGCCGCACCGATGCGTCTCAGCAAGGTCAGATACGCACCGAATGCGATGACGCTGCCGAACAGCGCCAGATAGCCGAGCGATAACAGATAGCCGGGCCGCGCGTCGAACGTCCAGTCGACGCCATGGACCGACGCCGCCACGGCCGCGACGATGGCGCCGTAGGTCATGCCCCAGGCGTTGCCGGCCAACGTCGGTATTCCCGCGCGCTGGTTGCGCTGGGCGATCAGGTTGCCGCCGCTGGCGATGATGGTCGCGCCCAGCCCAAACGCGATGCCGTAAGCCGCCGTGCCGCCGCCGCGCGCCTCAACGAGCTCCGGCAGAAACAGCAGAGCGACCCCGCCAACGCCCATCGCCGCAGCAACGAAAGTCCGTGCGGTCAGCGGGGTGCCGAAGAACACGCGCATGCCGATCGGGTTCAGGAACACGATCGTCGAAAACAGCACCGCGACCAGGCCCGAAGTCACGAAGTGCTCGGCCCAGTAGACGCCGACGTAATTCAATCCGAAGAGCGTTACGCCTACCGCGACCAGATACGCGTGGTCCCGCCGCGAAAAGTGAAGCGAGCGTCCTGTCCCCACACACCAGGCCGCCAGCAAGACCGCCGCGAGCGCGAAGCGATACGCGACCGAGACTTCGGGAGCGACGCCAGTCAGCTGATACTTGATCGCAAGCCAGGTCGATCCCCAGATGGCCGATGGGACGGCAAACAGCCCGATGGCTCCGATTCGCATGCGCTTCAACGTCGGCTCGACGCGGCTGGCCTGCCTGCGTCGATGGTTGTACGCAACAAGCCGAATGCGACGATGCCGACGGCTGCGGGCTGCGTCGGCAGCTTGTGGCCCACTGCATTCGCGATGGCGCGACGGAACAAACGATACACGGTAACGAAAGGATGGCGCTGCAAGCGCGACCCGGAAGCTTACCGCAGCCAAAGCGGCCGCCATCGCCCGTTTCGCCTATCGGCATGGAACTTGCTCAATCCAGGGCGAAAACCGGACTGGGTCGGCAGCTTGCACGTGCTCGACCGGCATCGGTTACTTTTCGCTCGAGGCTGTCATGAGGATTTCGACTTTGATCGCTGCGGTAGCCGGACTGATCACTGGCGCGCTTGTGTTGCTGGCGGCGCCCTGCGCGCTCGCGCTTTCGCTCGGCGACGCCGAGCCACAATCGTCGCTTGGCCAGCCGCTGCGCGTCGTCGTCCCGATCGAAGCCTCCAAAGCTCAGTCGCTGACCGCCGCATGCGTCCACGTCATCGCCGATGCGGCCGGCGGCAGCGGTCCGCCGAGGCTACTGACGGGCAGAGTCACTATTGATCGCACCGCGGCCGGACCGCAGCTCCTGGTGACCACTGCGCGGTCGGTAAACGACCCGGTCGTACGGCTCGCCGTACAAGCCGGATGCGATGGGACCACCCGCCGCGACTACGTCTTGCTGCTCGATCCACCGGGCGCCACCGCCACCACCGCGGCCGTCGCCTATCGCCGCGCGGAAACGACGCCTGATGCCACGGCAGCTGCAGTCACAGCCGCTGCACATCGCCGCGAGGAAACGACGGTTGTTGCGACGAGTGCTTCGCCGCGCACGGTGAAGCCGGCGCCGAGCGGCTTTGTCCGCGTCGCGACCGCACCGTCTGACGCTTCAACTCGCGAGGCGGCTCCCAAGATCGCCGCGATCGAACCGGTGCGCCAGCCTGCGACGATGCTGTCGAGCTCGGGCGGAGGCTCCTTCATTGCCGAAGCGGCGGCGGCCGGATTGCCGCGCTCGTCGTCGAGCCAGGCCGGGTTGACGACCGACGATGTCGAATTGCCGGTTGCACCTTGGTGGCCGCTAGCGGCCGCATTGCTGGTCGTCGGCGCGCTTGCGCGGTGGCTGGTGCCGATGCGTCGCCGTTCATTGGAACCGCCCGCCTGGGTTGCGCCGACGGCGCGCACTGAGCCCAACACTGCGATTTCCGGCGCAAGCACTTCGAAGACTTTTGGCAAGACAGGGCACTTCGCCGCGATGACCGAGCCCGGCCCCGAATTCCCGCGCGGTACCGCGCAGGCCGAGCGCACGGCAACTGGAGGGCCGACAACGACCAGGTCGCGCCCAGGCGCAGTCAAGGGCGCTGCGACGATCGAGGATCACCGCTTCGCCGAGTTCGACGCCGACCTGCTGGAGGAACAGACGATCCGGGCAGAGTGGGCCAAGGCCGTCAGCGACGGCGCAATCGACATCGGCAGCGATTCCATTCTCAAGGCGATCGACGAGGCCGAACGCGAAACCCAGGGCGCTCCGGCGCATCCGGCACAGGTCGCGCTCGACCGTTCGCTCGACGACGAACTGCTGCCGAACAAGGGGCGCGGCTGACGTCGAGCTCAGCGCCGCGCTTCGACCGGCGTTCAGGTCGCAATCGCAGCTATTTCCTTGCAGGCTCGATCAGCGCGCCGGCCTTGAGCTCGGCTCGAGGGTCGAGCACCGCCGTATCGCCGCTTTTGGCGTCGCCGCGGAACGCAGTCAACTCGCCGAGTTTGCGGCCCGTCGTCACCGCCACTTCCACCGCCCTGTCCTCACGAATCACGTAGAGGACTATCCTGCCGTCGCGCGTCGTCAGCGCACGCCGGTTCACCGCGGTTAGCGGCAGCTGCTGCTCCGCGGTGATCGGCTGTGAAAGAAACAGGACCCTGGCGCTCACTTCCGGCAGCACGCGCTGATCGATGGCGGCAAAATGGACCTTCACCGTCGCCTTCGCGCGGTCGACGCTGGGCACGATACGCGCGACGGTGCCGGCAAAACGCGCGTCGGGCAGCGCGTCCAGCACGATCTCGCAAGGCTGGCCGACACGAATCTTGGCCAGGCCCGCTTCGGAGACCTCGGCCTCGACTTCCAGCGTGCTCATGTCGGCGATGCTCGCCACCACGCGCTTGGAATCAGCCGTCGACGAAAACGGGGTCACTAGATCGCCGACATCGGCGCCCTTCGAAAGGATGACGCCGTCGAATGGCGCGCGGATCAGCATGTCCTGCTTCGCCTTGACGTCGCGGCCGTCCAGCCGCGCGATGATCTCGCCCGCCTTGACTCGCGAACCTGCGGCCACGCCCAGCCATTCGAGGCGGCCGGAAACTTTCGACGATATCGCGGCTTTGCGGGGCGCGACGACGTAGCCCGTCGCATCGAGCACCACGAACTGCTGCGAAGGGTATACGGTAACGACCGGCGTCGTCGCCACGCTCGTGGCGCGGGGCCGCGCCGCATACCATGCCAAGGCGCCGACGGCGATCGTCGCGATGGCGGCCAGCAACAACCAGCGGCCCCCGCCTCGACCGCGCGTAGCCAGTGCGCTCACCCGCAGAGAAAGGGCTCTATCGCCGCCGCCACGCTCGCCGGTTGATCGTGGTGCAGCATATGCCCGGCGTCGGCGATCGTCGTCATGCGGCCGTCGCGAAAGCTCGCGACCCGACGCTCGAGGCCCGCACTATCCTCGCCCAGCCAGCGCGGCACGAACGAATCGCTGGCGGCGACCCACAGCACCGGCGCCGTCACGCGTTGCCATGCTGCGCGCACCTCCTCGGCGCGGTAGACGGTCGGGAAAGGCAGCTTGTGGCGAGGATCCGAGCGCAGGCGGGCACTGCCGTCGGGCAGGGCCTCCGCCCAGTGTGCGGCGAGAAACTCCGCGTGGTCGCGTGCCATGCGCGGATTGTTCTTCTGCAGCCGGTCGGCTACCGCCGCGAGATTCGCATACGGCGCGAACGACGGCGGATCGCGCAGCGCGTCGAGCCACTTCAACAGCTTGTCGGGTGCGAGCTCGGGCTTCTCGGCGGGAATGCCGAAGCCTTCGAGCGAAACCAGCCGCGCGATGCGCTGCGGCCGCGCGCCGCCATAGATGCAGGCGACGTTGCCGCCGAGGCTGTGTCCGACGACACGCGCCGGGTCATCCGGAGTGAAATGCTCGAGCAGGGCGTCGAGATCGGCCACGTAATCGGCGAACCAGTAGCCGTCTTGGCACCACGCGCTTTGCCCGAAACCGCGCCAGTCCGGCGCCAGCACGCACCAATCGCGCGCCAGTGCGTCGACCAGAAACTGGAACGACGCACCGACGTCCATCCACCCGTGCAGCATGAAAAGTTTCGGCGCTGCGGCATCGCCCCAGCTTCGCACGTGGTACGAGAGCCCGCGCACCGCGAGGAATTGCGAGGTGGAAGGCGTCATGGCCGCGCGGCCGCGCCGGTCACTGCGATCCTCGCTCCGCCGTCATTTCTTCTTGCACAGGAAGTTTCCATCCTGCCATCCGGTGCGGTACTGGCCGTCGCTTTTGAAACGCACCGGATCCTTGTGCTCGACGTTGCCGATGCTCGCACACCCGTCGGCGTAGCCTTGCCGATAGGGCAACGGAAAGCCCTGCAGATTGACGTTGGCGGGGGGATTCGGATTCTTCGTCGGCGGCGCCTGCGGCTTGGGGGGCGCCGCCGGCTCCGTGCCCGGTCCCGTCGGCGAAGGAAACTGATTGCCCGGCGACGACAACGGCGGCGGGGCCGAGGCGCAGGCGGCGAGAACAAGCGCAATTGCTAATGCGCCGAGGGCGCGGCGCGCCGGTATCTGCAAGGTGGCGATCATCGGGGTCGGCGGCGGAAGCGAGTAAAATTGTACCTTATGAGCGCGTCCGCGGCCGTCCCGCTGTTCATCCATCTGCGCCTGCACAGCGAGTACTCGATTGTCGACGGCATGGTGCGCATCGATGACGCGGTCGATGCCGCCGCGGCCGATCGAATGCCGGCGCTTGCGCTGACCGATCTGGCCAACGTTTTCGGCATGGTCAAGTTCTACAAGGCAGCGCGTTCGCGCGGCGTCAAGCCGATCATCGGTTGCGATGTCTGGGTTACGCACGAAAAGGAGCGCGACGCGCCGCATCGCTTGCTGTTGCTCTGCCAGTCGCGTTCGGGCTACCTGCGGCTGGCCGATTGGCTGACCCGCGCGCATCGCGCCAACCAGCACCGCGGCCGCCCGGAACTGCGGCGCGAGTGGTTCGCCGATGGCACCGAAGGCCTGATCGCGCTGTCGGGATTCGCCGGCGGCGAAGTCGGCCAGGCGCTGGCGCAGGGGAATGCAGCGGCGGCCGGCGTCGCGGCGACTGCGTTGGCCAGCGCGTTTCCCGGCCGCTTTTATCTCGAGGTGCAGCGCGCCGGCCATCCCGACGACGAAGCGCTGACCGCCGCGACGGTGCGCCTCGCGAGCGCGCTGACGCTGCCGGTCGTTGCGACGCACCCGGTGCAGTTCGCGACGCGAGGCGAATTCCGCGCCCACGAGGCGCGCGTCTGCATCGCCGAGGGGCACGTGCTCGCCGATCCGCGGCGGCCGAGACGCTTCACGCCCGAGCAGTATTTCAAATCGCAGGCCGAGATGGCGCAACTGTTCGCCGACGTGCCGCAGGCGCTGGCCAACAGCGTCGCGATCGCGCAGCGCTGCAGCCTGACGATTCCGCTCGGCAAGAACTATTTGCCGGCGTTCCCGACGCCCGACGGAATCAGCATCGAGCAGCATCTGCGCGACCAGGCAGCCTCGGGCCTCGAACGGCGGCTCGCCGCGCTGTATCCCGATCCGGAAGCGCGAGCGCAGAGACAACCCGAATACGCGGCGCGGCTTGAGTTCGAGGCCAGGACGATCATTCAAATGGGTTATGCCGGCTACTTTCTGATCGTCGCCGACTTCATCAACTGGGCGCGCGGGAACGGCGTGCCGGTCGGGCCCGGGCGCGGTTCCGGCGCCGGCTCGCTGATCGCCTACAGCCTCGGCATCACCGATCTGGATCCCCTCCGCTACACGCTCCTGTTCGAGCGTTTCCTCAATCCGGAGCGCGTGTCGATGCCGGACTTCGACATCGACTTCTGCCAGGACGGCCGCGACCGCGTCATCGACTACGTCAAACAGAAGTACGGAGCCGAATCGGTCTCCCAGATAGCGACCTTCGGCACGATGGCGGCCAAGGCGGTGGTGCGCGACGTCGGCCGGGTCCTCGACCTTCCATACAGCTTCTGTGACGGCATCGCCAAACTGGTTCCATTCCAGCCCGGTCGCGCGGTGACGCTGAAGCGGCGCGGCGGCGACGCGCCGCCGAATGTCGTCTACGCGCGCGAGGTCGAGCCGCTGCTCAACGAGCGCGAGGCGGCCGAAGAGGAAGTGCGCGAGCTCTTGAGCCTGGCCGAGCAGCTGGAGGGCCTGCCGCGCAACGTCGGCATGCATGCCGGCGGGGTGCTGATCGCTCCGGGCAAGCTGACCGATTTCTGCCCGCTTTATACGCAGCCGGGCTCCGACGCGCTGGTTTCCCAGTTCGACAAGGATGACGTCGAGCTCGTCGGTCTGGTCAAGTTCGACTTTCTGGGACTGACGACGCTGACGATCCTCGACTGGACGCTGCGTTACATCCGCATGCTCGATCCCGGGTCGACGCTGACGCTCGATACGCTGCCGCTGGACGATCAGCGCGCTTATGACATCTTCCGAAGCGGCAATACGACGGCGGTGTTCCAGTTCGAATCGCGCGGGATGCGCGAGCTCCTGCTGCAGGCGCCGCCGAAGCGCTTCGACGACGTGATCGCCCTGGTCGCCCTCTATCGCCCGGGGCCGATGGAGCTCATCCCCGACTACGTGCGGCGCAAGCAGGGCGCCGAGCGCTTCGAGTACGTCGATCCTCGCCTCGAGCCTATCCTGGCGCCGACGCACGGCGTGATGGTCTATCAGGAACAGGTGATGCAGATCGCGCAGGTGATCGGCGGCTACACGCTGGGCGCCGCCGACCTGCTGCGCCGCGCGATGGGCAAGAAGCTTCCCGACGAAATGGCCAAGCATCGCCAGGGCTTCACCGCCGGCGCCATCGATCGCGGCCTGACCTCTTCCAAGGCGACTCAGCTTTTCGACCTGATGGAAAAATTCGCCGGCTACGGCTTCAACAAGTCGCACGCCGCCGCATACGCGCTGATCGCCTACCAGACCGCATATTTCAAGGCGCATCATCCGGCCGCATTCATGGCCGCCAACCTGTCGGCGATGATGGACGATACCGACAAGCTGCGCCAGTTCTACGACGACGCGACAGCGCTCGGCCTGTCGATATTGCCGCCCGACGTCAACGCGTCGAATTACCGCTTCGAGCCGGTCGACGGCGAGCGTATCCGCTACGGCCTGGGCGGAATCAAGGGTACCGGCCGCGCCGCGATCGAGGCGATCGTCGCAGCGCGCGCGAAAGCGCCGTTCACCGACCTGTTCGATTTCTGCCGCCGCGTCGACAAGCGCAGCGTCAATCGACGGGCCATCGAGGCGCTGATCCGTGCCGGCGCGTTCGATGCCGTCGACACAAGGCGCGCAAGCCTGCTCGTATCGGTCGGCGCTGCGCTCGATCATGGCGAGCGGGCCGAGCGTGCGGCCTCGCAAGTGTCGCTGTTCGGTGAAGAAGGCGGCGCGGGACCGGCAGCACCGGCCTTGATCGCCGCGCGCGAGTGGTCGGAAGCCGAGCGGCTGGCGCAGGAAAAGACGAGCCTCGGGTTCTACCTGTCGGGCCACCCGTATCACGCGCACGCGGCCGAGCTCTCCCGGCTGGTGCAGCAGAGCTTGAGCGCGCTGAAGCCTACGCAGACTCCAGTGCGCATCGCCGGCATCGTCGTGCAATTGCGCACGCAAACGTCGCGCCGCGGCAAGATGGCGTTCGTGACGCTCGACGACGGCCGCGACCAGCCGGAGATCGTCATCTTCAACGAAACCTTCGATGCCAATCGCCATCTGCTGCGTGAGGACGCTGTGCTGGTCGCCGAAGTGAAGGTCCAGCAGCGCGTCGGCGACGATGGCCAGGTGCAGGGTTTGCGCATCATCGCCGATGCCGTCTACGACCTCGCGGGCGCGCGGCGGAAATGGGCGCGCGCGCTGCGTCTCTCATGCAACGGCTCGAGCTCGGCGCAGCGCCTGTTCGATCTGATCGAGCCGTTTCGCCGCGGACACTGCCCGGTGACGATCAATTACTCCAACCAGGCGAGCGGCGGCGACATCGAGCTGGGTAGCGACTGGCGGGTGAACCTGGACGAGCACCTGCTCGCCGGCCTGCGCGAATGGCTGGCACCGGAGAACGTGACCGTCGTTTACTAGGAGAGTTCGCGCGCGACCGGCGGCGTGCGCGGACTTCCCTGCCCCTCGATGCTAGACGACATCCTCGGTCGCTACCGGTCGTTTCTGCGCCTGCCGGATGTCGCACGGCTGCTCGCGACCGCGCTGATCACACGGCTGCCGATAGCCAGTCTAACGCTGGCGATGCTGATGCACCTGCGTGCGCTGACCGGATCGTTCGCGCTCGCTGGTCTGACCGTCGGCGTCGATCTCGCGGCGTCGGCCATCGCCGCCCCCGTGCTGGGACGCATCATCGACCGCCGCGGACCGCGCGCCGTGATGCTCGTTACCGGCATCGCCTGCCCGGTGGCGCTGGTCTTCATACTGCTGGCGGACCGGCTGGCCCTGTCGGTCGCAGCCCTCGTGGCCGCCGCCGCGATCGCAGGCGCGTTCGCACCGCCGGTCACCGTCCTGACCCGCACCGTGTGGCGCTACCGCTTCGACGATCCCGCCGAGCGCAAGACCGCTTTTGCCCTCGATGCGGTGTTGATCGAGCTCGCTTTCACGCTGGGGCCGGTGCTCGTCGCCGTGCTGCTGGCCATCGCGTCGCCGCGCATTGCCTTCGCCGCGGCCGTGCTCCTGGTCGCGCTCGCCGTGCCGGTGTTCGCCCTCTCGCCGGCGCTGAAATACTGGCGCCACCAGCCCGGCGTCGAGCGGCGCCTGCTCGGGCCGCTGGCCGATCTGCGCCTGCTCACCGTTTATGCGGTGACGTTCCTGCTGATGTTTTCGCTGGGCCTGCTCGAGATCGGCTACGCCGGCTTCGCGACTGCCGCGGCAATGCCGGCGTTCGCAGGCATCCTGATCGCGATCAATTCGATCGGCAGCGGCACTGGCGGCCTGCTTTATGGCGGCGCGCAGCTCGCGATGCCGGTCGAGCGGCAGTTGCCACGATTGCTGCTGCTCGTCGTGCTGCCGCTGGCGGCGCATACGGTGACGAGCTCGCCGTGGCTGCTTGCCGCGCTGGCGCTGGTCGCCGGCGTCGGCATCGCTCCGGCGCTGACGGTGGTGATGCTGCTGATCAGCGCCAACGCGCCGTCGCGCTACGCAACCGAGGCATTTACCTGGTCGACAACATTCCTCGTGGGCGGCCTCGGCGCCGGTCACGCGCTTGGCGGCAGGATCGTCGAAGGCTACGGCGCACGCGCCGTGTTCGCCGTCGCGGCGGGCGCCGCTGCGGCGGCGGCGATCAGCGCGATCGGCGTGCGCCAGCGCAAGCCGGCTCCCGTCGATCGGTAGCCGGGCGTTTTCGGATCGCGGCCGAAACGGCGCGATCCCGTACGGTCGAGCCCGCCGTTGCGGTTAAGTCCGCCGTTGCGGTTAAGTCTTTCGAGAGCGGGTGCGCGCCGCCTTCCGGGCCGCGGCCGAACGCGCCGCCGGGCCACGTTTCCTGGCCACCGCCTTCGCATGCCGCGACAGGGCGGTCGGGCTTGCGGCACTGCTGCCTTCGCGCTTCAGCGCGTCGGTCGTCGCCCTCGATCGCCGCGGCGAAACAGCGGCCTTGCGTTTGCCGGCGGTGGTGGCGAGCTTCGCGCTGCGGCGAGTCTTTGCCGGCGCCTTGCCCTTGGCCGGCGGCTTGAGCGCAACGCCTGCCCGGCGCGCCTTCGACAAGCCGATGGCGATCGCCTGCTTCGCCGACCGGGCCCCGTGCTTGCCTTCGCGCACGTGCTCCATCTCCTCGCGGACGAACTCGCCGGCCTGCGTGCTCGGCGCCTTTCCTTCGCGCTTGTCTTCGGCTGCGCGCTCCAGTGTCTTCCGTTCAGGCATGGTTTTCTCCTTCGCTTCGAATCGTGATCGAGTAAAGCTTACAAGCAACAGCAATAGTTGCCGGGCGACGCGCAAGGCGCCGCCGCCCCGAAGCCGCGGCCGGTCAGCCGCGCTCGCAGGCGGAATGGCCGCAGGCGCAGCCACCTGGTGCAGACGACTTGTTCCCGGCGTTTTGCTCGCAATAGTCGGAGCAATACTTCTTGCCGGGCGCGACATCGCACATGCACCCTGGGTGAGCGCACTTGCTGTAGCTGATCGATCCCATCGAACCGTGCATTGGCGCCATCGCTCGTCTCCTGTAAAAAGCGCGCAACCAGGCTTGCCTGAAGCAGCGGCAGCAAAAAACGTTCCGGGAATCGCCGCCGTAGTGCCCGCGGTGCCCGCGGTGCGCGCCGTCCCGAGGGCGAGCGCGTCACGAATGGGCGCGGCTGTCCGCGGCGCTCAGTGGACGCGCTCGAGCCTGTAGACGAAATGCTTGGTGTCGCCGAAAAAGGACCAGCGGAAATACTTCTCGTGGTAGTAGAGCTTGACCTTCGCGTTGATCGCGATCGCTTCGTCGATATCCTTGCGAACCGCGTCATCGCCATCGCGCACGCTGAAGTCCCACAGCCGCGTGGCTGTGCCCAACGTTGGATCCTGCTGCAGGAAGCCGAAGTCCAGCGTCCCCTCCCAGGTCTTGAACACGTACCCCGAGCGCGACAGCTTGATCACCTGACCGACGCGGTACCCGTCGCTGTAGTCGGCGGCAAAGGCGATCCAGGCCGCGCCGACCACCACGGCGACAAAGACCAGAAGTGCGATGAGCTTTTTCATCAACGGATCGGACGAGAGGGCGGCCAAGTGTAGCCCGGATGCAGGGCGAAGGGTACGCGGGGCCCGGGCTACAATGCTTGCCTAGCGACCGGTGACTCCGCCAGCGATGCCTAACGCCATTCCCGCCGTCATGCACTACGTCCTCGCTCGCGAGCCGGGGCCGCCCGAGGTTCTGGCGCTCGCAGAGTCGGCGACGCCCGTCCCGAAACCGGGAGAAGTGCTGATCGAGGTCGATTACGCCGGCGTCAATCGCCCGGACTGCATCCAGCGCGCGGGACACTATCCGCCGCCGCCTGATGCCTCGCCGATCATCGGACTGGAGGTGGCCGGCACCGTCGTCGCGCTGGGCGAAGGCGTCACCGAATGTCGCCTCGGCGATCAAGTCTGCGCGCTGACCCCGGGCGGCGGCTACGCCGAGTATTGCGCGACACCGGCGGCGTGGTGCTTGCCCTACCCGGAAGGCCTGTCCGCGCTCGAAGCCGCGAGCCTGCCGGAAAACTACTTCACCGTCTGGAACAACCTGTTCGACCGCGTTCATCTGGAGCGGGGCGAAACAGTGCTGATCCACGGAGGCTCGGGCGGCATCGGACTGGCGGCGATCCAGCTCGCGCACGCGATCGGCGCCACCACCATCACGACCGTCGGCAGCGACGACAAGGCGGCGTTCTGCAAGACGATGGGCGCCGACCACGCGATCAACTACCGGCAGCAGGACTTCGCCGTCGAGGTCGCGGCGCTTACCGGCAAGCGTGGCGTCGACGTCATCCTCGATATCGTCGGCGGCGACTACATCGAGAAGAACCTCAAATGCCTGGCGCTGGAAGGCAGGATGGCAATCATCGCGTTTCTGCAAGGCAGTCGAGTCACCGTCGACTGGCGCCACATCATGATGAGGCGGTTGACCATAACCGGCTCGACCTTGCGCGCGAGTCCGGCGGCGAGGAAAGTGGCGCTGGCGCGTTCATTGCGCGAGAACGTCTGGCCGCTGTTCGCCGCGCGCAAGCTGAACCCGGTCATCCATCGCGTCTTTCCGTTGGCCGAAGCGGCCGCCGCGCACCGGCTGATGGAATCCAGCGCCCACATCGGCAAGATCATGCTGGCCGTGCGGCCGTAGCGGCGCGAGCGGTTCGCGGCCCCGGCGCGACCATCCCCGTCGAGTCAGTAGGTCGCCCGCCCGCCCGACAGGTCGAACACCGCGCCGGTGGAGAACGAACAGTCGGCGGTGCAAAGCCATGCGACGAGCGCCGCGATTTCGTCGACGGTCCCGAACCGCCCCAGCGGAATCTTCGACAGCATGAAGTCGATGTGCTGCTGCGTCATCTGATCGAAGATCGCCGTTTTGACCGCCGCAGGCGTCACGCAGTTCACCCGCACGCCGGATTTGGCGAGCTCCTTGCCCAGGGACTTGGTCAGGCCGATGACTGCGGCCTTCGACGCACTGTAGGCGCTCGCGTTGGCATTGCCTTCTTTGCCGGCCACCGACGCGATGTTGACGATGCGTCCGTAATTCCGCGCGAGCATCAGCGGGACGACCGCCCGGTTGCAGTGGAAAACGCCGTTCAGGTTGATGTCGATTACCTGGCGCCAGGCATCGACCGGATACTCCCATGTCGTCGTGTTCGGCCCGGTGATCCCGGCCGAGCAGACGAGCGCATCGATCCGTCCCAGCGCCGCGGCCGTCGCCTGCGCGGCGGCGGCGACGCCATCGGCGTCGGCGACATCGACTCTGCGTACATCGGCGCCCTGCCCCAGCGTCGCCGCAGCTTGTTCCAGCGCGCTCGGATCGCGGTCCCACAGGCTCACTCGTCCGCCGCTGGCCAAGAGGCGCTGCGCAACCGCGAGCCCGATGCCGGTCGCGCCACCGCTGATGATGGCGACTTGGCCATCGAAGTCCAGTCGATTCATTGCTGCGCGTCCGTTCTAGCTCGTCGCGAATCGTAGCACGCGCCGGCATCGCGCCGCCGTAGCGGTTACCGAGCCGCTGGCGCTCGCCCTCGGGTACCGCTCAGGCGATTCCTACATTCAAATCGGACGACCGCTGATACCGCAAGCCGCGGTGCGAGTCGATAGTGGATCCTGTTCATGATGACCGGCGCTTCGCTGCGCCGGCGAATTGGATTGAAGTTTCAACGACCGATGAGGAGATAGTGATGGAAGAAAGCCAAGTTCGATCCACCCCGTACAATCCGAAGATCGAAAACGCCGCTCAGCAGGCGCACCAGAACGTCGACCGTGTCGCCGACAAGGCCGTATCGGGTGTCGGACGGGCCAGCGACTCGGTGCACCGCGCCGTCAACACCACCGCGGACAAGGCGGCCTCCGCCGCGGAGTGGGCGAGCCAGGTGCCGGAGAAGGCCCGGCGTGCGCGGGGCGCAATGACCGATGCGGCATGCGACACGATTCGGGCGCGGCCGCTGACAACCGTATTCAGCGCGCTAGCGGCGGGTTACGTGCTCGGACGCATCGCTCGCTGGTAGGCGTCGGTTCCGCCCTGCCGCGCCTTGGCGCGGCTCGCGAGTAAAGCGACGGCGTTGCGCGCAGCGCCGTTCGCTTGTTTCAGGCTGGGGCCGCAGACTTGTGCAATACGCCCGCGGAGTCGACGGCGAGATACTCAACGCCCTGACGGGCAAGGAATGCCTCGGCCTCGCCCTCGAAAAGCATCGCAATCGTCGCGCAGCTTCCGGCAAGCACGCATAGCGGCGCGATGACGCTGACCGACTGCCAGCGCGTGACCGGCTGCCCGGAGCGGGCGTCGATGATATGGCAATAACGGCGTCCGCCGGCGTCGAAAAACCGCTGGTAGTCGCCGCTGGTCGCCACTGCTCCACCGTGGATTTCCACCGTCGCCATCACTGCGTCGGCTTGACGCGGATGCGAAATGCCCACGCGCCAGGGTGATCCGTCCTGCTGCGGACCGGCGGCGCGAACGTCGCCGCCAAGATTGGCAAGCGCGTGCAGCGCGCCACCGTCGTAGCAGATCGTCGCCATCCTGTCCGCCGCGTATTCCTTGCCAATCCCGCCGAAATCGATCTCCATGCCGGGTCGCGGCAGGCGCACGCTCCGTCGGGTCCATTCGACATCAGGCCAGTCGATCAGCGCGAGCGCCGCCGCGATTTCGTCCTGGTCGGGCAGTCGCGTTGGTGAACGGCGAAAATCCCACGCCCGGCGAAGCACGCCGGAGGTGATGTCGAAGCGGCCGGCGCTCAGCCGATGGCAGTGATCGGCATAGCACAGCAATGCGTAGGTCTCGGCATCGATCGCTACCGCCGCGCCGCCCGCGGCGCGATTGATCCGGGCGGTCACGCTGTCGTCGCGATAGCGCGAATACTTCGCCTCGATGCGTCGCACATCGGCTATCGCGGCTTCGGCCAGCGTACCCGCGCGGCTTTCGTCGTCGTGCCAGAGCTGCAACTCGTTCGGCGAGGCCATTGCGTCAAAGCCGAAACGGAATAGCGGCATCGCGTAACTATGCCCGAGGCCCGGCCGCCGCGGTCGAATCGCGCCGCTTTAGAACGTCTTGCTGACGCCCGTCTGGATCCAGCGCGCCGACAGCGGCTCGAGCCCGGGGCTGCCCCCGCCGGGCCGCCAGTCCGAGCGCTGCCGGTAGAACTCGACTTTGACATCGACTTGCCAGCCGCCGGGCAGCAGCTTGGCGACAGTGACCCCCGGGTTCAGCGCGCCGAACGCCGACAGCCGTGTATCCGCCGTATACGGCTCGCCAAACGAAAATCCCTGCGGGAACGGCGGGTCGAAATAGAAATCCGCCGCGGCCTGCGTGTAGTAGCGCAATCCGGGTTTTATCGACCAGCCGTCCGCCAGCGGCTGATGCCAGGCCGCCTCGACCGTGTGTGAATCGCTGCCGAACGAATCACGCGCGTAACGATAAGACAGCGACAGCGTCGCGTCGGATTGGAGGAGGTGCTGGTTGTACCGCGTGAGCCAGGCGAGGATGCGCCTGCCGTCGGGACGGGTGTCGAGCGTCTTGTACGGATCGGAGTAATAACCGTGTCCTACCGACCAGGTCAGGTTCGACTGAACGATCGCTTCGGGCGAGAGTGCCTGGGTTACGCCGAGCAGCAAGTCGACGGTGCGCCTGTGCTTGCCTTCGGCGACGCCGTTCGTGCTGTTGATGTCGTCGCTCGCTCCGCCGACGCCGAACGCGTAGGTGCGATTGCGGTCGTCGCTCGATACGCGGACGTCCAGCGAAAGCGCGCGAGAAAGATAATCGCGTTCGGACGAAATCGCGGCTCCGGCACCGACCGCCGCGCCCTCGAAGTACTTGGTGAGCTTCACATTGCCCGCAGTGCGATAGTCGGTCACACCGCCCTTGCCCGACGCGCCGGAAAGCGTGTTGTGATACAGCGGCGACGCCCCCGAGATGCTGTCGTAGACTAGCGAGCCTTCGGCGGCGAGCGAGTCGGAAAGCGGTTTGAGCAGATACAGCGAGGGGCTGTGCACATGAATCCGGTCGCCCCCCGGCTGCCAGTCGCGATAGTCGACGTACTTGAGCGCGAAGAGACTCTGGTCCGGCGCGGTCTGCGCGAGCGCCGACGCCGGCATGACACCCGGGAGCGCGAGCGCGGCCGCAAGCAGAGCGCCGGCGGGACTCGCCGGAGGAGCTACGCGTGGGCCGGTGTCCTCGCCTTCAGTTGCAGCCACAACCGCCGCCGCCGGCGCCATAGCCTCCGCTGCCGGCTTCCTTGCTCGTGTAGATATGATCGGCGAGCCGGGCGCTGGTCGGATCGGCGTCGAATTGCATTTCGGGTTTTGCGAGTTGCCCTTTTTCCCAGGGCTTCGGCGGCTGCATCGTCGCGCAGCCGGACAGCAGAATGATCATCGCGACGCCGGCCCAAGGCCGCGACACCCGCACCGGACGCGCGAAAAGCTCTGACGATCGCATCAGCGCGCCGCGAGCAAGGCCTGGATGCGCTGTTCGAGCGGGCCTTTGCGCTCATCGTGAAACCCGTGCTCGATCTCGACGACGTTGCCTCGCGAGTCGATCAGGTACGAGCTGGGCATGTCCCGCACCGAGTACGCCAGCGGCGTCACGCCGGCCTGGTCGTAAGCGACGGCGAACATCGCCGGGTTGCGCTCGAGGAAGCGAGCGGCATCCGCCGCGTTCTTGTCGACGTTGATCGCGACGATCGTCAGGCCGCGATCACCGTAGCGACGCTGCAGTTCGTTCATCCACGGAAACGAGCGGCGGCACGGTCCGCACCACGATGCCCAGAAGTCGACGTAGACGACCTGGCCGCGCAGCCGCTCCAGCGCCACGCTCGCGCCGCTCGCATCGCGCAGCGAGAAGGCCGGCGCCGCCTCGCCGATTCCCACTGCCCACGACGTCGTGGCGGCGACCGCAAAAGCGACGGCGAGCGCCGCGCGCAGCATCACCAAAGGCTCGGCCGATATCGGTTCCTATTGGCAGACCGTGCCGGGGTTTTGCAATATCTCGCGTGTGATCGTCTTGGTCTGCGCGATACCGTCGACGGTATAGCTGAATGTCGCAGTGTTCCCGTCGATGAAGGTGAAGGTCGCGGAACCGACGACCGAGAATGTCGGCCCACCGGGGCTGCCTATCGGCGGGAACGGCACGGCGCTGAACGGCGGCCCGTTCAGACGTGCGAGCTGCGCGACCGTGTAGACGCCGGGTGCGGTCTTGCTGGCGGTGCCCACCAGCCACATCGGCGTGTGATCGGTCGCAAAGGTGAACCAGGTGGCGAAGATCAGATCGCCCTGATGCGTGAGGTTGATTCCCCAGCCCGCTTCCGATCCCGCGGGTGCCGCCCACCACAGCGCGGTGTAGTTGGAGGCGAGCGCCAGATTGGGCTGCCCGCCGAACGTACAGACGGGCAGCGGTGCGGCTGCGAGCACCTGACGCGTGATCGCCTTGGTCTGCGTGATGCCATTGACCGTATAAGTGAACATGGCGTTGTTGGGATCGGTGAACGTCAGCGTGCCGGTCCCGCTGAGGCCGGACACGGTTGCGCCGCCGGGACTGCCCAGTGGCGGGAACGGCACGGCGTTAAATGCGGGTCCTGTGCCCTGAATAAGGGATCCGGTGTAGGTGTTGGTCCCGGTCTTGGTGGCCGACATGACCAGCCACGTGCCTTTGCCCGCCAGGTCGTAGGTAAACCATGACGCGAAAATGGTGTCACCGTCGTGGGCGAAGTTGATTCCCCATCCTGCTTCGGCCGGGTTGTACCAGAGCCCCTGATAATTGACTGCTGTCCCTGTGACCGAGGCGGAATAGCCGGTGAAGTTGGTCGCCACATTGGGGATGATCGCGCCGCTGCGCGACAGCGCGCTGACCCCGTCGGTCGGCAGCGAGGCGAACGTCAGTTGGTCCACAGTTGCGTAGTTGAGGGTTCCGCCGCCGACCGGAAGGAAGCCGTTGGGAATTGTGTAGTCCGGCGAGACCAGATTGAGCGCCGCGAATCCCTGGGTCGCGATCAGCACGCGGCTGTTGGCGGTCGGACTTGGATTGTTGTAGCAGCCATAGTAACCATCGCAGTACATGCTGCCGCCCGGCAGGTTGGTTGGGAAAATGTAGGTCTTTGTGACTCCCAAGTGGGTACTGGTCAACACCTGGCCTTGCAGGAAATTCTCGCCGTTCATGCCTTGCGACTCGTGCAGAACGACGAACTGCAGGCTGCCGTCGGCGTTCGAGTACATCTGTTCGATCTGGAAGGTATGGAACTCGGCGCGTGCGGACGTTGCGATGAGCGCAAACGCCGCAATCGTGAGCCAACGGGGGAAATGTGACATAGTGATCTCCGGCAACGGGGTGAGCGACGACCATGCGAGTGGTGGAACTGTCGTGGCGGGCTAACAGCGCCGGTCTTGCGACTATTCCTGTGCGCCGCCGGAGGGAATATCGGCGACGCCCCGCTGTTGGCTGCGCATTGATCAAGCACATGCTACATCTGATCCGGTCTCGCCGTCTCGCCGTGGCGCTCGGTTTATTCCTCGCCGCGTCGGGCACAGCCGCACAGGCTCTGGTCGTGATCAACCAGCCCTGGGTCAAGCCGGCCGCTGCGGGCCGTTCGACCGAAGCCTACATGAATCTGACCAGCACCGAAGGTGGGACGCTGGTCGCAGCGCGAAGCGATCTCGCGGACGCAACGACGCTGCACCGCCCGGGCAGCGATGCGCGCGCAGCCGCCGAGCTTGCGCTTCCGGCGGGAGCGATCGTCGAACTCGCGCCCGGCCATTACCGGTTGTCGCTGCGCCGCCTCAGCAGGACTATCAAGCTGGGCGACGTCCTGCCCTTGACGCTGACCATACGAAGCGCGGATGGCGCGCTTCAGGAGATCGCGGTGGGCGCGGTCGCACGCCTTCGATCACCAGTCGACGACGAGCGACGCGCGCACCGCCATCAGCACTAGGGCCGAGCGACTCCCTGCCGCCGCGTCGGCGATCGTCCTAGGTCAGATAGCGGCGCGCCTACAGGCGAAAGCGGGACCGTCCGATAGGCAATTTTGCGCCGCCACGGCACCATGAGCCCGTGTCATTCGACGCAAAAGGAGTCTTATCGTGCAAGCACAACACAAGCTTTTGATTACCGGCTTGATCGCCGCATCGTTAGCCCTTCCCCTGACTGCGCAAGCCAGGGTCTACGTCGACGTCAACGTCGCCCCGCCCGCGCCGCGCTACGAAGTTGTGCCTCCCGCGCGCGTGGGCTACGTCTGGGCGCCTGGGTATTGGGCGTGGGATAGCGGGCATCACCATCACGTCTGGCGCAAGGGACACTACATCCACGAGCGCCATGGCGAACGGTGGGTGGCCGATCAGTGGCACGAGCACGAGGGCCGCTACCGTTACGAGCCAGGTCGCTGGGAGCGCTGATACGGCGTCGTAACTCGCACCGGCGGGCGCCCCGTATTGGCGGCTCGCCGGCGCGGGCTGCAGGAGCACAAGCAAACTCGCCGGCCGCGTCAGGCCGGCGAGTTTCGCATTGCCGGCTGCCGCTGCACCAGATATTCCCGCCAGATGAACCACATGATGATCAAGTCGATGGCGGCGAAAAACAGCAGCGAGACCGCGTGGGTGTGCGTAAAGCGGTAGATCGAATAGCACACCAGCGCGCCGATCAGCGATAGCCCAATGGGGAACGCCCAGATTTTTTCGCGCCAGAGAGAGTAGACGAGGAATACCTTCACTGCGCCATGCGCCAACAGGTAGAAGCTGGCGTACGCCTTGGTTCCCATCGACAGTTTTTCGGCCGCGTCGATCACCGTGTTGGCCAGCCAGTCGTTCGGATCGTCCTCTATTTCAGAGGCGGTCAACCACAGCACCAGCTGATTGACCGTCCTCAGCGGGATGAACAGCGTCAGTGCCCCGCCGGCCAGCTCGACGATGCCATTGAGCCCCTTCAGCAGCAGCGCGACCTTGAACATACGGTGCGCCCGAGTGATTTCGGTCGGCGATTTCGGAAGGATGTGCATGGTTGGAGACCGGCGTCGACGGGCCGCTGGTAAAAGGGTGCGCCATCATACGTCAGGCGGCCGCGACCTCGCCCACACCGCGAGGCTGAATGCCTGGTCAGGACGCGTCGCCAGGCGCCTGGTCACTCCAGGGCGTGCGCGCGGGCGAGCGCCATGATGCGCTCGGCGCGGCGGACATGAGGGACATCGACCATCCTGTCCTCGAAGCGAAACGCGCCGTCATGTCCTTGTGCCGCCGCAATCAGCGATTGTGCCTGCTCGATTTCGGCCGGCGTCGGCAGGAAAGCGGTATTGATCGGCGCGACTTGCGCCGGGTGGATCGCGAGTTTTCCCGTATAGCCCATCGCCGCAGCTTCGTCGCTTTCGCGTTGCAAAACGTCGGTGGCCGCGAGCTCGATGACCGGGGAGTCGACAATCCCGATGCCCGCGGCGCTGCCAGCGAGCAGCGCCAGCGCGCGCACGACGCGGAATACCTCGAGCATCGCGCCGAATTCGTCCTTGATACGGCGAGAGCCGATTGCCGCGGCGAGATCCTCGTTTCCGCACATGACCGCGACCACCCGCGGGTCCGCAGTGCACAGCGATTCCAGCCGCGGAATCGCGCGCGGATGCTCGGTCACGATCGGCACCACCGCGGTCGACCCGACCTCGACTCCCGCCTGCGCTTCCAGGATGGCGAGCTGCGCCGACACGTGCCTTATGTCGGCGGCGTCACTCGCCTTGGGCAGCACATAGGCATCGGGGCGGCTGCGGAACGTCCGTGCGATATCGTCTTCTGCCAACCCGCTGTCGATTGCGTTGATACGGATCGAAACGACCGTCTTGCCGCGCTTCGCCGCCGCGATCGCGCCAGCCGCGATGTCGCGTGCCATCGCCTTGCGTTCGCGCGCAACCGCATCCTCGAGGTCGACAATCAGCGCATCGGCCCCGATGGTCCAGGCCTTCGCGAGCTTGCGCTCCGAATCGCCAGGAACGAACAGCCACGAGCGAACCAGGCGATAGTCGTGCGTCACTGGCAATCCCCGCGCCTTTCAGGCGTCGCTCCCAGTTCCAGTCTTTGCCAGTCGCGCCATTCGGCCGGATAGCGCCTGACATAGCGTTCGAGCAATCGGCCAAAGGCTTGCGCTGCCGCCTGCAATGCGTAGTCGCTGCTGCCACCGGCGGGGATGCCCAATGCAGGCTCGATGACGACGCTTATCGTTTGCCGATCCGCGCCACGCACGGTGAAAACGGGTAGCAGTGCCGCCCCGGCGAGCCGTGCGAAGCGAGGCGCGCCGACCGCCAGAGGCAGCTTGCCGCCGCAAACGTCGATGCTGGCAATCCGCTGGCCTTCCCAATCGCCGGCCGTGATTGAAAGGATGCCGTTCTGCGCTAGAACGCGCATTGCGGCGACCGCCGCAACGGCGGGCCGATCGCGGTCGAACACGATGCGTCCTTCCAGCTGCTGCCCCTCTGCGCCGGTCCGGAGGCCGTTGTACAAGGCGATCCCCGCGGTCGACTTCGAAAAGCCGTGTTCCGGCCGGCTCAAATGCCAAAGCCGGTAACCGGCATCGTGCAGCGCTTTTTTGGTCGCCAGGGCGTTGAAGCAGAAGTTGGCCACCCAGAGCACTGCTCCCCTGCCGGCGGCGAGGGCCGAATCGAGATGCGCCGCGCCCTCCAGATGCAGGGACGGGTTCCAGCCACCGCGGCTGCGGCTGCGTAGTACTTGCAAGTTGTGCTCGGTTGCGCCCGCTGCGGCTTCGAGCGCGAAAGCCCGGCCTTCGAACGACGCGTGAGCTCCGCCGACGACGCGCTCCGCAGCGCGCGCGACGCACTCCAGATCCTTGATGTTCACGCGGGCCCTGATCGATTCGAGGCGATGGCATAGGGTTCGCCAGCGCCGCTCCGGGACCGTCACTGCGAACGCCCACAACAGCGGAAGTGCGATTGCCAGTTTTGCGTCCTTCAACGTTACCCAAGGACGTTCGGATGCCACGCGCTTGCGTCGTGTTATCACTGTCTTCTCGATGCCAGCTAACATCGCCCCGCCATTATGGATGCTTCCTCCCCGGCAGCGCCATGGATCAACGATCCGCCGCGCTGTCAGATGGCAAGCATCGATCTCGCCTATTCGGGCGTGTATCCTCCGCACCTCTTGACTGCGAGGATGACTGGCGGTTCTTCGGGGGGGTGGCTTTGCCCGCGCGGATCGGGCAGGCGCTACAAGCGCTGCCAGGGCTTCAGAGCATAGAGTCCGCGCCGCTGGCGCGAACCCGGAGGATCAGCGGCCGCCGAGCTGCCTGCGAATCGACGAGCTCCAGGCCAGCAGCTTCGCTGGCGCGAGCGAGGAAGCGATCAGCTCGTCATAGGCGCGGAATGGAACGCTGAAGGGGCGCTCGACCGACGACGTGTCGGTAACCAGATGCACCAGGATGAACGGACTGAGCGCGCGCAGCGCCTCGCGGATTTCCGAGGAGCCCTCGGCCTTGGTCATCGGCGACCCAAAACGCCGGGGCCTTATCTGAGCGCGTGTTTTCACGACCGGCCATAGCTTCAAGTCTGCGATGTACTCGCTGCGACTCATGTAGCTGCCTGAAACGCCCAGCATGTCGATCATCACGGGGTTCCATGTCCGCTGTGCATTGATCTGTGCGGCCAGCCGGCAGGCCTTGTCGACCAGGTCCTTCGCCTCCGACCGTTCCAGCGGCGCGACGACGCGAGCCTGGGCAAACTCGTGGAAGCGCTCGGTCAGCCGGTAGTTGCCAGCGTTCTCGGGGTCGGCCTGGAGCAATCCGCCGGTCACGAACGATTGAACGAGCGCGTCGGCTTCGCTGATGTCGAGTCGAAAGTCTTCGCGAAGCGTTTCCCTGTTTACCCGCACGCGGTCAGGTGGAAGGCCGAAGACGCGCGACAGCGTCCGCTCGGTGCCACGGCGCAAGTTCAATGGTTCGAGGCCGAAATAGAGCTGATTCGAGATGAGCGATCGGATTTTCATGCGGGGCCCCCACTTGCCATTGTCATAATGGTAGCTCCGATCCAGGAAAATTTGCAACTACGGCTTCTTGATTTGTAAGCTACTTCTTTATGAACGATCGCCGTTTGCGGGCCAGCAATAATGGCGTGAACCCAGCGCGCGAACCGCATTACGGCGGTGAAGGGGGCGGCACGCCAGCCAAGCTTTTGAATCGTTGTTGCCAGTCGTCGTTGCGCAGGTCCGAAATCGGTTGCGGCGTTGCGCAAGCGCTGGTTGCGCGTATGCTCCGACGCGTTCCGGGGACATAGTTGAACACTACAACTAACCATCAAACGGGCGTCGAAAAGTGAGCGCAGACTTATCGACTGGCCTTTGCGACGTCTGCTCGACGTATGGGCCAAGGCCCCGGAACCCAAAGCGCAGCCGAGCCAGCACGTAAACCGCTGGCGTAACGCCCGACTGTTGCGCCGGGTCGCTCGCTGAACCGGCTGCGAGGTTGATGCATAATCGACGCGGATCGCATTGGCGCCGTTATTGCCCTCTTTCCGGACGCGAAACGCGAAAGCGGCACGGCGCGCGGAGGCTTCAGTGCTACCCGTAAGCCGCCATCTGTGCGCGCTTCTGCTGCTGGCATTCTGCTGCGTCGCCGCGGCCGCCGACGCGACCAAGATATTGCGCGTCGCCTCGCCCGACATCGACACGCTCGACCCGCAGCAATTCTCCGACGATCCATCATTCCAGGTACTGATGGCGGTGTACGAGCCGTTGTACGAATGGGACTATCTGGCGTCACCACCCAAACTCTCACCGCTTACCGCCACTGGCCCGGTCGCAGTGACCGACGACGGCAAAACGTGGACCGCGCATCTGCAACCCGGGATATTTTTCACCGAAGATCCCGCCTTCAAGGGCAAGCCTCGCGAGCTCGTTGCCGAGGATTACGTTTATTCGTACAAGCGGTGGCTGGACCCCAATCTTCGTCGGGGCGGCTCCCCGATAACGACCGACCTGATCGTTGGCATGCGGTCCGTTGTCGATGCAGCGCGCAAGGGCGGGAAGTTCGACTACGACCGTCCGATCGAGGGCTTGCGTGCGCTCGATCGCTATACGCTGCAGCTCAGGCTCGTCGAGCCGAATTACCCGATCATTCGTGACCTCCTCGGTTTCGTTGGCGCGGCTGCCCGCGAAGTCGTCGACGCCGCCGGCGGAGACATTCGCGCCCGCGCGGTAGGGACCGGGCCCTTTCGCCTGCGCGAGTGGAAGCGCGGGTCGCGCCTCGTATTCGACGCCAATCCCGCATACCGGCGCGTGAACTTTCCCGCGAGCAGCGATCCGTCGCACGCGACGCTGGTGCGCAGCATGCAGGGAAAGCCGTTGCCGCAAATTGCAGTGGTCGAAGTCAATATCATCGATGAGGATCTCCCGCGCATGCTGCAGTTCGAGCAGGGCGGACTCGATTACATCGGTATCCGCGGCGAAGTCGCCAACAGGCTTCTCGTCGACGGCGCGCTCAAGCCCGAATATGCACGGCGCGGAATCACGCGGCGCGTCTTTCCGGAGCCGTTCCTGTTCTCGTTCTATTTCAACGTCGCCGACCCGGTCCTCGGGGGCATGAACAGCGAGCGCATCGCGCTCCGACGTGCGATCGCCTCCGCGCTGGAC
>Ga0207683_10000956_pt1 | contig 26510 bp, 20 predicted proteins | sample KBSM73metaG_FD_184333 | JGI IMG/M metagenome (GOLD analysis project Ga0207683, IMG submission 184333) | Miscanthus rhizosphere microbial communities from Kellogg Biological Station, Michigan, USA - KBS M7-3 metaG (SPAdes) (version 2) | ecosystem: Host-associated > Plants > Roots > Rhizosphere >... | reverse complement strand
CCATGAGTAAGGAGATGCCCCGCAAATACTGGAGGAACCTGCCGGAGGCCTCGTTGATCAAACCCCTGATTGAAGGCGCCGGACGAACCCGGCACGGTCAAAATCGAAAGCAAGATGTCGTTGCCAGATACATATTGTCCGGCACTAAGCGTATTGGAAAACCCATCTCCATTAGCCGCAACCAAAACGAGAACCGAGCCCGCCGGCATCGCGGTTCCCAAACTGAGCCGCAGTCTCCCTGCGTCGAGATTAACAGTGAAATCGGCAAAAGCCGGAGTAGCCAAAGCCACGAACAACAAAGCCAGGATTTTTTTCATGAATGAATTCAATTGAGTCGGCTAGTAGGTGGGCGAGTTGGTCCAATAAACGGGCAGCCCAGTCCCGTTCGCCGCTTTTCGAATAATCAACGCGCTTCCCGCCGCGAGCAGGTCATTTCCATGATCGGTCGTGTTATCGCCGAAGATTCGCCAGCCGATCCCACCATTGCCGTTGACATTGTTGCTGTAGAAATAAACCGCGCTCGGCGATTTGTTAATCGCAACAGTGCTGTTATCAAAAATAAACAGTTGATCTTGAAACGAACGGGTTTGCGTCGTGGCAACAAAAGAGCCGTCCGCGGGATTCAATCCGGTCGCATTCAGGCTCACAGCAACCGGACGAACCATCGACACGGAATTATCGCGCCCCGAGGTGGCGTTAGTGAGTTCCGGAACGGCAAGCTTCTTGGTTAACACCCCACCGACGGCAGTAAGTGGCAGCGTCGGCGCGCTGTTAAGGTTGCGGATCGTGAAATACCCATCTGGAATCAGCACGTCGTCTCCGTGATCGGTCGTGTTATCGCCAAAGATTCGCCAGCCGATCCCACCGACGCCATTAACGTTGTTGCTATAGAAATAAACTGCGGCGGCCGAAGGATTGATGCCGGTGGCGTTGTAGTCCGGGATCAGGATCTGGGTCTTGAAGGTTCGAGTCTGCGTCGTCGGCGTATAAGAGATGTTGGCATCGCTGTCCGGAAAGACAGTCGCCAGGGTCCAGTAAGGAATGATGATGACCTGCGCGTTTGTCGGGATTCCGGTCAAATTATCGCTGGTCGTATCCACCGTGAAGGTGGAGGCGGTGTTCGCCGTGATCGGGTAGGTATGACCTTCTTTCGGGTTCGTCGTGGCGGCCGGCCCGACCAGCAGGTAGTAGTGATTCGGCTGAGATCCCTGCGCGTAAACGAATTGATTTGTGGTCCAGCCGGGCGAGCCGGTCACCGTCAAGGTGCTGCCGGCAATCGATGTGACGGACCCGACAAACGCCTGCGGCCTGGTGAAGGGAATCGAGACGAGTGTATCCGAGTTGCTCAGGCAAGAGGTGGTGGTGAAGCCGACCGGATCGGTCACGACGGACTGGGCGAAGCCTAACGAGGCGAGAAGTATCAAGCCTAACGAAATGGAGAACGCGGAGATCACTCGCGGCGAAGCCTGACGCTGCGAGATGTCATTCGAGAATTCAGGAGGTAAGGACATCAGTTTTTGAACGGCGGAGGTTGTAGCGGGTTGACTCTCTCGTGGCAAGACAATTCTGCATCGTTTTTCCCTAAAAGGGAACATTTGTTGCATAAATGTGCGGCCAGAAACCGTGATAGCCGGTCGCCGCCATGGCTGTCGAGCAAAATTTTGCGCCACAGTAAAATATTTCGACGCAAACCGAAGCGTCCTTTTTCCCTCTGAAATGGCGTTTTCGGCATTCCGGCCGGAGAAAGGCCGTCGCGACTCGAATAACCGGCTCCGCGATTTTCCCCTAGGCAGACCAGCCTGCTTCCCTCATTCTCTCCGCCGCCTCGCTTTATGAGTGACCATGTGATTCAACATCCACCCGGCTTTAGGGCCCGCCGCGGTTTGAACTGGACCTTCGTCGGCTTGCTCTACACCTCGTTTTACACTTGCCGGTATAACTTCGCGATCGCCAATAAATCGATCAGCGACGAGTTCGGATTCACGAAAGGCCAAATGGGCACGATTATCACGACGGCGCTTTTCGCCTACGCTTGCGGCCAGATCATCAACGGCCTTCTGACCGATCGAATCGGCGGGAAGCGCGCCATGCTAATCGGTGCCGCTGGGACGGTGATCATGAATATCCTCTTCGGGTTCGCCTCGTTTGCGGGCATGTTGTCGCTGTTTTTGCTCATCCGTGGACTCGATGGCTATCTCCAGTCGTTCGGCGCGCCGGGAATGGTTAAGATCAACGCTGCTTGGTTTGCGAAAACCGAGCGGGGACGTTTCGCGGGCATCTTTGGTTTCATGATCAATGCCGGCCGATTTTTGATCAACACCTTCGGCCCGGCTTTGCTGGCGGGCTTCGTTTTTCTTGGTCTGTGGCACGTGCCGCCTCTGCATTGGCGCTGGCTCTTTTGGATTCCCGCCGGGATTGCCGTCTTAGCCGCCGTCACTATGGCGTTCATTGCCAAAGAAACGCCGCAGCAAGCTGGCTTTCCGCCCGTCGACGAGGAACACATTCGTGGCGATGAGACACACGCGTCGATTGCCACCGTCTTCAAGGCTATTGCGTCGAACCCGGTCATTTGGGTCGTCGCACTCGCGTATGGTTGCACCGGCGCGGTCAGGCAAGGGATCGATCAATGGTTCTTTCGTTTCATGCAGGAGGTCCATCATTTCGATCTGCATGATGTGCGCTTCAAGTACCTCGGCGTTTTGATTCCTTTTGTCGCCTCCGCCGGTTCCCTGATTTCCGGATACGTTTCCGATCTTGTTTTCAACGGGCGTCGTGCGCCTGTCGCGGCTGGGCTCTACTTCCTCGAGGCCGGCATCATTCTTGCCGCCGCTCAGTTCACTTCCGCGAACACCGCGGTCTTTTTCCTAATTCTCATTTCTTTCACGGCCAATGCGACGCATTCATTGCTGGGCACCGCTGCTGCGATGGACATTGGCGGAGCACGGATGGCCGGTTTCGCTTCCGGGTTAATCGATTCGTTCCAATATTTTGGCGGGAGCTTGGCCGGGCTCCTTCTCGGGCATTTGTTAGATCGCAGCTGGGGCTATTATTTCTATTTTATGGTGCCGTTCGGGATCATCGGTGGATTTCTAATGGTTTCTATCATCGGCAAGGTCAGTCTTGCCAAGGCGCCGGCTCATTAACCGAAGAGTGTCAGTTGCTCGTTAGGCCGGCAAAACGCGGCAGTCGAAAGTTTGGGCCGCTCGCCGATCCCGGCTCTTTTGCATCCGGCAGCGAAAAGGTCGCGAATCTGATCAGCGAAAATTCCCTCGCCTTTGATCCGCGATTTGAAGCGCGGATCGTTCAGCTTCTCTCCGCCACGGAGATGGCGAATCCTGCCCAGGACCTTCTCCTTGCGATCTGGAAAATGTTCCTCCAACCACCGCTCGAAGAGGGGCGCAACGGCGAAGGGAAGCCTGACGACAGTGTAGCCTGCGAACTGTGCGCCAGCTTCCGCGGCAGCCGCCAGGATGGCCGGGACTTCATGGTCCGTTAGGCCGGGGATAACGGGGGCCGTCATTACGCCGACTGGGACACCCGCCGCTCGGAGTTGCCGAATCGCTTCCAGTCGGGCGCGCGGCGCCGACGTGCGCGGCTCGAGAATGCGCTGCAGTTTCGGTTCGAGCGAAGTGATGGAGATATTGACGGCGGCAGCGTTGTGCGCGGCAAGTTGTCGCAACAAATCAATGTCGCGGGTGACGAGGTGGTTTTTGGTGATGATTCCAACCGGGTTTCGAAAACGGAGCAGGACCTCGAGGCAGCGCCGCGTGATGCGCAGGCGGCGCTCCACCGGTTGATAAGGATCGGTCACGCCGCTCATGACCAGCGTCTGCGGCCGCCAGCGCGGGGAGGCTAACTCTGAGGCAAGGAGTTCCGGGGCGTTTTCCTTCACCATGATTCGGCTCTCAAAGTCGAGTCCCGCGGAAAAGCCGAGATACTCGTGGGTCGGCCGCGCGTAACAATAAATGCAACCGTGTTCGCAACCACGATAGGGGTTGATGCTCGTTTCAAAACCAACGTCCGGGCTGTCGTTGCGAGCGATGATCGAGCGGGTGAAATCGCGATAGAATTTCGTCGTTAGGCCTGGACTCTCTCCTCCTGGCTGCTCCTCGGGCTCGGGCTCGATCGCAAGGGCTTCGAAACGATTGGCGGGATTTATTGAGGCGCCGCGTCCATGGATTGGCGGTGGAAGATTGGGCTTTAGGATCGGCTCGACGGTTTCGTCGGAGAAGACCGCGGCTCGGCGATCAGCGCGGGAGCCTTCGTGGCGCGACATCATGGGATATGTTCATATGAACAGCCCGCATTGTCCAGCGATCAGTTCAATTCGGTAATTCGAATCCAAATCGTTCGGGCTGAACACGGGAACTCTCAATTTCGACAAATTTTGGAGCAAACAGGCCCGAATACTGCAGGAGAAGATCGCCCTCTAAGTGGCATAACTTCTGCATTATACGGAATGCTCTGATGAAACCCCTTCGCGACCGCTCCATGCGGCAGAGGATCACCCTGGTAATAGAGCTCACCTCCTGCGTGGTTCTGCTCCTCGCCTGCACAGCGATGTTTGTTTTTCAAGCATGGTCGATCCGCGAAAACTTCGTCAGTCAGCTCACGGTTACGGGGGAGATTGCGGCAAACAACGTGGCGGAAGCCGCCATGTCGCGCGACGAACGGCGCGCGAATCAAACGCTCGCTGGACTGCACGCGATGCCTCAGCTCGTCTCGGCCACCCTGCATTTGAGCGACGGCAAGCGGCTTGCGCAGTGGGGCGCGGACGAGGCTGAGGGATTCAAGCAGGTTTCGTTGAACGACCGCTTCACCGTCAATGGCACCCGAGTGCAGCTTGTCCAACCGGTTTTGCACGACGGCCAAAGCGTTGGCACGCTGGCTCTTCAGGCCGACTTTCGTAGCCTCTCCATCGATCTGCTCAGGCTCTACGGCGGTATCTTGGTGCTTGTTCTGGGGGCCTCCTTACTCCTTGCACTTTTTCTGTCCGGCCGCTTTCAGCGCTTTGTCAGCGCGCCGATCCTCCGCCTCGCGGACGTCGCACAGCGCATCGCGCACGACAAGGATTACACCATGCGGGCGGAGAAGACCGGAGACGACGAGGTGGGCGCCCTCACGGACGCTTTCAATCAGATGCTCGGTCAGATTCAATCGCAAAACGCTGCGTTGCGAGAAAGCGAAGAGCGCTTCCGGTCCGTCGCCGAGTCGGCAGCTGACGCCATCATCATCACCGATGGTAATCAGAGCATCGTCTCATGGAACAAAGGGGCGCGACTGATGTTTAGTTACGAGGCCGATGAAATCCAAGGGCGCCCGCTTTCCGACCTGATCGCAGAAAGTTACCGGCCAGCGTTTACTGCTGGCATGGCGAGTCTCCGGCCAAACGCCGCAGGGGAAAAGACCGGTCCGGCGATGGAATTGTTCGGAGTACGCAAGGACGGCGTCGAATTCCCGCTGGAAATGGCTATGTCTGCCTGGACAACTTGCTCTGGCGTCTTCTTCAGCGGTGTGATTCGCGATGTCAGCGAACGAAGAACGGCCGAGGTGACGTTGCGGGATTCGCAGCAAAGGCTGCTTGAAACCTCCCGGCTCGCGGGCATGGCGGAAGTTGCAACCGGTGTGCTGCACAACGTCGGGAATGTTCTCAACAGCGTGAACGTTTCGGCTGGTCTTGTGGTCGAGAAACTTCGCCGATCCAAAGTGCCAAATCTGGGGAAAGCCGCGGCTTTGCTAACGGACAAGAACGACACTCTGGGTGACTTCCTCACCAACGATCCTAACGGGCAAAAGATCCCTGGTTATCTGGCGAAGCTCAGTCAGTACCTGGTGGAGGAAAACGCCGAAATCCTGACCGAGGTCGATCTGCTCGCGCGCCACATCGAGCACATTAAAGAAGTGGTAGCCGTGCAGCAAAGCTACGCCAAAGTGAGCGGCGCTTTTGAAGATTTGCAGGCTGACCAACTCGTCGAAGACTCGATCGCGATGAACATCGGCGCCTTTGAGCGCCACGGCATCGTCCTCGAGCGCCGCTTCTCGCCTTCGCCGCCGGTACGAGTAGACCGCCACCGCGTCCTGCAAATCATCATTAATCTTCTCCGCAACGCCAAATATGCGCTTGATGACGTTCAGCGAATCGACAAGCGCATTACGATCACGATCGCGCCGGCCAACGAGAAAGTCCTGCGAATCGCCGTTGCGGACAACGGGATCGGCATCTCGCAGGAAGATCTTGCGCGTATCTTCGGGCACGGCTTCACGACCCGCAAAAACGGCCACGGTTTCGGTCTCCACAGCGGCGCGTTGGCTGCAAAGGAAATGGGCGGCTCGCTCAGTGTGACTAGCCTGGGCTTGCGCCGCGGCGCCACCTTTACGCTGGAACTTCCGATCGCTTCTGCACCTCAATTAGCTTCGACAACTCAATCGCCGTCCCCGCCTCAACTGGCTTCCACCCCCTAATTATGAAGAATACCCCGCCGACCGAAGCCGAATGCTTTAATCATCGTGTCCTCGTCATCGACGATAATCCTGCGATCCATCAGGACTTTCGCAAGATTCTGAGCCCGGTTGACTCGACTCTGCAGGGCGAACTGGACGCGGACGAAGCGTCGCTTTTTGGCGAGACATCGGCCGTCAATCGGGATTTGACCTTTCAGATCGACTCCGCCTTTCAAGGGCAGGAGGGTTTGGAAATGGTGCGCGCGGCGGTGCTCGCGGGGACGCCCTACGCGGTGGCTTTCGTCGATGTGCGGATGCCGCCTGGATGGGACGGGATTGAAACGATCTCCTATATCTGGAAGGAATTTCCCGATCTGCAGATCGTCATATGCACCGCTTATTCGGACTATTCCTGGGAAGACATTGCCAAAGCCGTCGGGAATACCGACCACGTGCTCATCCTGAAGAAGCCATTCGACAACATCGAGGTCATGCAAATGGCGCATGCTCTTTCGAAAAAATGGCAGCTGACGCAGATTGCTAACCGGCAATTGGCAGATCTGGACGCCCTGGTCGCTCAGCGCACTGAAGAGCTGCACAAGGTCAATCTCTGGCTTAAGGGCGAAATCGCCCAGCGCACGGCCGCCCAGGACTTGCTCACCAGCTCTGAGGAACGATTCTCGAAGGCTTTCCACAGCAGCCCGGTGCCCATGGCGATCCAACGGGCCAATCGACCGGGATTTCTCGACGCCAACGATCGCTTTGTTACCTTACTCGACGCTGAGCGCGAACCGGTTCTTGCCGGGGAAGTAAGCTTTTGGGTCCAACCAGGAACTTCTCAACAGATCAACCTCGAGCTCGCGGCGCATCATGCCGTGCGCGATTTCGCAAGCACCATTCGGACTGTCTCAGGTGACACGCGCGAAGTGCTAGTCGCTGCCGATAATCTCGAACTTGGGAGCGAGCCCTACTACCTTTTGATCGTCCAGGATATCACCGATCGAGTCCGGCTCGAAAACGAACTGCGGCAGGCGCAGAAAATGGAGGCGGTCGGTCGACTCGCCGCCGGTGTCGCCCATGATTTTAATAACATGCTCACGGTCATTCTGGGCTACTCCTCGATGATGCAGAATGGTTCGCCCCGGCTCGACGGGAAACTGGCTTCGTACCTAAGGCAGGTGGAGCAGGCGGCCGAGCGAGCCACAGCTCTCACCCGCCAACTCCTCGCGTACAGTCGCAAGCAGATCATTCAACGTCGGCCGTTGCAGTTGAACGAGATTGTAAACCAAACCGTTGGCATGCTCCGTCGTGTCATCGGAGAACATATCGCCCTGGATATGCAGTTGGCGATGGATCTTCCGTTTGCCTACGCCGACACGACAAGTGTGGACCAAGTGATCATGAATCTCGCGCTCAATTCCCGCGACGCCATGCCTGATGGCGGCAAGCTCACTCTTTCTACCACCATGGTCGAGATCGATGACGCTTACTGCGCTCGCACTCCGGACGCTCAGCCTGGCCGCTTCATTTGTCTCACTGTGCAAGATAGCGGGCACGGCATGGACTCCGCCACGCTCAATCGCATCTTTGAGCCGTTCTTCACTACGAAAGAACCAGGCAAAGGAACCGGCATGGGTCTGGCCACTGTCTATGGTGTTCTCAAACAGCATGAAGGCTGGGTTGAAGTTGACAGCGCGCTTCGTCGCGGCACTACTTTTCGCGCCTATTTGCCAGTCGCCGAGGGCGCGGTCATGGAATCACCCACCCCCGCTGCTTCCGCGGCACCTGAATCGGCCCCAGAGGGCGACATCACGATTCTTTTGGTCGAAGACGAAGAGATGTTGCGGGACTTCGTCAGCACCGCTCTGACCTCTCTCGGCTATCGTGTCCTCTCAGCCTGCAACGGCCGCGAGGCGCTGGAAGTCTGGGCTGAATCCCGCACCGAAGTCGATCTCCTGCTCACCGACGTGGTAATGCCCGAGTCAATCTCAGGGCGTGATCTCGCCCACAAACTGATCATGGATAAGCCTGACCTTAAGGTCATCTTCACCAGCGGTTACAGCGCTGAGTTGATCGGACCGGAGTTCGAGCAGGAAAAGGAACACGGGTTTTTATCCAAGCCGTACCTGACCGACAAGCTCGCGAAGGTAGTGGCAGCGCAGCTGGCCAAGGCGGCCTGAAGTGGTTTTCCATTCCACCAAACAGCGCTCAAGATGGGCTGCTGCGAGGATTTGCCGCGCCATCCCCTGATGCGCTAGGATGTGTCGCCCGATCCCGCCAAACGTGGCGGCGCGAGCGCCCGGAGGGGTGGTCGAGTGGTTGATGGCTCCGGTCTTGAAAACCGGCAGGGCGCAAGCCCTCGTGGGTTCGAATCCCACCCCCTCCGCCAGCCAACGAGTGATCTCTAGTTACCAATGGGCGGAGGGCGCCAGCGCGCGCAAAGCCAAGCGCAAAAAATTCCAAGGAATGCTGCGCAAACGACGTCGGAAAGATAGTGCGCTGCCACATACATGCGCGAGGCGGCGATTAGAAGTGGGATTGGCAAGAGACACAACGCGACGCGGCGGTTGGCGAAGAAAAGCACACCGAAAAAGGCCGTGGTCGCAGCGGTGTGTCCGCTTGGGAAAGAGTTATATTTCGGGTTCAAACGCGGGCCGTTCCAGCCGAGTTCCTGTTTGACCGAAGGTCGGGCGCGGCCAGTTGCGATCTTAACGCCGCGTGCCGCTGTGCCGGCCAGGGCACACGCGACAATCATCGTTAGGCCAATGTGAACCCAACGTTTCTGGCCGCGCCAGGCCGCGATCGCGACGACTACCAACCCGGCGAGAACATGCTCGGGCCAGTCGCCATAACGGCTCGCGAATCGCATGACTTGTTTGGCATGACGGTTCCCGTGCCTAACGACCCACTCCCGTGCTGCGGCATCGAAGTGAAAGGCGGCCGCGATCGCCACAATCGCAAGAAATAGGATTAGTAGCCACTTCCAGACCGGTGCGATTTTATGCATCAAGAATTTGCCGGTTGTGTTTCGGCCCTGGCCATCTTTGAATCGCTCTCTTGCAACCTGCAACTGGCAATTTTGTCGCGCTTTTTTGCGGATGTCTTCTTTTTCACCTCGCGGGCACCTGGCTGTTACCCCTGGTCGATCGTGATGAACCGCGATTCGCCGAAGCCTCCCGCGAGATGATTGAGCGGAGCGATTACGTCGTTCCCTATTTCAACAATCGATATCGGTTCGACAAGCCGCCATTCACCTATTGGTTCCAGGTCGCGAGCTATCGGATCCTTGGCGAGAACGCGTTTGCGGCTCGGCTGCCCAGCGCGCTCGCGGCGGCGCTTACGGCCCTGGTAATTTTTGCCTGGGGAGCACGTCTTCGACTGGCACGGGCCGCTTGGTGGGGCGCGATCATCTTTACTCTTTGCCTGCAGGTTTTCATTCACGCGAAAGCCGCGGTTGCCGATATGTGGCTGGTCTTTTTCATGAGCCTGGCGCATTGGGCCGGCTACGAACTTTGGCGCGATCGCTTCCGCGGAACGTGGCGGAGCGCGGTCGTTAGGCCGGTCGGTTTGCGCCCGTGGTGGTGGTTATTTTATTGCTCTCTGGCCTGCGCTTTTTTGGCCAAAGGTCCAATTGGGTGGATGCCGCTTGGCACGATCGGCGTGGTGCATTTCCTGCGCCCCACCGCGCATTTCGTGCGTCGCTTTCTTTTCGTTAGGGGAATTCTCCTGATGCTCGTGCTCGTCGCGCTCTGGGGCGTGCCCGCGCTTCTGCGCACGCACGGAGAATTTCTGCAAATTGGCATGGGCCAGCACGTGGTTGGACGGACGTTCGGCACGATGCAGGGGCACGGTGGAAATTCGCTCGCAGCCGCGATCCTCTCATTGCCGTTTTATTTTTTCACCGTTTTCCTGAGCTTCGCGCCATGGTCGTTCAAACTACCGTGGCTGACGCACCGACTCTGGAAGAAACGAGACTCACTCGATCTTTATCTCGTTTCCGGGTGCGTCGTTATCTTTCTGATTTTTACGATCGTTAAGACCAAGCTGCCGCATTACATCCTTCCCGCCTTTCCTCTTCTGTCGCTGCTGCTGGCTCGTCATTGGCTGGATGCGGGCGTGCCGGAACCCGTCCTCCGCCGCTGGTCGGTGGCAACGGCGGCCGTTCTGCTCGCGGTCGCGTTGATTGGATTTCCCTTGCTCGCGCCTCTCTTTGCCTCCGATTCACTTTTCAAAAAGGCCGAGCCATATCTTCAGCCGGACATGGATTTTGCCGCGTACGATTTCGACGCGCCAAGTCTGGTCTGGACTTTTCGCAGTCGCGTCCGCGGCTTTCTTTATTACAGCCGTTTCGAAGGACGCGACTTTGCGACTCTGCAACCTGATCAGGTACCAGAGTTCCTTGCACGACCCGGAACACATTTTGTCGTTTTGCCGGCGACCGTGGCAGATCAACTTTACCCGGCTCTCCCAAACGGTTATCGGAAGTTTTCCACCCATGGTTTCGATTTCGCCAAGGGTCGTTGGGTCGATTTGACCTTAATAATGAAAAAAACATGATCACTTTTCTGCGCGGCCGCCTAACGAGTGCCCTTCCAACCCAGGCCGTCATTGATGTCAACGGAGTGGGGTACGAAGTTTTTATCCCGCTTTCGAGTTACGACAAACTGCCAGCCCCGGGAGAAGTCGTGCACATCCTGACGCATCTGCATGTGCGCGAAGACGCACAAATTCTCTACGGTTTCATGAGCGTGGCGGAACGGGATTTGTTTCGCCTGTTGGTCAATCACGTGAGCGGGATTGGACCGAAGCTTGCGCTGGCTGTGCTCAGCGGAATGAGCGTGAGCCATTTCAAAACCGCCGTGGTGAACTCCGACGTCGCCTCACTTTCGAAGATCAGCGGGCTCGGGAAAAAAACGGCGGAACGAATTGTCCTCGAATTGAAAGACAAGCTTGGAGTCGCGGCCGCCTGGGAAGCGGCGAGCGCTGCGCAAGCGCCGACCCCGGAAGAAGAACAGGCCAATGAGGCCGTGCTGGCGCTCATTGCGCTCGGCTACAAACAAGTCGATGCGCACAAAGCGGTACGGGACATTCAGCAAGGCGGCAAAGAGCCGAAAAGCGCGGAAGATCTCGTTAGGCTCACTCTTCAGCGGCTCGCGTCGGGCCGGTGAATTATCCGCCGACGATGCTTCGATACGATTGCGGATCGGTCGCGCCTTCGGTTACGATTAACATCGCGCGACTCGACTCATTGATCCCAAGCGCCGCGCGGCGGTCGGCGTTACCCACACCGGTCATCACCTCGATCAGTCCCGCCAATCCAGCGGCGCCGGTTTCGCCGGCGACGATTCCGGCCCGGGCCAGCGCGCGCATCGCTTCGCGCGCGGGCTCGTCTTCCACCGCGATAAACGCGTCGATCCCGGTCGACACGATGGGCCAAGCGACGATCGAGACCCGCCCGCAGTTGAGCCCGGCCATGATCGAGTCATGCGGGCCGGGCACCGTCACAATTTCGCCCGCTTCCATCGCCGCCAGCATGCAGGCGGCGTGCAGTGGCTCGACGCTTAGAATCTTCGGGCGCTGACCAGGCGGAGCGTGCTGGTAGTGTCTAGCGACGGCCGCTGCCAGCGCGCCAACGCCAAATTGCACCGCCAAAATGTCGGGATCTGGCTCTCCACGACGGACCAATTCATCTTCGATTTCCCAAAGGATTGTGGAATATCCCTCCACTATCCAATGCGGGATTTCTTCGTAGCCTGGCCACGAGGTATCCGAAATGACCAGGCAGCGAGCGTTTGCCTCACGCGCCGCACGCGCGACGGCGTCTTCATAGGTGCCATCGACAACTTCGACCGCTGCGCCTTCGCCGGTGATTGCGTCGATGCGCGCTTGCGCGGTTCCAGCGGGAACAAAAATCCGCGCGCCAAATCCAAGGAGCGCTGCCACATGAGCGACGGCGCGGCCGTGATTGCCGTCTGTTGCAGTCGCGAGTGTCAGCGGCTTGAGGGGCGCAAGCCGGTCGGCAAGCTCCTCGATAGTCGACCACGTTTCCAAGCTGAGGCCGGGACTCGGTGCTCGAGTCTCAAGAGCGCGATAAACTGCCCACGATGCGCCCAGGATTTTGAACGCTGGAAGATCGAAGCGGCAGGACTCGTTTTTGACCAAGACCTGTTTGATTCCGAGAAGCTTCGCTAGTTCGGGGACATCGATAAGCGGCGTCGCTTCATAACCGGGAAAACGGCGATGAAACGCGAGCGAGGCGCAGGCGGGTGGAAGCCCCTCCTCACTCTGGCTGATTGATCGATTCAGAAAAAATCGTGACTTCATTTTTCTCGCACACCTTACTTGTGTCCGGGCCTCGAAGCAGGAAGAAATGCGCTTGTCTCGGTCTCGTTAGGCGAAATGGCTGCTGCTATTTTCCACCGGTGACAGTGTAACCTTCCGCGCGCAAGTCTTCCGCCAGTTCCATTTCCATCTGCGCGGCGGCCTCGTACGGCATCGGATTGAGATGGGCAAAGAGCTCGGGAAGGAGGCGAACACCATATTTCTGCACCACCCAGGCGGACTTGTAACCGTGCTTGTGATTTTCGAAGCGATGTTCGACCGGTAACCCGGTCATGCCTACATAAACGCACGGTTTTGCCGGATCGCGCTTTGGGTTGGCGCGCAGAATTGAGGGATGCCGGAGCGCCTCCGAATCGAGGAGGATCACATAGACATTGTGATGAAATCTTTCCGGCTCAGCCATGCGCTGAAAATTATTTCAAATTTTTTTGCCTATCGGACAACTAATGTCCGACACCCTCATGCAAGGTGGTTGCATGACAAAAAATCATCGCTTCAACCAGCACTTTGCAACTCCCACAGCCAGCTATCGCACAAACCGGCGTGTCCCGCGCGGTCTCGCCATGCTCCGGGCCCTGCGCCTTCGTCTCGCCGCGGAAAGCCGGCCACATCTTTGCCAGTTGGAATTTCATTTCAGCAAGTAGTCAGCGTCACTTCCGAAGCTCGCGCCATTCCGCCGGCCGTGCGGCCGCGGCCGCCAACCGCCTTAAGCCATCGCGCGGGCCGGGTTTCGCATTTGCTTGAACTTGCCGAAAGCTACCCGCAGATTGCACTCTATTAACGAGATGGAGAAAAATACGAAGATAGATTTCGCGGTCGGCATAGGCGGTGAAAACGGCCAGGGCATCGCCTCCACCGGCGACATTCTCGCTCGCATCTTCGCGCGGCGCGGACTCCACCTCAACGCTTACAACGCCTACCAATCGATCATTCGTGGAGGGCATACCTTCCTGACCATCCGGGTGAGTGACACGCCGGTGACCAACATGGGGGACAAGATCGACGTCTTCATTCCTCTCAATCAGGACACGATGAATCGCCATCTCCGTTTATTGAAAGCGGGGGCCTGCGCAATTTACGACGGCGAGAAAATCACGCCAGGTGAGGTGGCTGATGGCGTCCAGCTTTGCTCTATGCCCATGAAGGAGTTGACCAAGGGCAATAAGCTCGCAGTCAACACTGCTGCGCTTGGCGCGGCGCTTCAGCTGCTCGGGATCGAATCGGAGCCGCTGGAAGCCGTGGTCGCCCGGCAATTCAAGAAGAAGGGCGATGAGGTCGTCGCCGGAAACATCGCAGTTGCCAGGGCCGGCTATGATTATGCGGCGCAGAATTTCAGGCCGTTTCCGTGGAAGGCTCCGAAGGGTGCGAAACCGCTCGGTATTGTCACCGGCAACCAAGCCACCGCGATGGGCGGCGCCGCGGCGGGCGTGAAATTTTATGCGGCCTATCCCATGAGCCCGTCCACCGGCGTGCTGATGTGGATGGCGGCGCACGCCAGGCAGCTTGGGATTATGGTGCGTCAGGTTGAGGACGAGATTGGGGTCATGAACATGGTTATCGGCGCTGCTCATGCCGGTTGCCGGGCCATGTGCGCAACGAGTGGTGGCGGTTTCGCTTTAATGACCGAAGCGGTTGGGATGGCGGGGATGATTGAAACGCCGATCGTCTGCGTCGATGTGCAACGTGCTGGTCCGGCTACGGGGGTGCCGACCAAGACTGAGCAGGGTGACCTGTGGCAAATGCTGGGCGCGGGGCAGGGGGACTATCCACGGCTGATTGTGGCGCCGACGAGTCAGCTCGATTTATTCAGGACGGTTCCAGAACTCTTCAACCTCTGCGACAAATACCAGTGCCCGGGGTTAGTCCTGGCCGATCTGCTCATATCCGAAGGCACGTCGAGCATTGATTCCGACGCGCTCGATTTCGACGTCAAGATCGACCGCGGCGACTTGATTTTGCCTAACGGAAACGGAGAGGGGACAGCGCCTGGTAGCGGCTACCATGACAAGGCCTACCTGCGTTTCAAGAACACCGAAAGCGGTATCTCGCCGAGGGCCGTCCCCGGTGTTCCAGGTCATATCTTTACCGCCGCAACGGACGAACACGACGAAGACGGCACCCTTGTCAGCGATGAGTTTACCAACCCTAACGTTCGCCGCATGATGGTCGAGAAACGTGGCCGCAAAATGCAGGCTGCGATCAATGATATCGCCGCGCCAAAACTTTTCGGCCCCGAGAACGCGGCTGTGACGCTGGTGGGATGGGGTTCAACGGATGGCGTGATTCGTGAAGCGGTCGAGAAACTTGCCGGGGAGGAAGGGATTGTTGCTAATCATCTCCAGATAAGATGGATTGTTCCATTTCACGCGCAGGAAGTCGGCCGCGTCCTTTCGCAGTCCAACAGAGTTATCGTCGTTGAGAACAATTATAGTGGTCAGTTCGCCCGCTACCTGCGAAGCGAGACCGGCTTCGACGCCCACGGCCACATTCGCAAGTACGACGGCGAGCCATTCATGCCGCATCACATTGTCGAAGCAGTCAAAGCCCAGTTAGACGGGAAGACAACGCTGTCAGTCCCGATCCATGAGGTCTTAGCCTAACGAATATGAGCGCACCTGTTGCACCACCGCCGCCTCCTCAAGCCGGAGCTGAACGCGGCCAATTAACCAAAGACACCTACCGCGGTCGTATTCATCCCGATTGGTGCCCTGGCTGCGGCGATTTTTCTGTCCTCGCGGCGCTTCAAACAGCCATGTTCGAACTTGGTCTTGAGCCCTCTCAGGTCTGCGTCGTCAGCGGCATCGGCTGTTCGTCGAATCTGCCGGGGTACGTCAACACCTATGGAATGCATACCCTGCATGGTCGCTCACTTGCGGTGGCGACAGGGCTTAAACTCGCCAACCACGAGCTCAAAGTCATCTGCACTGGCGGGGACGGTGACGGCTATGGGATTGGCGGCAATCATTTCGTTCATACGATGCGACGAAACGTCGACCTGACTTATATCGTGATGGACAACCAGATATACGGCCTAACGACCGGCCAATGCTCGCCCACCAGTGTTAAGGGGATGAAGACCAAAAGCACGCCGTACGGCAACGTCGAGAACCCAATCAACCCGATTCCGATGGCAATCGTCGGGGGCGCGACCTACGTAGCTCGCGCCTTCAGCGGCAAACAAAAACATATGGTGGAGATGATCAAAGGGGCGATAACCCACAAAGGCTTCGCGCTCGTAGACGTCTTTAGTCCCTGCGTTACCTACAACAAGGATAACACCTATCAATGGTTTAACCCGCGCGTGAAAATGTTGGAGGAGCAGGGTCATGACTCGTCCGATTTCAGTCAAGCCATCAACCGTGGCTACCAGTGGGGCGAGGAAATTCCTATTGGCCTGTTTTGGCGTCGTACTGACCTGCCGTCTTTAGAGGAATTGGAACCGGTCTTGCACACCGGTGAAGGCCCGCTCGCTTTCCGCAAGACCGGCATTAGCGCGGACGAGGCGAAAGCCTTGGTCAACGAATTGCTCTAGTTGCGGCGCAATGCAGGAACCTGGCGGTTCGTGCGTGCAACCGCGGCACATTTCATGCGGAACTAACGCGCGCTAATGGAAGCTGCGACGCTCAATTGCCCAATGTGCGGTGCGGCCTGCGCCAGCGCTGCTGGGGCGTGCGAACATTGCGGCGCCCGTTTGGCTACCGTCGCCTGTCCTTCGTGTTTCGGCATGATTTTCATTGGCTCCAAGTTCTGTCCGCATTGCGGGACAAAAATCGAGCGAACCGAGGAAAACGATAGTGCGCCGCGGCCGTGCCCGCGCTGCCGTGAGCCGCTGGGCACTATCATGCTTGGCTCCACGAAGGCACTCGAATGTCCGCGCTGCTCGGGCCTCTGGGTCGGTACCGCAACGTTCAATGAAATCTGCGCCGACCGGGAGAAGCAGGCCGCCGTTATTAGCGAATCCTCTGACTCGCTCCAATCGAATCTCGCAGTCGCTTCGCTCGATTCCATCCACTACGTCCCTTGCCCCGTTTGCGCGAAGCTAATGAACCGAGTGAACTTTGCCCGTTCATCTGGTGTCATCCTTGATATTTGCAAGGCGGATGGGGTCTGGTTCGACCGCGAAGAGCTTCGTCGCGTGGTGGAGTTTGTTCGTGCCGGCGGCCTGGAGATTTCGCGCGAGCGCGACCGCAAGGAATGGGAGACAGCAAAGCGCAAGAAAGATAATCTCAATGTCCTGTCTGGGATGGCGGGAATGGGACTCGAACCTTCGCCCGATGATTTCCGCGAACGATTGAGCGATGGGTCACTTTTGATTGACGCTCTCCTGTCCGTCGCCCGGTTTTTCTTGAAGTAAAGCGTCAGAACGAAGCGTTCTGTCAGAGCTAGACTTCGGATCAAACAAACCGAGTCGAATCGCCAGTTTTGAGTGAGTCTGCGAAGGTCTGCTTTCGGATTCGAGCCAAGAATCTAGTAATAAGGATCTTATATTGAGCAGTCTGCCACTCACATTTTTTCTGGACAGCGCTTAGCCATTATTTAGCATCCGCCCGGATGAGAAACGCCGCCCCCCGGGCAGGAGAAATCAAATCGATCTGTGCTTATGGCAAGGCTCGCTGCCGGGCCGATTCAGGTCGTTCACCTTTCGATTGTGGCCAGGACGGAAACACGTTGCGAACCCAACGGATTTAATTGATGAACAAATTCGTATTACTTTTGTTACTCTTTGCGATTGGCTCTGTTTCAGCAGGGGCGCAAACAACCCCTCCGAACATCGTAGTTATCCTGGCGGACGATCTGGGTTATGGCGATATCGGGTTTAACGGCTGCCCCGATATCCCAACACCCAATATAGATTCTATTGCCGCGAACGGCGTTCTTTGTACCAACGGATACTCTACCCACCCCTTTTGCAGTCCATCGCGGGCAGGCCTGCTCACTGGGCGTTATCAACAGCGCTTTGGACACGAAATGCAGCCGACAGACGATGGGTCTAATCCGCTCCTGGGGTTGCCGGCGCAGGAGTTGGTGCTGCCGCAAATTCTTAAGAGTGCCGGCTATGTCTCTGGTATCGTTGGCAAATGGCATTTGGGTCAGGCGCCGAATTTGCGGCCACTCGAGCGCGGGTTTGATGAATTCTTTGGCTTCTTACGAGCGAAAGCGAGCCCTGGATATTACAACGCAGAGGTTTTTCGGGATGAGACGCCTTTGATTGAACCGGAGTATCTCACTGACGCTTTCACTCGTGAAGCGATTTCCTTTATCAATCGTCATGCCAGCCGGCCTTTCTTTCTCTACCTGGCATACAACGCTGTCCACGGCCCCTTTGATCCACCTCCTCAGGTTTATTTGGATCGCGTTGGAAACATATCCGATCCAAATCGGCGAAATTACGGAGGGATGGTGGTCGCGCTGGATGTGGGAGTTGGTAAGGTTCTTCGGACTCTTCAGAAAAATAACTTATTAGACAACACACTGATTTTCTTCTTGAGCGACAACGGTGCCTACAACACCGGCTTTACGAGCAACGCCCCCCTTCGGGGCTGGAAGTTTCAGATGTGGGAAGGTGGTATTCGCGTTCCTTTTGCTGTGCAATGGACGGGACGTCTGCCCGCGCACTCCGTTTACGATGATCCGGTTTCGGCTCTGGACATTGTTGCAACGGCGGCAGCTGCCGCCGGCGTGCCACTACCGACGGATCGAGTCTACGACGGCTTGGACATCGTACCATACCTGGCCGGAGAAGCCGTCGCTCCAGTTCGAACCCTGTACTGGCGCTGGTTCGGCCTGGGATCGGCTGGCCCGACCGGATCTGTGGATACTACCTGGGCTGTGCGAAATGGTTCGCTAAAGCTAGTTCGTGAAAGAACAAAAACGAATCAGCCTCCGGCACTCTTCGATCTAAATGATGATATCCACGAAGACAATAACCTGGCTTCGAGCCGTCCTGAAGACGTCGCTGCTCTCCAGAGTCTGTATTCGAAATGGACTTTGGATACGGTCCCGCCGCTTTGGCAACAAGGCACCCAGTTCAACTCGCTACCTCAAGTCCTGGCGGGTGACTGGAATGGATTCGACAAAGATGACACCAGTCCTATCTGGAGGCTCACCAGAGTTACCGCGCCCGGACCTGGTGCGGCGCCAGATGGATTTAATTGGTTTACCACCACAGTTCACGTAGCTGCGAGTGGTGGTGACACTACGCCGGGAGACCACTCTTTTGTTTTAGTTGGTGCCAGGACTTATGCCAGCCAATGGGGTGGCGTTACGATCAAGATAGATGATGCCACGACGCTCCCATTCTTTTCCGGGGGAACGCTGGGGCCACTCAATCATATCACTTTCGATAATGGCTACTACTACTCATTTCGCATTCTCGACCCGGTTGTCCCAGCTCCAATTGATCTAAGTCTTGCAGTGATGAAAACCTCCGCGCCGCCTATTTCGGCTAGCCGGACTGAACAGATTCCAGCGGTGCCTAAACCGAGCGATCAAATCACGGTCAAGATTGCTACGAGCCAGGCAAAATCTTCGGAAGAACGCATCTATTTGCGGTGGTCGATTGATACATTCATTACTTCGACCTTAGTTGAAGCGACCGGCTCGGGAGTTAGTTATTCGGCTACCATCCCTGCCCAACTCGCCGGTACGCTGTTACAGTATTCCATTGTTACCTCGACCGCGGATCTGACCCATTTCACCACGTCCGGCGAGATCGATTCGCGGATTCTCGCGACGAGCGCAACGTTCAATGCCTTCGTGCCAGTCCTTCCCTCCATCACGACTCAACCTGCCGACCGATTAGTGTTGGTTGGCCAAAAAGCGAAGTTCTTCGTTGTCGCGGGAGGGACGAAGCCATTTGGGTATCAGTGGACGAAGAACGGCACAAATATCTCGGGAGCGACCAGCGCTTCTTACGTTACGCCACCGAACACGCTAACCGACAATGGCGCTGTTTTCGCCGTAACAATCAATAACCGAGCTGGGAGGGTAATCAGCAAAAACGCCACTCTGACAGTGAAATGAACCGCCTCGGGATTGGGCAGAAGGGCTGACCGTATCTCGAAGTGCCGGGCAGCTCTCCGCAGACAGACGGGTTCCGTTTGCCATTGGGCAGAGGGCAATTCGGTAGTCGTTTTGGCTTGACGAAAAGTGCGCGAGCTTGCCATCCCCTGTCCGAAGTTTTTGTTCCTAAAGCGTGTTTATGTGGTGATGAAGGATTTTGTTTTCCCCGGGCCCATTGCTCGCTCGAAGAGATTCTGCGTCACGCTAGTCTCTCTTCTCGTCGCGGCGGGAGCTGTCCTGACCGGCCCGGCTCGCGGGCAGGCACTGTCGCGCGGGCCTGTCGTAGGCGGTGTGACTGAGTCGGAGGCAAAGGTGTTTGTGCGAACCGACCAAGCGAGCGCCGTGACGCTTCGTTACGGGACTGATCCAAATCTGGGTTCCTTTTTGGTTTCAGCGCCGCTTGATACCGCATTGATAAGTGATTATACAAAAATCATTCCGCTAACCGGTCTGGCAGCCGAGACCACCTACTATCTGAATGTGCTGGTCAATGGCATTCCGCAGTTAACCGGGCCGCCGTTTCCTTCCTTCTCCACTTTTCCTCCAAGTGGTTCTTCGAGAAATTTTAGCTTCATTGCATTATCGGATTTTGAAACGAGTTACAATCTGCACGAAACTGTCCAGACTTACGCAAGCGCTGCCGCTCTGTCTCCGGGGTTCGTTTTCATTGGAGGAGACTTCGATCACAGAAACCCCCTTACTCTGGTGGACAAGCGAAGGATGTTTAAAGATCTCTATGATCCTGCTTCAGCTTATTTGTCAGACTTTGTTTCGCAGATTCTGCGAAGATTTCCGATCATTCACCAGTGGGATGACCACGATAGCGGCTTGAACAACCTTGATAAGACGTACAGGCATTGGAACATCACACAGCAGGCGTTTCAAGAGTATATTCCGACCTATCAATTGCCGGCGATCAGACCGGGAATCTGGCAAAAGTTCAGTTACGCTCAACTGGACGGATTTGTTCTCGACTGCCGAAGCCAACGAGATCCGGAAACGGATGTGGACGATTCCAGCAAGAGCATGCTAGACGGCAATGCCCTTGGCGCCACGGGACAGCTGGAATGGTTAAAGCAGGGGCTACTTTCATCTACCGCAGAGTGGAAGGTGATCTTTAGCTCCGTGGTTACTAATACGGCAACAAAGTTTCCGGATGGCTGGGCTGGTTATCAGATTGAGTGGCAGGGGCTACGGGATTTTATCAACTCAAATAACATCAAGAATGTGGTTTTCATTTCCGGCGACCTTCATCAGGCGTCGATTGATAATGGCACTAACTCGGGATTTCCAGAGATGTGTGTGCCACAGGCAAACGCCTCTAAAGGCGGATACTGTGCGACCGGCCCGCCGGGCAATTGGAGCGAGGGATATTACAATGTAACATGCTCCGGCTTCTCGCTGATCACCATTTCGCAAAATCCAGACGCCCTAACTTTGCAAACTTCGGACGAGTTTGGAACGATCGAACTGTCATACACAATAACGGCGGCACCGGGAGTAACCCCCACGCCGACACCCACTCCGACAGATACGCCAACGCCCACGCCGACCGAAACACCGACGCCCACGCCGACGGACACGCCAACGCCTACGCCGGCCGATACACCAACACCAACGCCAACCGAAACACCGCCGCCGCCGCCGACCGATACGCCAACGCCTACACCCACGCCAACTGACACGCCAACACCAACACCGACCGACACGCCGACACCGACGCCGACCGATACCCCGACACCGACACCAACTCCGACCCCATCGGAAACACCTACGCCAACCCCCGCGCTTCCTATTATTACAACTCAGCCTGTCAGTGTGACTGTCTCTGAGGGAAAGCCCGCGAAGTTTAGTGTCACAGCGAGCGGAGTGAGTCCGCTGCTATATCAGTGGACAAAAAACTCCACGGTGATTTCCGGTGCTAACACCTATAGGTATACGACGCCAGCGACGACAATGGCTGACAATGGCGCCTTATTTGCCGTCGTTGTAACTGACGCCAACGGCAGCACAACAAGTAACGCTGCAACCCTGACGGTAGTGCCCGCGGCAACCGTGCCATCAATAACGACCCAGCCAATAGACAGGACAGTTAATGTGGGAAAGAAAACGACTTTCTCAGTCACCGCGACAGGCACTGCGCCGTTGCATTATCAATGGACCAAGAATGGCACAAACATTATCGGAGCGACAAAAACATTTTATACGACGCCGCCAACAACTTTGGCTGACAATGGCTCCGTATTCGCCGTCACGGTAAGTAATCGCGCTGGCAGCGTGACAAGCAGGAGCGCAACCCTAACTGTTCACTAATACCGGCGGTTTGCGCGCTCAGCTGGAGGATCTACCTCGCGCGAGGCGACCTGATCGCTGAGCAGATACTGTCTCGCAATCAGCGCAGAGTCCAGGGCACGATACTTACGCCCGTTTTCATACGCGTAGAGCGGGATGTAAGTCGATTCATCCTGGCATTCTGTCTTAGTAGGGGTCCAGTTCAGAGTGGGATCGAGCAGGAGTGTCCCTTGCAATGTTTCCCATTCGACCCAAGCGTGGGTCCTGAAATCGCTCGTTCGATGCTTGCCGATTACGAGCCGGACATTGTGGGCCCCGTTCAGCAGTAGCCTTGCGTAGAGCGCGACCGCCTTCCCCTTGCAATCTCCCATCCGGTCGGAGTTCAGTTCATCCGGAGTCTTCCATGTTTTGGAATAGCGGTAAGGCATGGCGCGCAACCGGCGCATCCAATCGTTGAGACTGGGCAGTGAGGTCACTTCCGATTTTATGGGGATGTCCGGGTTAAGGAAAGGCCAGACCGGAGCCATTTGCTGATCGTAAGGGGTGCGGGCGACCGTCAGAAACATCGTCTGCGCGAAGCACGGAGCCGAGACGAGGCTAATGAATGCGACAAGCGCCGCGAGGCATCGCCTAAAGCAAAAAGATGAACGCCGGCTACGTATCATGTGGGAGAGGCCGGTTTATGCAGCAGCACCCATGCCGCACGCCTTCGGTGGTTGGATCGAGAGATAGCGACCTCAGGAGCTCCGTGGAGCCGCGTGGCGCCAAATCAAGAAACGATGTTCCCAGTCGACAAAGGCGGCAGGCTTCAGCCGTGCGCGATGCAGGGTTCGAACCTGCGACTTCTCGCGTGTGAAGCGAGCGCTCTACCACTGAGCTAATCGCGCCGTGCGGGGAGGGGATAAATGACCGGTGACTGGTAAGGAGTCAAGCCGGTGAAATCGGCGCGCAACGGATCGTCCTTTCGTTCGATCCGATTTGCCGTGCAAAATCGCTTCGCGGATCTGATCAGGCGGGAGCGAAAATCTCGTCAAACATGCAGAGAAAACGGCGAATATCGAACGGCTTGGTCAGATAATTGCGCGCTCCTGCCGAAAGCATGCGCTCAATCTGGCTCGGTGTTGCGTCCGCGCTGATCACGATGACTGGCGTACGTGCCGTTTCGGGGTGCATCTGCAACCTTTCCAGCACCTTGCTACCGTGGATATCGGGCAAATCGAGGTCGAGCAGGACCAATTGCGGCGGCTGTTCGCGCGCCATTTCGATGCCTTTCTCACCCGTGTCCGCCCAGACGAGATCGGTTCCGGGACGGTCTTGCAGGACATTTTCGATCAGGCGGAAATTTGGTTCACTATCTTCGACGCACAGCACGCGTGGTTTTCCCCCTGCCGGCGCGCTCTTTTGCGATCCATTTGAGGGAGAAGAGTCGTTAGGCACCATCGGCACGACGATGGACTTTTCGGAGGGCTTGGTCGCCACATGCTCCGCTAATCCTTTCACTTCTTCTTTCGTCTGTTGCGTTTCCTGGGCGGACTTCAGCAACTGCTCGCGTAAAACTTTGATTTCCAGCTGGGCCAGGCGGAGCTCCTGCCGGAGGCGTTCATCATTTTCGGTCTTCATAGTTTAGAGGGAGGCCATTTTCAGGCCCGACGGCTCATCGTCGATTGGATAACGAAGCTTTTTCGCCATCTCGAGATCGCGCATCATTTTGTTTTTATGTGTACAGAAGAGGAGCGCGGTCTCTTCGGTAATTAGGTCTTCTTCAAAAGCGCGCATGAGGGACTGATCGAAGCTGTGCCAACCGAGCGTGCTGCCTGCTTCGATGATTTCCTGGAAGGTGCGGTTTTCGCCTTCTCCATAAATGAGTGCCTCGCGCGTGCGCAGGCTGCTCCCCATGATCTCGGTGACGAGGAGGCGCCCGTCGTCGTCCTTCTTGCTCACGAGTCGCTGGCTCACGACGTAGCGCAAAACGTCGGCCAACCTTTCCCGCACCTGTTTCTCCTCGTCATTTGTGAAGAGGCCGAGGATGCGGTTGATACTCTGGCCGGCGTTGATGGTGTGCAGGGTGCTGAGAACGAGATGGCCTGTTTCCGCGGCGGAGAGCGCGACTTCCATCGTCTCGCGGTCGCGAATTTCGCCGAGCAGAATCACTTTGGGCGCCTGGCGCAGAGCGGCACGCAGCCCGGTGGCAAAGTCTGAAAAATCCTTGCCCAATTCGCGCTGGCTAAAGGCAGCCAGCTGGTGGGGATGAAGAAACTCGATCGGGTCTTCCAGCGTCACGACATGGATCTCCTGGGTTCGATTCAACTCGTTAAGAATGGCAGCCAGTGTCGTGGTTTTGCCGCTGCCCGTGCTGCCTGTTACGAAAATCAGGCCGAACTTCTCTTGCGTCATTTTTTGGAAAATAGGCGGCAACCCAAGCCCTTCGAGCGTTGGGATTTGTGATTGAAGTTTGCGCATCACGATGCCGAGATTTCCGTTCTGGCGAAAGATATTGACGCGGAAGCGGGCGATGTGACCTAACGAATAGCTGGTGTCGCAGGAACCGCTTGATGCCAGGTCGGCGCGAAGGCGTTCATTGTCTCCCATGAGCAGCGTGGCCATCGCGTTGATGTGGGTCGGGTGTAAGGTCGCGCCTTCCTCTTCCATCGGCAGCTCGTGAAGTTTGCCAAAGTGTTCGACGAGTGGTGGTTTGCCGTTGATAAAGAGGCAATCCGACACTCCAGTGCCGCTTTCAAGCATCGCGCCCAGAAGCGCTTGAAGATCTTCGTTCGTCATGTTTGCAAAGCCAGCCCGCCGTTGACCGTTTTCGGGCCGGGGGTAAAGCGACAGATTTAATGCAGGATTTGTTCCACCGAACGCTAAATCGGCACCCCTTGCGATATTGCGGGCGGGCATCTATTTAGAGGCATGTCCGAACACAAAATGACCCTTACCTGGCGCCGTGCCACGCCCGACTTTGAATACAAAACGTACAATCGCGATCACAAATGGAGTTTTGATGGCGGCCACGAAATGGAGGCGACTGCGGCGCCAGCCTATCTCGGCAATCCGAAGCTGGTCGATCCCGAGGAGGCGTTTGTGGCGGCGCTATCCAGTTGTCACATGCTCACTTTTTTGGCGATTGCCTGCAAAAAGAAGTTTCTGCTCGATGAATATGTAGACGAAGCCGTCGGTCACATGGAAAAAAATGCCGATGGCAAACTCGCCATCACCCGGGTAGAACTGCACCCTAAATTGAAGTTTTCTGGGGCTCAGCAACCGACGGAAAAAGATATCGAGGAGATGCACCATTTTGCCCACGATAACTGTTTCATCGCGAACTCGGTTAAGACCGAGGTCACAGTGAAATAAGGCCCGTCGTACTCGGTTAGGGGATCGTAACGCGGTAGAAGCGCGTGGGTGCCGGCAAGCCACCGGTCTGCGAGCCGTCGTCCTGCCAGTCTTGCTCTGATCCAGTGCCGACAAAATCGGGTGTGATTGATTGCCAGGTGGGATCGGTCAGCGTGTTTTTCCATTGCACTCGATAGACGATGCCGGGCCGCGACGGCCACGAAACAAGGAAGCCGCCGCCAGGTTGTGCTGCGACCGATGGGGCAGACAGATTGCTTTGAGGATCGTTCGGGTTTGTTCCCGCGAAATATTCCTGGGCGTTGGTTAAACCGTCCCCGTCATTGTCCGCGGTGTCATCGCTGATTCCGTAGAATTGGCGCCACGAATCGGTCACTCCGTCACCAATCGAATCAGGCCCGAAGGTGACGGTGGCGTTTCCTCCGCCGTGTTGGAATTTAACCAGGAGGAATTTCGCGGCACTGTCATAGAACCATCCAAGGGAGGCGGCGTCGAAGTTACTTTGCGTCGTCAGGTGCGGCAGACGTACGCCATCCCGCTCCGCTCCGACCGGCGCAGTGGCGGCGAAGATTTTCCAACTCACCGAACGAGAGATCGAAGACAACGTCATCGTCGTTGAACTGCCGCTCACGCTGACCTGAGCAGTGGTGCCATCGTAAACATTGAAGGAGGCAGCCGAGGGTCCCGGATAGACGAGGAATTGGAGTGCACTATCCATCGTGATGATGCTCGGATTGTTAATGTAGTTAGCGTTACACAGAGTCTGTGGGACCTTCGCGAGCAGAGGGATGATTGATCCTTCCCTAACGAGAATTGGCATCTTGGATGTATCGGGATTCGACCAAACCAGGTTCTGGCCGCCAACGTATTGGGTGTTAGTCCAGAAATCATACCAATTCCCTTCAGGAAGCTGCACATTGCGCGAAGTTGAGGACGCGGCATTCATGGGCGCCACCAGCAATTCATTACCGAAGTAATAGGTGTGCTGGACGCTCAACACGTTCGTGTCCGTTTGATTCAGA